>Ga0209633_10000541_pt1 | contig 43474 bp, 36 predicted proteins | sample Cruoilmetagenom1_FD_187290 | JGI IMG/M metagenome (GOLD analysis project Ga0209633, IMG submission 187290) | Oil polluted marine microbial communities from Coal Oil Point, Santa Barbara, California, USA - Sample 1 (SPAdes) (version 2) | ecosystem: Environmental > Aquatic > Marine > Oil seeps ...
CATCCCAAAAAGTGCTGGCTAACTCGATCCTGCGCCTGCTAAGGCCGCTGGTAAGGATATTGCTGCGTAACGGGATCGCGTTTGGCACCTTTTCTGATCTCGCCAAAAAAGTTTATACTGATGTTGCCTTTGAGGAATTCACCTTACAAGGTAAAAAACAATCGGTTTCCAGGGTTTCGATACTCACAGGCTTAACCAGGAAAGAGGTCAAGCGCTTACATGACCTGCCCGAGCACAATTCCCTCACTGAAGAGAAACGCTATAATCGCGCTACGCGGGTGATCAGCGGCTGGCTTAATGACCCACTTTATTGCCCTGATAAAAAACAGCCACTGCCGTTAGCGATCGATGGTCAGGCACCATCATTTACGCAACTGGTAAAATCCTATAGTGGCGACGTGCCTGTGCAAGCCATTCTATCAGAATTAACTTCGGCCAAGAGTGTGGAACAACGCGATAATCTCGTCTACCTGGTCCAGCATGCCTATGTCCCATCGGATGATCCTGTTGAAAAAATGCATATACTTGGAACCGATGTCGAAGAACTCATATCTACAATCAACCATAATCTGACCCATAATGGTGACACACTTCGTTACCAACGTAAGGTCAGCAACGATAATATTTCCAGTGAGACCTGCAAGGCGTTCAAGGATCTTTCTGCGCGCGAAGCGCAGCTATTGCTCGAACGTCTGGACAGCTGGTTAACTGAACATGAACAGGACCCCGATTCCACACAGGGACAACCCACAAGCAGGGTAAGAATGGGGATCTATTATTATGAAGATCAATCCAAGGAGTAAGTCTCATGTACCGCGCCATACTTCATAGTTTCATCACATCCTTATTTGTGTTTACACTGGTTTCATGTGGCGGTGGTGGCAGCGCCGGCATTGGCGGCACGGGAATTACCTCAGGCGGTACGATCACCGGGTTCGGCAGTATCTTTGTTAATGGTATTGAGTATGATACCGATGCCGCCGTTGTCAGCGGTGATCTAATGAATGTTTCTGATTTAAAACTGGGTATGGTGGTCACAGTACGAGGCCAACTTAACAGCGGCACGACCACCGGCAAGGCTGAATCTATTGTCGTAGATATAGAGTTAAAGGGAGCAATTACGACTGCAACGGTATTAGACCCTAAAACCAATACCAAGTCCTTTACCGTACTGGGTCGCAACGTTATCGTCAGCGATAGCGAAACGGTATTTGATGGAATAAGCAACTTTGCTTTTGACAATATTGCCATCAATGACGTCGTCGAAGTCAGTGGCTACCTTGACGCGAGTGGCAACCTGCAAGCCAGTCGTGCAGAGAAAAAAGGGACACTCTCGCTTGGCAATACCGAGATCGAAATCAATGGTACTTATGTCAGGGCGCTATCAGCTGTCAGTTTTGAACTGATGGTCGGTGGCAATACCCTGACCATCAATAACCCGAATGCATTGACTGTTCCGGGCGGCTTTAGTAGTGGCCTGCGTCTCGAGGTTGAAGGTATACAATCTACCAACACAGAGATCGAGGCCACCAGCATCGAACTGGATGAAGACGCTATCAGCGCCAGTGACGACGAGGTTGAAATAGAAGGCCTGATCACCAACTATGTCAGTAACGCCAATTTCACAGTCAACGGCCAACAAGTCAATGCAAGCCAGGCTTCACTCAACCCAAGCAACCTGATTTTGGCTGACAATGTCAAGGTGGAAGTCGAAGGCAATCTGCTGAATGGAATACTAGTCGCGGAAAAAGTCGAGGCTCGATCAGGTGCAATTGAGGTAAAGGCCAATGTCTCCAGCGTAGATACTGTTAACAAAACTATTACATTAACAATTAATGGTCAAGACATTACCTTCAGCACTAACAACCAAACCAAGCTAGAAGATGACGACCAGGAAATAGAGCCATTTACACTATCGGATATCAACAACAATGATTACCTGATCATTAAGGCTTACGATGACAATGGCACCTACATAGCGACCGACGTCAAACGTAAAGAAGATGCACTCGATGCAGAAATAAAAATCGAAGGCATGGTGAGTGCGATAGACACCAGCACACCTGGACAGGAGACTGTTACTATCCTGGGCGTTACTTACCCCACTGACAATATGACAATATTCAAGATAGATGACGGCAGCAAAACAAGGACTGAATTTTTTACTGCACTACAGTCAGGAGACACCGTTGAACTGGAGGACCAGAAATCCAATGGAATGCTGGATGGTATCGCTGACGAGCTGGATCTGAAAAACTAATTACCGACTGACCAGTGACTATCCCAGGCCCGCTGGGTTCGGGATAGTCACCCTCATTTCTTCTCTTTTTTCTCAAACACCAAAACCACCAATGCAGGCAACAGGATCATCGCCGCCAGCATGTTGGCCAGAAATACAAAGGTGAGCAAGATACCCATATCGGCCTGAAATTTAAGCGCAGAAAATATCCAGGTACTCACACCCATCGCCAGGGTCAGGGCAGTAAACAGCACCGCATGGCCCGTGGTAGTAAAGGCATTAAAAAGTGCTTCACGAATGGGCAAGCCCTCTTTCATAAATTCTGACAGGCGACTATAGATATAGATACCGTAATCGACGCCAATACCCACACCGAGCGCGACCACCGGCAAGGTGGCCACCTTGAGTCCGATATTCAGGTAGACCATCAATGCATAGGTTAAAATGGAAACCAGCGCCAATGGAATAATGATACACAGTGTACCCAGCAAGGTGCGAAAACCCAGTACGCACAGAATGATAATCGCGAGGTAGACATAAACCAGCATCGGCAGTTGCGCACTGGACACGGCCTCATTGGTCGCAGCCATGACACCGACATTGCCACTGGCCAGCCTGAAATCAACGGCCTCCAAGGTCTTTTCAGACTGGAATTGTTTTACCGCTTCAACGATATGGGCAATGGTGCTGGCCTTATGATCCTTTGTAAAAATATACACTGCCATGACACTACAATCTGAATTCAAAAGCCCGGTACTGGTGTCAAACGGGGTGACCGATTGCGCCAACACATACTGATTACGTGAAAGTACGCGCCACTTCAGGCTACCTTCGTTCCAGCCTGCATTGACGATCTTGGACACCTGGGGAAGACTGATGACCGATTGCACGCCTTCTGTATTCTGCATACGCCAGGCAAAACGATCAATCTCGTCCATGACCTCATAGGCTGTACAGGCGCCCTTATCAGACTCGGCAATGATCGTCAGTACGTCAACACCAATGGCATACTGACTGGTGATTTTCTTAATGTCGAGGTTATATCGGGAGTCCGCATGTAACTCAGGCGCACCCGCCTGCTGGTCACCTATCTTGAGGTCAGCGCCTTTCCAGATACCAAAGGCCAGCAAGACGATTGCTACAGTGACGACGCCAAAGGAATTTCTGCGGGTAAAAAATTCCGCAAAACATTTCCATTGCGAGACATAGCGACTGACATGCGTTTTTTCAAAACACCTTTCCGGCATATACGATAACAACACGGGTAACAAGAACAGATTAGTCAGCAGTATGACGGCAATACCCACGCTCGCCGCAATAGCCATTTCACGAATAATACCAATATCGATTAACAGGATGGTCAAAAACCCGAGCGTGTCACTGATTAACGCGACACTGCCGGGTACCAGCAATTGGCGGAATGCCGCTATCGATCCCTGCAGTGCACTTTGACGACGACCCGCCTCTACCCTGACAGCGTTGACCATTTGTATGCCATGACTGATGCCGATGGCAAATACCAGAAACGGTACCAGTATCGACATGGGATCAATGCCGTAGCCTATGAGTGGCAATAAACCCAGCTGCCAGATTACTGCCATGAATGAGCAGATCATCGGTAACAGTGTCAGCATAATAGAACGTGTATAGATATAGATGAGTAAAGCAGTCACCAGCAAGGTAATAACGAAGAACAATCCCACATCAGCCAGGCCTTCGACGACATCCCCGATCAACTTGGCAAAACCGATAATCTGGATATCGATCTGATCATTATTGAATTGTTGGCGTAATTTCTCCAGGCGATTGGCAAGATCGATATAATCGATTTTTTGATTTTCATTGGCGCTGATCAGGTTGGCACGAATCATTGCGCTCTTGAAATCACTGGATACCAGTCGACCGAGCTTGCCTGACTTAAGAATATTCGAGCGGACGATCTCGAAGCCTTTTTTATCGGGGCTGAAATCAGCTGGAATCACGTTGCCACCAGCAAATCCGCCTTCCACTACTTCGACAAAACGTGTATTGGGTGTGAATAATGACGTGACCGAGGAGCGTTCGATGCCTGGAATAAAAAATACTTCGTCAGTCGCATCTTTTAGAGTATTGAAAAACTCACTGGTAAAAATATCACCATCCTTGACCGTCACTGCGATCAAGATGCGATTGGCGCCACCAAAATCCTTTTGATGCTTGAAAAACGTTTGCATGTATTCATGGCTGGCGGGCAATAATTTTTTAAAGCCGGCATCGAGCCTGACGTGGGTTGCAGAATAAGCCAACAACAAAGACACTATAACGAATAGTAGCAATACCAGTATACGATGGCGAAACACCCATTGGGCGATGCTATTACACAGGGTTTCTTTAGTGCCCACTAACGTATCTTCTCCACGCCTGCCTCACCAACAGCCAACACTGTACCGTCTGTACATTCTGCCAACGCCAGCTTGTGACTACGTTTTCCTGATGCCAGCAAGGAGAATGATCTTCCCTCGTCAGTACTTTGCAAAAGTACGCCACCATCGCCACTTAATACAATTGATTTATCCGCTATTTCAAGTCCGCCAGAAAGCGTATAATTCGTCTCTGACTTGATCTTCTCCCAGCTGTAACCCAGGTCAGACGAACGATAGATATGCCCCCTCATGCCAAAGATCAACAACTGCTCTTGAGCAAGCAACAGGCTGCCAAAATAGGTACCATCATACGGGGTCTTGAGTTTTTCCCAGCTATCACCATTATTGATTGACAGATAAACGCTACCCGCCTCACCACTGACAATCAACTCTCCACTGCGCATTCTAACAATGGAATACAGGTGAAAATCATCCTCACCATACAGGGCGCGGCTACTCCAGCTTTTTCCACCATCATCACTCACCAGAAAGGCACCATACGCTCCCACCGCCAGCCCCTTGCCATTCTCGGTGAAGATCAGATCGAATATTGGCTGCTCAGCAGCAATATCCTGATGCACAATTTGCCATTGCTCACCGCCATCGGTGCTCATCAGGATCAAGCCGTCATGACCACCTATCCAGGCATGTTTTTCATCGCGAAAGTAGATGCTGTTCAGGGTTTTTCGTGTCGGTACGCGTATTTGCTTCCATGACTTGCCACAGTCGGCAGAACGCAATACATGACCACGCTTGCCAACCGCAAAAAGTTGATCTCCAACACGAGTAATATCAAGCAGCAAGGAAGTACTTGCGATAACAGAACCCTCAGACAGCAGGACTTCCTCCGCCTGCGACACTGACATGCTAACAAAAAAAGCCAACAGCAATAAAACAGAACGTTTTACCCTGTCGGCTTTTGTATACAGCAACCTGAATTGCATTATTATTGTCTCAGGCAATTATCACCATTCCAACTACAAGATGATCAGCGTGTACCCTGCCTACGTAATGAAGATGGCGTATAGTCTGATTTTTTTCTGGTAATACTAAAGTCATACATCTTTTCCTTATTATCCAACCCCAACGCCAGGTAACGCCCCGACTGTAAGTCATAATGCACCTCAAGGGTCGTCCATAGTAAGGGTTGATCATAATAATTGATGACATGGCCTTCACTGACGCGCCATATCTGACCACGGTTATCATACTTGTCGACCATCAATACCTGCCAGCTGTCCTCGTCGATATAGAAAACTCGTTTGGCATAAATATGCCGCGCATTCCCTTTTAGTGTGGCCTCGACTACCCAGACACGATGTAATTCGTAACGCGCAAGTTCAGAGTTAATATGACCTGACTTGAGTATATCTTTATATTCCACGCCATCACTATGCAACTTGTAACTGTTATAGGGAACATACATCTCTTTCCGGCCGAGCAATTTCCACTGGTAACGGTTAGGCGCACCATTGTACATATCAAAATCATCGGTCGTCCTCAAACCATCGGAGGCCGTTCCAGGATTATCATATGACACATTGGGCGCGCGGCGGACACGTCGCTGTCCCGGGTTATAGGTCCACGCATGCCGTGGCTCCTTGACCTGGTTAAACGTTTCATGAACAAGTAAAACATTACCGGCCAGACGTGCGGGCGCCTTTATTGCCTGCTTGAAATACAACAGGATATTATTTAGATCAGACAGCGCCACATCCTCTCTGGCATACTGAAAATCAAATTCATCATCGAGTTTAACCAGCAAGTATTTGCCATTGGCGGTAACGGCTGCCTGATTAAACCAACGCTGCACTGCTGGCCCACGATAGCGAACGATATGGTTCCAGATAGCCTCCAGGCCACTAGCTGGAATTGGAAACGGAATACCTACAATGGTATCGCTGATTCCATTACCGCCATCGACCAGCTTTGCGGTGGTCGCATGTTGCTTTGTGGCCGCATATATCTTTTCTGGATAAGCGGCACTGCGTTGGGTTGGATAAATATTTAATTTGAACGATGGGTATTTTTTTAACATCGCCATCTGGCCAGCGCTGAGCTTGTCTTTGTACTGTTCCATATTGCTCGATGTGATGGTCATCTTGATAGCATCACCCGCATAGGGATCAATATGATGCCCGCCTGGCTTGTAACCTGATGGCGGTGCGGTCAATCCGCCCTTCCATTCAGGGATGCTGCCATCGGCATTGCCTGCCTTGATAGCACCCATTGGTGTCAGATCCTTTCCGAGACGTTCGGCCTCAGCTGCGCTGACTGCGGCCTGAGCTGTCGATACGCACATCAATAAACTGACTACACTTGCCAAAATCTTTCTTGTTGTTCTCATAACCTGCTTTCCTTAGAAAGAATACTTAACGTTTAAAGCGACGAAGTCGCGATCATGTATCTGGTTAAAGTTACCTGCGCCAAAATAATTGGTGTAACTCAGATCACCCGTCCATTGATTCAGATAACTGAAACCCATGCCCAGTGTTATCGCTTTACGACCTTCCACAAAATTACCACCCGGGCCCGGCGATGTACCGCTGACATCATGCGCATAGGCCAGACGCGGAGATAAATTGACCCCTTTGCCTACCGAGTCATAATCGAATCGTGTCACGAAGCGATAGCCCCATGACGTGGCATCTGCCCAACCGCCATCTTGTTGTGGAACGCCAAATCCTGCAGCCACACCCGCGCTACCGGGTAAAGGCGTACCGGGCCCTTCATATCTCAGCTCATCTTTAGAGGGCAAGTCATAGACATGGGTAACACCCACCTCGGCGAGCAATACCCATTGGGTGGCATTAAAAGGATTTCCTGAGCCGAATACCTTGGTCGATGTAAACTGGAACTGTCCGACTTCATGGCGACGATAGCCCTGGATCTCACTGCCAAACGCTCCACCATTACAGGGACCGAGCTGACTGCCGGGACTACATAATGACGCCAGTACAATCTCCACATCTTCTATCTGCAAAGGAACATTGGTTCGATGGCTATATTCCCCCTGCACGGCCACACCCCATTGCTCGATCTCGGTATTGAAACTGACACCATATAAGTGGATATCTTCCGGGTATTCTACAAAATAAGTGGCGCTGGCTGGCGATGGACTAGTCACGGCAGTAGCACTTATTAACGGTAATCGGCTATGGTAGTTGGCTGCAAAAAAACCAAACTCAGTATTATTCAGCTCGGGTACCAACCAGCGTAGCGCGAGTCCAAATTGACCGCTGTCCTTGGCATCACGATCTCCGTCGCGTGGAATGCAATTGGCACTCAGCGGGTTAGCCGTACCACAGACTGCATCGGGAACCTGGCCAAAACCTATCACCACATACTCACCACCGTCACTGGCAAAGTCGTTGGTACTAAAATAAGTCCCACGCGGGTCAATCTTGGTGTGGTCAAAGCGCGCCAGATAAACCGCCTCCAGGCTAACATTGTCTGTCAGCTCCTGCGAAGCCCACAACATGGGGACAGGCAGCAGGCCCTCACGCAATTCGGCACCAGGGATACGCAGCTTGGCCACATCGATCGGGTTCAGCGCGTTGATGGAATTTTGTATGAAGGTACTTTCACCCCAGCTGACCACCTGGTTGCCAAGGCGCACATCGAGCGCCCGACCACCCACATCAAAACTGCCACGGATATAGGCATCCAGAAGTCGGGCATCTTTGCCTACCCGGTCTTTGGCCTCGTCTGATAAACTGTCTTTATCATTATTATGAAAGTCATAAAAATAACTGCCACGGACAAACGCACCATAATTCTTGTAGTCCACGCCCAGTTCATGGGTCACCTTGAGCGCATTGGACACCAGGCCCTTGTCATAATTGACATTACCGTCGTCCGTATTCACGCTGTAAGCTGTACCTCCAGGCTTGGAGCGCCCGATCAGGCCCGGGTCGGGCGACTGTATACGTCTGGAAACACCCCAGGAAATCGTGGTATCAAAGCTCCCTGTGACACCATTTCTGTCAAATTCAAAGGCACTGGAGGGTGAAATGACAGCCGAACTAGCGGCCGAAAATAAAATCGAGAGGAAGGCCTGTTTTTTCATGTTTCCCTTCTTAAATTTATTATAAAAAGATAATATATAGAAAGTTCCATCGGGTTATCACATCCATTGATAGTGTTGATTGATTCAACCCCAATGCATAAAAAAAATCAAGTTAGTATATTACCATTTACTAAAAGTAGTCCAGAGTATTCACAGTGACGTTAAATATAAAATAATGAATACCGCCATAAACAATTATCATCCTTTCCTACAAGGCCTGACACAGGACTTTCCATTTGCCGTTATCGCCTGGGATGAGCAAATGCAAATCGTGTACTGGAACAAGGCCGCCGAGCATATTTTTGAACGAGATTCAAAACAGGCACTCGGACGGTCATTCAAATCTGTTTTCAAAAACGACGATCACGAGAACATCGAATTACTCCTGGCACATCTCAAGGTAGATAAAACAACCCGATTACATTCCAAAACAACAGCTGGCGAAGACATCACCACCGAATGGCGCCCGTTACCCGCGTCAGCAGCCGAAAACAGCCCACTGACGATCGTTCTCATCCTGGATATCAGTATACAGATACAACATGAATATGAAAGCAAGCTGGCAATACGTTCGTTCGATGAGCTCGCCGAACATTTAAATAATTTTATTTATGTACATGATCTTGAGGGAAACTTTACCCGCGTTAACAACAGTATCACCAGGGCACTTGATTATACCCGAGAAGAATTCCTGCAGCTAAATATATTCGATGTCGTTGTACCCGCCTTTCATAATGCCATTCGCAATAACCTGCAAAACAAGCTCTCTGGTGCCTCACGTAACAACCACTATGAAATCATGGTGAAAAAAAGAAATGACGAGGAAGTCTGGGTAGAAATTTCCAACCGACTGGTCTACGTCGACAATAAACCGGTAGCTATCCAGGGCATCGCCCATGACATTAACGACCGTAAGCTCAATGAAGCAGAAATGGAGCGCAACAAGAAAAAGTTTCGCGGCATCTTCGAGACTATCGATGATATTTACTTCCAGCTTGACCATGAAAGCGGTATTGATCTGGTGAGCCCTTCGGTTTACACCCACCTGGGTTACCAGACTGAAGAGCTGAAGGTCATTAAGATCGAAAAATTATATGCCAACCCTGGAATTCGCAATGAAATACTGGCTTATCTCTTTGAAGAAGGTCACATCAACGATTACGAGATACACTTGCGGCATAAAAATAATACCATCATTCCTTTTTCTGTTTCTGCTCGAGTTATCTACAACCAGCAAGGCCAGGCACAGGGCATAGAGGGCATCGCACGTAACATTACCCAGCGCAAACAACACGAGGAAATATTAAAAACCAATGAACAGCGTTTTCGCCGCATCTTTGAAACCATTCAGGATGTTTATTTCCGCGCAGAAAATACCATCATCCGCTTTGTCAGCCCCTCATGCAAAAACCTGCTTGGCTATAACCCGGAGGAGATGATTGGCCATCAGGCCCTGGAATTCTATAACAAGCTGGAAGAGCGCGAAGTCATGATGAAAGTATTTCGCCGACAGGGCTATCTGACTGATTACGAGATCGACTTTCGTCACAAAAATGGAAACCCGGTCAGTTGCTCGCTCAATCTCAATAATGTCACCGATGAAAACGGAAAGCCTGTTACTGTCGAAGGCTCACTACGAGATATCACCACGCGCAAACTGGCCGAAAAAGCCCTTAGAGCCAGCGAACAACAATTTCGACGTATCTTTGAGTCCTTTCAGGACACCTATTACGAAGCGGATATGAACGGCATCATCACCATCCTCAGCCCATCGGTTGAGGTGCTCTATGGCTTTAAACCTGAAGAAATGGTCGGCAAACCCGCCACTGCCGTATACGCTGACCCAAAGCAACGTGATGGCCTGGTAAAAGTCCTCACTGAAAAGGGCTATGTCAATGACTATGAACTGATGCTACTGAGCAAGCACGGCAGCCTTATTCCCACCTCATGCAGCACCCGTCTTGTCTTCGACGACACAGGCACTCCTGTCGCCGTCCAGGGTGTTTTACGCGACATTACCGAACGCAAAAAATCCGATGCCGCCTTACGCAATAGTGAGGCACGCTTTCGCTCTATTTTCAATTCAATACCCGATGCATTTCTGGAGATTAATAACGATGATATTATCGTCAACGCCAGCCCTTCTGTATCTCAATTTAACTATCTGCCCGAACAACTGACCCAATCCAGCATCAGCATCCTGTTCAACAACCATGACGACTGGCTCAACATCAAGGAAAAACTGGAGCGGGACAATGAAATACAGGACCAGGAATGCGTGATCAACAAAAACAGCGACCAATCGGTACCCGTGTCGATTACCGCCTATAAAATCAATAATGATGACCTCACCTTCAGCAACTCTATTTGCATCATCCGGGACATCAGTGACAGCAAGCGTTATGAACATGAGCTGGAACTTGCACGTGATCAGGCACTGGAAGCCAGTCGCGCAAAGAGCGCCTTCCTGGCAAACATGAGTCACGAACTACGCACGCCACTCAATGCCATTATTGGTTACAGTGAAATGCTGTCCGAGGACGCAGAGGAAGCGGGTAATGTCGATATGCTGACCGACCTGAAAAAAATTCATGCCTCTGGCATTCACTTGCTATCTGTCATCAGGGATATTCTTGACCTGTCGAAGATCGAAGCAGGTAAGGTTGAAATTAATATCGAGGCATTCAGCATTACCACACTTATCGACGAAATCATGCCCATCATTGCACCGCTGGCAAAAAAGAATGGCAATACATTGACCCAGACATCCACGCTGACAGATGACATTATCAAGGCCGATCCGGTCAAACTAAAACAGTCTCTTTTTAATTTACTCAGTAATGCCTGCAAGTTCACTCAACAAGGAAATATCAGCCTGAACATCTCACAACAAACCATCGACGAAAAAAACTGGATTGTCTTCAGGGTCTACGACACAGGCATCGGGATTACCAGTGAGCAAATGAAAAAATTGTTTAATGAATTCAGCCAGGCAGACTCTACCACTACCCGACAATATGGCGGGACCGGGCTTGGATTGGTGATCAGCCAGCGCTTCTGTCAATTAATGGGGGGCAACATTGAAGCCAGCAGTGAGTACGGTAGTGGCTCGGTGTTTACAATCAAACTACCTGCTTGCAGGCCAATAGACACTAAACAGTCAAATATTTCCTGACTACCTCTTCGTCCAGCGCCGACATAGCACCCGCCGCCACCTTGTTGCCACGATCCAGGATAATGAATTCTTTACCCACTTTGCGGGCAAATGGCAGCTTTTGCTCAACCAACAGCACGGTCATACCGTCCTGATTCAGACGGGTAATAACCTCACCAATCTGTTGTACGATATTAGGCTGGATGCCCTCCGTGGGCTCATCAAGGATCAACAGACCCGGGTCCAGTGTCAACGCCCGCCCAATCGCAAGCTGCTGTTGCTGACCACCGGATAAATCACCACCACGGCGATGGCGCATTTGTTTTAACACAGGAAATAATTCATAGATTTTTTCCGGGATACTACGGATCTTGTCGCGTCTCGCACCCAGGCTGATTTTAAGGTTCTCTTCGACGCTTAACAGGGGGAAAATATCGCGACCCTGGGGCACATAACCGATTCCGCTCCTGGCACGAACCTCTGCCGCTTTTCCAGCCAGTGCGATGCCATTATATTCAATACTGCCAGACGCCACGGGTATGAGGCCCATAATGGCTTTCAACAAAGTCGTTTTGCCGACACCATTACGGCCCATCAAACAAACACAGCTACCTTTCTCTATCGATAAGTCGATATCCCAGAGTGTATGACTTTCGCCGTAAAATTGATTAAGTGCTGTTACTGATAACATGATTAACTACCTAGATAAACTTCTCTGACCCGGTCGTCATCCTGCACCTTGTCCATCGTGCCTTCAGCCAACACACTGCCTTCATGCAAAACCGTCACCGTCCGGGCTATGCTCCTGACGAAATCCATATCATGCTCAACCACCACCACAGAATGCTTGCCTGCCAGTTGAGTTAACAACTCAGCGGTACGATCCATTTCCTGATGCGTCATCCCCGCTACCGGCTCATCGACCAACAGTACACGGGGATCATGCATTAATAACATGCCAATCTCCAGCCATTGCTTTTGTCCATGCGAAAGCAACTTGGCCTGCATCGCAGATTGCTCCTTGAGCCCGATGAGTTCCATAGTCTGATTAATACTGTCGCACTGCTCACCCGTTAGGTTGGCGAACAAACTGGTCCAGACATTCTTTTTCATTTTCATGGCCAACTCAAGGTTCTGGAATACACTATGCTCGGGGAATACTGTGGGCTTCTGGAATTTTCTACCGACACCGGCCTCGGCGACTTCGGTTTCGTTCATACGCGTCAGATCGATACTCTGACCAAGATGGACGCGTCCTGCATCAGGGCGCGTCTTACCGGTAATGACGTCCATCATCGTGGTCTTGCCTGCGCCATTCGGGCCAATGATACACCGTAGCTCACCATCCTGGATGTATAAACTCAGATCATTGAGCGCCTTGAAACCATCAAAGCTGACCGTGACATTCTCTACATACAGAATAGTGCCATGGGAAACATCGATCTCGCCGGGCGTGACCGTATGCCGGAAAGCTGACAGCGGGTATTCGCCCTTTGCGACGAAATCAAACACACGATCGCGACGCATAGTCTCCCTGAGTTGATCAAGCGACTTCATGCCTGCGCCTCACTGGTTTTTTTACGACGCTTATCCCGCACGCCGACGATACCGCGCGGGAGAAACAGGGTAACAACCACAAACAGACCACCCAGGGCGAATAACCAGACTTCCGGCAACACACCCGTAAAGTAGGTTTTCGAATAGTTCACCAGTATGGCGCCGATCACGGCACCGTATAATGTCCCGCGCCCGCCGATGGCCACCCAGATGGCCAGCTCTATCGAGTTCAGAGGAGAAAATTCACCTGGGTTAATAATACCGACCTGGGGTACATACAATGCGCCAGCAATCCCCGCCAGCACGGCGGAAAATACAAAGATCCACAACTTGTACTGCTCTACGTTATAACCAATAAATCGCGCCCGATCCTCGGCATCACGAACAGCAACGACGACACGTCCAAATTTGGAATTAACAATAAATCGACTGACAAGGTAACCCACCAGGAGCGCCAGCCCTGATACACAAAACAGGGCAATGCGGGTCACGTCACTCTGTAAATCAAAACCGAGGATATCCTTGAAATCGGTCAAACCATTATTGCCGCCAAAGCCCATTTCGTTACGGAAGAACGCCAGCATCAGGGCATATGTCAGGGCCTGGGTAATAATCGACAAATACACACCCGTCACGCGTGAACGGAAGGCCAGCCAGCCAAAGATAAATGCCAGCACACCCGGCACCAGCGCCACCATCACCACGGCAAACCAGAACATATCGAAACCCTGCCAGTACCAGGGCAGTTCGCTCCAATCCAGGAACACCATAAAATCCGGCAGTTCGGCATTACCATAAACACCGCGATCACCAATCTGACGCATCAAGTACATGCCCATGGCATAGCCACCCAACGCAAAGAATGCCCCGTGACCAAGGCTGAGTATGCCGCAATAACCCCAGACCAGATCCAGGGCGATAGCCAATAAGGCAAAGGTCAGGTATTTACCCAGCAGAGTGACGGTATAGGTGGACAAATGGAAGACAGAACTCTCAGGCACAAGCAGATTCAGTATCGGCACCAATACCAGCACCGCCAGCAGGACAGTCAACATCCTGTCGCCGCCTTTATCATCCTTCAGTAAACGTTTAAATAATGTTTGCGCCAGCATGTCTAGTTCTCTACCGCTCGGCCTTTTTGTGGAAACATTCCACGCGGGCGTTTTTGTATAAACAATATAATTAACACCAGCACCAGTATTTTAGCCAGCACTGCCCCCGCCCACGGCTCCAGGAATTTATTGAAAACCCCCAGCGACATCGCGCTCACCAATGTACCCCATAAATTACCTACGCCGCCAAAAACTACGACCATAAAGGAATCGATAATATACGTCTGGCCAAGATTAGGACCCACATTGGTCAATTGACTCAGTGCCACCCCTGCCACGCCTGCGATACCTGACCCGAGGCCAAACGTCAGCGCATCCACCCATTCCGAACGAACCCCGACGGCCTTTGCCATTGCGCGATTTTGTGAAACGGCACGCACCTGTAAACCCAGACTGGTTTTTTTAAGCAGCGCCAGCAGAAAGAAAAACACCATCAGACTGAATATAATCACATAAAAACGATTATAGGTCAGTGAAAAAGCCGCATTGATTTCAAATGAACCGCTCATCCATTCAGGCGTGGCTACCGAACGATTCAACGGGGAGAAAATACTCCTGACCATCTGCTGCAAGATCAAGCTGATCCCGAACGTGGCCAGCAAGGTTTCCAGAGGGCGGCCGTAAAGGAAACGAATAACTGAGCGTTCGATCACAATACCAAACAAGCCTGCCACGACAAAGGCCAGTGGAATAGCCACGAACAGGGAGTAGTCGATGTAGTCGGGCATCATTAATTGCACGACATAGGTAGTATAGGCACCGATCATCATCAGCTCACCATGCGCCATGTTGATGACCCCCATGACACCAAAGGTGATCGCCAGGCCCACAGCAATCAGCAGCAACACCGAACCCAGGCTTAAGCCAAAAAAGGCTGTCTCAAGGAAACTGTAAACACTGAGTTTTGATTCTATATTATCGATACCCTTTTTTGCGAGCGCCCTGATCCTTGCATCACTCTCCAGGTATTGACCCTGATCATCTTTCTCGAGAATATCTTCCAGGCGACTTTTCGCAAGAGGCACAACACTTTCTGCCAGGATGGCAACTGACTTTATTCGAGTGTCTTTATCTTCGCTCAAGACATCCATGAGCGCGACACCGGTTATCATAGCTTCACGGACATCCTCATCTTTTTCAGTCGATAAGGATTCGCGCAATAATGTTGCACCGCTGTCATTGATATTTTTTTGTATATTATAAACGGCTGCCAGCCTGATTTTTTTGCTCTCATCTTCGAGGCTTAGCCTGGCGATAATTCCGCGCAGTATGCGGCGCAGCTTGTTATTGACCTTAACTTTCTTCATGGCGCCTGAATCGACCAGACCCAATGATTTTTTGTTCAGCACATCGGTAATACGATATTGTTCAGCCGATTTTTTCCTGATAATAATTCTTTTATCTTGCTTGCGATAATACAGCTCACCATCCAGCATAGTCTGCAGAATTGCGACCTTCCTGGAATCCTTGATAGCTGCAATTTTATATATAATCGCTTCTTTTTTACTGTAACTATTAACGCTCAATTGACCGACAAGCGATTCAAACTCGACTGGTGTATTTTCCTCAGCCTGGCCCGGGTAAGCAAATAGCAGACTCAGGAAAATAAAACAAAGCTTGATTGTTATTTTTTTTGTCATAAATAATAAACCAGACTACATCAAGTACCGGTAATTAAGGAACCGTTGATTAATTTTCAAAAATACCACCACACTGCGGACACAAGAATATAAGGCAAGTTTATTATGCTTGCAGCAAAGTGTGCCAGCCACATGGCTGGCACGTTAGGCTAACAGACTTATTTATAGTTTTGTCCGGAACATTTTTTGGTCTTGGTATTATAGTTTCCGCATGACAATGGCTTGCGCCAATCGGAGATAACATCCTTACTACCCGGCAGGAAATCAGACCAGGCGTCACCAACGACCGTACCCTTGGTCTGCCAGACGATATCAAACTGTCCGTCTTCCTGTATCTCACCAATCAAAACCGGCTTGGTCAAATGATGATTAGGCATCATGGTCGCAATGCCACCCGTCAGGTTGGGTACAGAAATACCGATCATAGCGGCTTCTACCGCATCCGTATCAGTAGTGCCGGCTTTTTCAACTGCCTTTACCCACATATTGAAACCGATGACATGGGCTTCCATTGGATCATTGGTCACGCGCTTGCCGTTCTTAATGAACTTCTTCCATGCCTTGATAAAATCAGCATTATCCTTGTTGTCGACACTCATGAAATAATTCCAGGCGGCAAGATGGCCGACGAGGGGCTTGGTATCGATACCTGACAGCTCTTCTTCACCCACCGAGAATGCCACTACAGGAATATCTTCTGCAGAAATTCCCTGGTTACCCAGCTCTTTATAGAAAGGGACATTGGCGTCACCATTGATAGTCGAGACAACGGCGGTCTTTTTGCCCTTGGAACCAAATTTTTTCACATCGGCAACAATACTCTGCCAATCCGAATGACCGAACGGCGTATAGTTGATCATGATGTCTTTGGATTTTACACCTTTGGCTTTCAGATAGGCCTCAAGAATTTTATTGGTCGTACGTGGATACACATAATCTGTACCCGCCAATACCCAACGCTTGACCCCGATCTCGTTCATCAGATAGTCAACAGCAGGAATGGCCTGCTGGTTTGGCGCAGCACCGGTATAAAATACGTTTTTGGATGATTCTTCCCCTTCGTACTGGACGGGATAGAATAACAGGCTGTTTAATTCCTCAAAAACCGGCAGTGCCGATTTACGTGATACCGATGTCCAGCAGCCAAACGTGGCAGCCACTTTCTCTTTTTGTATCAACTCACGGGCTTTTTCGGCAAATAACGGCCAGTTCGACGCAGGATCAACAACAACGGCCTCCAGTTTTTTACCCAGTACGCCACCTTTTTTATTTTGTTCCTCGATCAGCATTAACATGGTGTCTTTCAGTGTTGTTTCACTAATAGCCATCGTACCCGACAGCGAATGCAACACGCCTACCTTGATGGTATCTGCAGCATTAGCCATTTGCATACCCAGACTCAAAACCGCGGCACCTATTATGGGAATAATTTTCTTCTTCATTAATGACTCCTTAACTATTATTTTTTTAGGATAAAAAAAGGGGGATATTTTATCCCCCTTTAATTAACAGCCTAATTATTTAATATCAAACCCGTAAGTTATTCCCAGCACCATGGAGTCATCATGCTTGACGTTTGAACGGTCCTTTCCAGCCTTGGTGTATTGAACATACATATCTGCACCGGTGTTACCCACTGGATGCGACAAGGTCAGGTTCAGGTGACGGAAGTTGCTTTTCTTGGTCGTGACATCACAACCTGCCGCCAGACCGGCGCCGATACACAACTCACTGTTATCATCGTCGTCATAGGTGTAATAGCCTAAGCTTGCTCCCAAGGTGAAACCTTTGGGTATTTCAGTCTCGTAACCCAATGTCCAATAGATATCTCCTGCATTACCCCACAGACCATCATTCAACAGGTACTGCATCTGCCCAGTAAAGTCACCCAAGCCAACAGCAACTTTCAGCTCAGTCAAATCAGAATCATCAACGTTGACATAAAGATACTGGATCAGGCCCACATCCCAGCTGACACCGCCAATTTCACCGATGACGCCACCATACAAGTTATTTTCAAAACCGGTCTTATCGGTTTTATCATTTGCTGGATTTTCATATGTATAACTCAGGCTGGAAGCCCACCAGCCGCCATAAAACATGCCTTCACTGTAATCCAGGCCACCCTGTACGGCAGCACCTGTGTTTTCTTCACCGATACCACGCAGCAGATATTTTGAATGCACACCTATGTTACCTGACAATTCTGCCTGGGCTGATGTTGCCGTCATCAACATCGGTGTTGCAATGGCTGCAGACACAGCCAGTGGGATTAGTTTTTTAGTTAAGCTCATTCGTATCTCCTCAGACAATAAAATTTCGTTGGTACATAAGTGTTAAAATATTTTGCTAATTGAAGCCAAACAAACTTCAATGTTTGCTGTCTACATAGTGCACAACTCATACCAACTGAAAATAATACTGAAAAAACAGGCAGTTAATAAAAATAATAACAAATTGATTACATTTGGAAAGGGTCGGGCGCACAATTTTGGTGCGCAACAGTTGTTGTTTTGTCTTGTAATAGTGCGTTTTAGCGAGTCATGCAATCGCTATTAACTTGAGGGGTATCATTCACATAGACCGCGCGCTTTATGGCAAGCATGCCTCCATGGACAATACACCTTATCGCTAGACAGAGACCTTGCCCAACATGCCCTGCTCAAGCAAAAAATCCTCGACACCTTGCAGGCCCTGACCGGTTTTCAGGTTGGTAAAAATAAACGGCCTGTCGCCACGCATTTTTTTTGCATCCCTTTCCATCACCTCCAGCGAGGCGCCCACATAGGGAGCCAGATCAATCTTGTTGATCACCAGCAGGTCAGACTTGGTGATACCAGGCCCGCCTTTGCGCGGTATTTTTTCGCCCGCCGCGACATCGATGACATAGATCGTCAGATCAGACAGTTCGGGGCTGAAGGTCGCACTGAGATTATCGCCACCACTTTCAATAATCACCATATCCAGATCATGAAAACTGCGGGTCAAATCATCGATGGCCGACAGATTCATGGAGGCATCTTCGCGGATAGCCGTATGCGGACAGCCACCGGTCTCTACACCGATAATCCGATCGGCATCAAGAGCCTCGTGGCGAATCAGGAACTGCGCATCTTCCTGCGTATAAATATCATTGGTGACGACCGCAATATTGAAGCGTTCACGCATACTCTTGCACAAGGCCTCCAGCAGGGCTGTTTTACCCGAACCCACTGGACCGCCGACACCGACTCTCAAGACTTGATCAATAGACATACTGTTACCTGAACCCTGCAAACTATAAATTATGAACGAAATAATCGACTATACTGGCTTTCATGTTGTGCACTTATCACCCCGAGACCAGGCAAGGTAAACCCAATATCTTCATCTGCCAATACCAACCCTGACTGCACACAGTTCGGGATAGATTGCTGCAGCAATGATAATAGTTGTTGACCCGTTGTCTGTCCCAATGGCACCAGTTTGATGGCGGCGGCTACCTGATTCTCACACCATGACCATAATAAGCCATGCAAGGCTTCTACCAGCGGTATCTGCCATCGCTCACAGGCATAGGCAAACATGGCGACATAGGAATAGTGCCTGTCGACATCACAAAAAGATTCGATGTCGACATCAAGACCCTTGAGCAAGCGCAATAATGCCCGGCCCAGATGCCGATCTTCCTGCTGCAACTCCGCAGACTCGCGACTGGCGAGTATATAATCATTCCAGTAGTGAAAGCTGTCGTGTTTTTGATCCTGGACACTTGCATACAAACGTTGAAACACCGGCACATCAAGCCGCGCCAGGGCAAACTCCAGTAAGTCTTCTATCCAGACAACCGCCTCTTGCTCATTACTGATCCAGCCCGCTTCTATGGCCGCTTCCAGGCCACCTGAATAGGCGTAGGCACCAACGGGCAAAGAGGGACTGATCAGTTGCCACAGGCGGAATTGGGCGAACGACTCAGTCATGCGAATGGCCGTGATGATGCCCATGACCACCACGATAGGCACCTGCCTCGGGTTCGAACGATGCCTGCTCACAAATCACCTCGAGCCCCATTTGCCTGAGCATATCATCAAGCACGTGGTCATGTTGATAGCGTAAAAACTGCGCAGTCATTTGCAAGGGGACATGACGGTTACCCAGATGATACGCGGCGCGCGTCAATAACAACGGGTCTTCGACATGCACCGTACTCACGGTCTCGCTCGCAGCCATAATCTTAACGATTGTTCCCTGATCCGCCTTCAGGTAATCACCTTGCCTCAGTACGGCGCCACGCGGCAGGACGACGCCGACTTTTGTGCCATCATCGAGTGCCGCCAGAAAACGACTTTTCTGGCGCACATCAAACGGTAAGGTCATCGTCGCGTCATGCGACATGCTTGTATCCAGTTTTTCTGTCAGGTTCAACATCACAATACTCGTCAAAAAAGAAAGTAACGCTGCGCCAGGGGTAGTATCTCTGCGGGTTCGCAGGTCAGTAACTCACCATTGGCACGGACTTCATAGGTTTGCGAATCGACTTCGATCTCGGGTTGCCAATCATTCAGTATCATGTCTTTTTTCCTGATCGAACGCGTATTTTTTACTCCGGATAAGCGCTTGCGCAAGCCTAGCTGCTCACCGATACCGGCATCCATCGCCGCCTGGCTGACAAATGTCAACGCCGTTTGCGCGACGACATGACCAACAGCCCCAAACATAGTGCGATAGTGTACCGGTTGCGGCGTGGGAATCGAGGCATTAGGGTCGCCCATGGGTGCTGCTGCGATAAAGCCACCCTTGATGATCAAGGCGGGTTTAGCCGCAAAAAAAGCGGGGTCCCATAACACCAGGTCGGCGAGCTTGCCTATTTCAACCGAACCAACCTCATGGGAAATGCCATGCGTGATGGCGGGGTTAATCGTATATTTGGCGATATATCGACGCGCACGCAGATTATCACTATCATCCTTGTCACCTGCCAATGCACCGCGTTGCACCTTCATCTTGTGCGCCGTTTGCCACGTGCGTGTAATCACTTCACCGACCCTGCCCATGGCTTGTGAATCAGATGCAATCATTGAAAAGGCCCCCAGGTCATGGAGGATATCTTCAGCGGCAATAGTTTCCCGACGAATACGTGATTCGGCAAAGGCCACATCCTCAGCGATAGATGGGTCGAGGTGATGACAGACCATCAGCATATCCAGATGCTCGTCAACCGTGTTCACTGTATAAGGACGGGTTGGATTGGTACTCGATGGCAGGACATTGGACAGGCCACAGGCGCGTATAATATCAGGGGCATGCCCCCCGCCTGCGCCTTCTGTATGATAGGTATGGATCGCCCGATCCTTGAATGCCGCAATGGTGTCTTCGACAAAACCGGACTCGTTCAGGGTGTCAGTATGAATGGCGACTTGTACATCCGTATCTTCAGCAACAGACAGACAGGTATCGATGGCCGCAGGCGTAGTACCCCAGTCTTCATGGAGCTTGAGGCCCATGGCGCCAGCCGCCACCTGTTCATGTAATGGCTCTGCCATGCTGGCATTGCCCTTACCGAGAAAGCCCAAATTCATTGGCAGGCTTTCTGCCGCAGATAACATCTTGTGAATATTCCAGGGACCGGGTGTACAAGTGGTGGCATTGGTGCCCGTGGCCGGGCCTGTGCCACCACCCAGCATAGTGGTGACGCCTGACATCAGTGCCTCTTCAATTTGCTGCGGGCAAATGAAATGGATATGCGCATCCACACCGCCTGCCGTCAGGATCTTGCCTTCACCGGCAATGGCTTCGGTGCCCGGACCCACCACAATATTGACACCCGGCTGGGTATCCGGATTACCCGCCTTGCCAATGCCGGCAATACGCCCGTTCTTGATACCCACATCGGCCTTGACGATACCCCAATGATCGATGATCAATGCATTGGTGATAACGGTATCAACCACCTCACTGGCACAACGTTGACTCTGACCCATGCCATCACGAATCACCTTACCGCCGCCGAATTTAACTTCGTCGCCGTAAACAGTATGATCCTGTTCGACTTCGACAATGATTTCGGTGTCACCCAGGCGAATACGGTCGCCGGTAGTGGGACCATACATTTCTGCGTAGGCACGTCTGTCTATCTTGCTCATTGCTCCCCCTGCAAAGATCCCATCACTCGCGCATTAAACCCGAATACTTTTCTATCGCCAGCATAGTCAACCAGGCTAATCTCGCGTTCCTGCCCTGGCTCAAAACGCACCGCCGTTCCCGCTGGTATGTCCAGGCGAAAACCACGGGTTGCTTCCCTGTCAAAGCTTAGTGCCGAATTGGTTTCATAAAAATGGTAATGTGAACCAACCTGGATGGGACGATCACCACTGTTCGCCACTTTTATTGTCACCCTCGCCCTGTCCTTGTTGATCTCGATATCCCCTTGCATAGGGAAAATTTCACCTGGAATCATGTCGACCCTCCTCAAGGTATCGGGTTATGCACTGTCACCAGCTTGGTGCCGTCCGGGAAAGTAGCCTCTACCTGCACTTCCTTGATCATCTCGGCTATACCATCCATGACATCATCTCTGGTCAACAAGGTGGCACCATAACCCATCAGCTCAGCAACACTCCTGCCATCACGTGCGCCTTCCATAATAGCGGCTGAAATGTAGGCAATAGATTCGGGATAATTCAGCTTGACGCCTCGGTCTTTACGGCGTTCGGCCAATAATGCCGCTGTAAATATCAGTAATTTATCTTTCTCTCGTGGTAACAGTTCCATAACAACTCTCGCTCTTATACTCGTACTGTGCTCAGGTTTTCCATATTCTCGGGGGACAGGCATGCACACCTGAAACATGCGGGCGTATCACGCTCCATGCCTGCTCAAATACCTGGCGCGCAGTTTCGCCCTGGTGACCGAGAAAACGACATAATAAAACATCGTCCATCAAGGTCACACTAAAAACAAATCCCTCACTTTGGGCAAAATGCCCGCGTAATTCTTCCAACAGTGACTTCTCAACGGGTGTTGCCAACAAGGTGCCACTGACCGTGTAAGCGCTTAAACCCCACCTGGATTGCAGCACTTTATGTCCTGCCTGCAAACGCATATGATCGATCAACAAGGGTGTACCATTACGGGATACATGCAAACGTTGCTCACAACAACCACTATCAAATGGCGCGCCACTCAAAGGCCGCCCCAGACAGCTTATCTCCCAGCCAATAAAACGGGCCTGCTCCGCCAATTCCACCTCGGTACTGAGCGTAGTGTGCGATCCTTCAAAAAAAATGTTGTCCTGCGGCAGCCATTCCAGTGTCGCCCCTTCTGCAACATGCAGACTCTGGTGCATGCGTGCACGCTTTTCCTGGCTATTATAAAACTTACCTGAAGATGGCGTGGTTAACAACGCATGCGCTTTGGCATTGACGTTGACAGCGACATGCAAGTCATCACCACCCACCACGCCACCCGGCGGATGTATGATATAAGTGTGGCAAACACCACCCTCGGGATAAAAAGGACGTTGCACCAACAATGGGCCATGATGTTGACGTCGTGCTAGAACCGTCGTTTGTCCACGACGTTCATATTGCAACTGCAGATGCGCCTGCCACCCTTGCGAATTTTTCTGCAAGGCCGTCAACTACACGCCCACCATCAGGTAAAAGGCAAAGATAATGGTAACGATGGCAAGCAATAAACGCAGTCCCTCGGTGACCTGGCGATTAACGCCTTGCAGAGAAGAAAAAAGTCGGCCCAGTAAACTGCCAAAAATGACCATGGATATCAACACACCGCTACTGAACACGAGCAAATAGGTCATGCCGGTCGCGGGTGAACTCATGTTGGATAGTGGCAAAAGGGCCAACAATGGCGCCGACCCTGCCATACCGTGCAACAAACCTACCAGCGTGGTGCCATGACGGTGACGATGCAAGGGATTAAGCGGTTTGCCTGCGTGCAAATGTACATGCACAGGCATGCTGTCATGTCGATGGCAATAGAGTGTCTTACGCACACGCTGCCAGTCGAATAACAATACTAAACCAATGCCCAGCAACAGGAAGGCGATCAGGTTTTCAACAACATGACTAAACTGCTCAGGGATGGCCATGCCGGCAAACAACACCATGCCGCCAATGATCATCACTGATGAGCCGTGCCCCAATGCCCAACGTAATGAGAATGACAGACTGCTACGCAAATGCTCGCGGCGCATACCGGAAATGCCGGAGACAGCCAGGATATGATCCACATCCAATGCATGCAGCAAACCAAAAGCGAATGCCAGCGATAGAATACTCGTCAGTTCCATGAATGCGCGCCTCAAATGCTTGTTATATCATGACAGCCAATCAATCGGTATGATCATTGGCTTGCAAGATATATAATCCGGATGTGTTTTTATACTAGAGTATTTAATGTCATTGTTCTAGTCAGTTTTTTACAGGCAGCAGATTGGGTTAATCCAGGCCATGAGGTAACATCAAGCCCCATGACCAACAACATAATACAGACAGAGTAAAATAGTCGATGATTGCAGAAACCAGGTTGATCAATAATTGTTCAGTCATTACTGAATACAACTCTTCAGTACACACTGCCGCCATCGGCATTTGGCTCCATAATGGTGCGCGCTTTGAAACAAAGGCACAAAGTGGTTACTCACATTTTCTTGAACACCTGCTATTCAAGGGAACTCAGCTGCACAGCAGCCATGAATTATCCAGTCGCTTTGAAGTAATGGGCGGCCATATCAATGCTGAAACCGGTCGTGAGTTAACCTCTTTCCATGGACGCGTACCTAAACAGTATGCCAGTGAACTGCTTACGCTCTTGCTGGAAATGATAACGCAAAACAATTTTTCCAGTAACGACTTTGACCTCGAACGTGACGTCGTCTTGCAGGAACTCGCCATGCTCAAGGATGACCCGGAAGAAGCCCTGGAAGACCTCGGCACAGAGAGGGTATGGGGTGATCACAATATGGGGAAACAGATCCTGGGCACCCAGGCCAGTCTGAACAACGCGAACTTGCACTCGTTCAGGAAATATATGCATCACACGATCACTGCCGACAAGCTATGCATAGTGGCAAGCGGCAACTTTGATATCAGCGCTTTGGAGGAAATCATAGCACGCACTGCGTTTAATCGGGGTGAGAGTTCCACAACCTCAACCCCTGCCTATCAATCCGTGAATGCACAGCTGGATATACATGCCGAGCAAAACCATCTCCTCTGGATCATGCCCGCCGTGGCCTACCAGGCACCGATGATGGCCGCTTACGACATTGCCAACCATATATTGGCAGGTGGTTACGATTCACGCCTGTATCAAACACTTCGCGAACAATTAGGCCTGGTCTACAGTATCGACTCACGCAATGACCATTATTCCGATACCGGCCTGTGGTTTGTGCAAACCAATACAGAGAAATCAAACAGCAAGCAAACAATCGCTGCCGTCAAGCAAACAATAGAAGAGCTGATAGAGGCCGGGCCGACTCCCCAGGAGCTGGAATTTGCCAGACAACACTTGCAGTCGGTATTGATCCTGGAGTCTGAAGACCTGGAAGCCAGAATGGATAAACTGGCACAGGACAGACTCTATTGTGGCCGCCACATTGGCCTGCAAGAGCAGCTTGATCAATATGAACGTGTCCGCATCGAGGATATCCAGGCTGTCCTGCGAGATGCCTGGGAACAGGTTTCATTTTTTTCTACTGCAGGAAACGGCGACTGATTTAAATCCTCAATGCATTAACACATTGACTCAGGATCCTTCGCCTTCGAGGATTTGTTTCAGGTTATTCAGGCCACGCTCGTAAAACACGCCTAGCTCATCTTCCATCACCAAGCCCATGACACGACCGGGAATGTTATAACCGAAGCCGACATCAAAAGACCAGACCAGTTTTGTTGAACCTTGTTCATCGGTAAGATTAAATCCTGAATAGGCCTTACCCATACCATCGATTGCCAAAATGGTCTTTATCTCTTTATCCTGGGTGGCCAGTATTATTTTCTGGCTACCCTTACCCACCCTGTCATGCTCGCTTTGCCAATGCACGATAGCATCCAGGCCACGTTCAGCACCCTCATACTGGAATTTGATATCAGGATCGATCTTCGCCCAAGGCGACCATTGATTAAACAAACGGAAATCTGATAAGTAAGGATACACTTTTGCAGCAGGTGCATGGATAACAATGCTCCTCTCAATATGCAAATTTTCTGGCAACAGCATTCCACCTATCAGGAACACGACTAACAGAGAAGTTACGATCAACAGGCCTTTAAAAATTTTTTTCATTGAGACATCCCAGCCTAAATAATCACGTGTGCTTTTAGACTATTGAATTGCTTATGCAATTCCATCAAAATAATGGATTATGTTACCCCATCGCTTCCAGAAATTAAAACAAGCCCTGTGTGTGCGCCAACATGACCTCAGCGTGCTAATGGATAATGTACAAAAACCACATAACATGGCTGCCATTCTACGCTCTTGCGAGGCCATTGGCATTCATCGTGCCCATATTATAACATCAGGTAGGTTACAATTTAATAAACCCAAGGCCGCTGCCGGGGTCTTACGCTGGACTGAACTGGAAAAACATAAGCAGCTGGCAACAGCCTATCAACAATTCCGACAATCCGGATTTCGCATCATTGCCGCCCATCCCTCGACCTCTGCAACCCATTTTCGTGAGTATGATTATACCCAACCAACCGTCATTGTCATGGGTACCGAGCGCACTGGCCTGACCCAGGCGGCAATCGAAGGCGCCGATGAACTCATTACCATACCCATGCATGGCCTGGTGCAGTCGCTCAATGTCTCAGTGTCGGCTGCACTGATACTCTATGAAGCCCAGCGTCAGCGAGAACAAAAAGGACTCTACAATAAAACACGCCTAGATAGAGATAGTAAAGCCGACATGAACACCCTGTTCGAATGGGCCTGGCCACGTATCGCCGCTTATTGTCGGCGCAATAATCTCGAGTACCCCGAACTGGACCCGGATAGCGGTCAAATACTTGATATGAAACAACTGAAAAAATAATAAGGCCAATCACTCACAGTCGATAGTAATCCCACCTTGATCGTTACACAAACGGACAATGTCGACATCCATTGCCACAACAACTGCCACGTTTAAGGTGATACCAGGCGCTAAACACATAGCGCCCGGCTTCAATATAATAGTCTATATTTTCTGTTAATTGACCCTTAGAATAATAGGATCGCGCCATAACAAGCATTTCTTGCAGTGATTTTTCGATCATCAGCTTATCGATTGCATCTGCCACGCTCATTGACAAGCAGTCAGGGCAAAGGCATTCCAGGTGATCACTGACGGGCAACACAGCAGGATAATCTGCACACCAGCACCCCCCCTTACTGCCACATTCAAAGGTCTTTTCACACTGGTAACATCGCTTGACTGTCACAAACCGCCCCCACTTGCATATCACCTTTAAATACTTGAATACACTGAAAATAAACCAACTTTCTCGAACCCTTCTGGAATACGATCCAGGTAAAATAGTGAATATATCACAATTTTGGCGTGCTTAATTTAACTGAGAAAAGTTCATGGCGGGGGAGAATTTATCTTAATAGAAGCCACCAGGAATGACATCAGGAATATGACCTCTTTATACAAAAACAGGCTCGCTACCTTGCTAAAAAGTGTATTCACTCGAAAGCAGAATGACACATCCAGGAGGGGGCATTTAATCTACCACGGCCGCGCTATCAGCACCGTCCAGCATTACAGTGGTTTGAATATTAACCAGATCTATCATGGCCTGATGCAAACCAAAAACAAGCTTCGTGAACCTCAGCGAAAACCTCTACGTATTGTGGCATAAACTCGCCCCACAACTTACTGTCCAGAACCCAATCTGGATTGGGCAGACAAATCAAACAAAGACACTGGCTGAGGTTTCTGTATTCCATACCCCTGGGCAAAATCGATACCGATTTTTTGAAGCTCTTCTGAAACCGCTTCGTTTTCCACCCACTCTGCAATAATTTTCAAGTTGGCGGCATGGCCTACACGCGCTATAGCATCTACAATCGAGGTGTTCATAGGATCATCCAGCAAACCTTGAATGAATGAACCATCAATTTTCAAAAAATCCACGGGCAAGGATTTAAGATAAGAAAACGAACTCATGCCAGTACCAAAATCATCCAATGCAAAATAGCACCCTTCTTTTCTCAAACGCAGAATAAAGTCATTTGCCTTTTGCAAATTTCCAATCGCGGCTGTTTCAGTAATTTCAAAACAGACGGAACTTGGCGACAACCCACTCTTATCAAACTCATTGAGCACAAAATCAATAAAGCCTTCATCGGTCAATACGTGCCCGGACAGATTGATAAAGGCTATCGAATGGCCAACTCCCTTATCCCTCTTTCTCAAATCGGCCAGGTATTCAAACACATTTTTCACGACCCATCTGTCAAGCGCGGGCATCAAATCAAAGCGCTCTGCAGCCGGCAAAAAATGCCCTGGCTGAATCAGCTCGCCATCTTCGTCCAGCAGCCTTATCAGAAATTCGCAATGTGTATAGTCATTATTCCTGTCCTGTAGTGGCGCGATAATTTGCTGGTACAATACAAACCGATCTTCCTCAATGGCGCTCTTCAAGCGTGAAACCCATTGCATCTCGCCATGCCTTCGTAACAGGTCGGCATCATCATCACTATAAACATGCACCCGGTTTCTGCCCATTTCCTTGGCTGCATAGCACGCCATGTCAGCAGCACTAAGTAATTCTGACATGGCCTTATAATCATCGCCAATGACGACCAGACCAATGCTAGCTCCAACCGAAAATTTTCGATCCTCCCATATAAACCTGAATAACTGAATCGCATCCAGATATTCGTGGGCTTTTTTGATTCCATACTCCAAATTTGTATTTTCAATGAGCATGCCAAACTCATCACCACCCAGGCGCGCCAGCGTAGTATCGCTGTCTGTCATGCTTTCAAGCATATTGGCAAGGTTCCTGAGCATCTCATCGCCGGCAGAGTGACCGCAGGTATCATTGACCACCTTAAACTGATCCAGGTCGATATACATCAACACATGGTTTTCAGCATGCGTCCTCGCATGCTCAATCGCTGCCAATAATTTGTACTCAAAAGCATTACGGTTGGATAGTTTTGTCAGCGAGTCATGGTAGGCCATGAAACGAATAGTCTCTTCTGATTTTTTTCGCTGTGTCACATCTTCAGCGATCCCGGCAATTTTACTAACTTTACCTTTAGCATCTCGAATAGGATATGCCCTGGCTGATATCCAGATAATCTTCCCTTCTTTGGATATCAAACGATACTCTGAAAATTGTGGCTGGCCGAGATCACCGGATGACTTGATTTTAATTTCATTTCTCAATTTTTCCTGATCATCAGGATGCACGCTTTCAAACCACGACACAGGTCTTTCATACAAACTGGAACGAGTGTTGCCCCATACTTTCTCGTACAAGGGACTGACATAAAATACCTCTGACCAGTCAGGCGAACCTATCCAGAAAACCTCATTTATATTTTCCGCTAACTGGCGGAAGCGACTTTCACTTTCTGATAATTCGGCCGTCCTGTGCAATACTTTTTTCCTGATAATATAATTACTGATACTCAGCACGAGTAAAACAAGAAACAGTATCGAACCTGCGGCATAGATCCAGACCGGGAACACGTGTTTTTTCATGCTGCCAAGCCATTTCGCCAGCGACATGTTATAGACTGAAGAAGGGTCTTTTTTTTGCGCAGATAGATGCCGATCGATTGCAGCCAGCACGTGCGCATGCCTTCCTTTTTGACTGGCGTAACGCACTTCAACCGGATTAAAGATAACCCCTGTCTCGATAACATGGAAATCCGCGGCATTCAAAATACTCATCACCCGGTTAATAACAGCAGCATCAGCATTTTTAGAGTCGACCGATTTCAAGGCTTCACGATAATTGGGCACACTGACTTCAGTAAAATCGAAATCAAATTCCTTCATCATGCGTTTAAACACGCGGCTGTGTATGCTCTGTGTCATCATCGCGACACGCTTCCCATTAAGGTCCTGCAATGAAGTGACCTTGGCAGAGGGGTCCTTGTAGACCACTCCCCAATTACTGATCAGTGTTTCGCTGGTGTAATCCAGGAATTTTGCCCGCTCAGGCTTGTAGGCTATGCCAACTAGCAAATCAATCTTGCCCGCTTCCAGTTGAGCGAAGACCGACTTCCACGGACCATGCTTATATTCGATTTTCCAGTTTTCTTCTTTCGCTATCGATTCGAGGACATCCAGCGACAACCCCTGGTACGCCCCGTTAGCATCCTTAAAAACGATGGGTTTATTATCAAATACACCAACACGCAACAATGTCTGCCTTTCGGCATAAGCGTTAGATAATGCCAGGAATGACAAGCTAATGATGGCCAACCTGAAAAAAACTTGAAGCCTGATTGTAATACTTTGGAATATAAAGAAATTTTTCATAAAGCCCTGGCTTAAACGCTATCACAAATCAAAAAAATTACGGGATAACCCGTATTTCAGTCAATAACAGTGTATCGACCATTAATTAGCTGACTTGAACCGTGGACAGGCAAAGAAAATGATTTATTTCTTACATACCATCTCAATAAATACTATTAATTTTAGTTGCTTATAACTAATATATGTTTTTTTCAACAAACATTAACAAAACCCCCATATTCTCTGTCTAATTATCAAAATATATCCAATCCCTTCTGTCTGGACGTTATGCGTACCACAAGCCAGGTACTGATTGATCACCAATAGTGGCCATACAACAAACCCGCAAAACGCGATCAATTGTTATCGCAAAAACCTGCCAAAATTGATATATTTTTTACTATAGAGCCCCTGATTGACCCTGGATTGATCGGAAAGGGTTATTATATAGCGACATTTCCGCAACTTCGGAGGCAATCCAGACAATGATACATGCTATCTTAGCTGCCCCTGTTCACATCAATTACAAATAAATATGAAACAAACTTTAAGTATCTCAACAAAATCAATCATCAGATATCTTAGCGCTTCATTCCTTTTGTTGCAGGCCATTGCTTTGAGCTGGCATCCCGCACTGGCGCAAGAAACCAGCTGCGAGCAACACCAGCGCGTCCATCACCTTGATGACGACAGCGATAAGAAGGTGCTCGACATTGAGATCCTGGACTATCAACAACTGATAGAAGAATCATTTGTCTACAGGACAAAAAGCATCCAGCTGGCGAAAAAACTGAAATACAGAATCAAGCATCATATTCCACTGGGTGGCGCTGACTTGCATGCCCTTAATGAAGGCTTAATCGCTCATCTCAACCTAAGAAAAAAACTATACGCCTTCGCAGAAATGCATGAATGCTGGCTTGAAAACAGTCACAAATTGCGATTAACATCCGCGGACAAACTCAAGGGGATCATGCTCTCCCTGTCTGCGGCCCTCACCTTGTATGATAATTATTTACTCGCCATCTCCATTTACGAGGAAGATAACAAGCTAAGACGTTTTCTCAACAGCAAAGATAGCGGCTACAATAAAAGCTATGATCAACTGGCAGAGGTGACATTATCATATAACTCCATCAGTAACAGGGCGCGGGTTCGAGACGCCATCCATCATTTCGAACGACATAGAAGGAAGCTATCTCCTCGGCAATATGACAACCACCTGTCCTATCTCGATCTGCTAATCAAACAAAGCCCGTCCTATAAACTAACCAGGGAATATGCACCGTTCCGGGTTTTAAATAATAAATTAAAGTTCCTTGATGCTGTTACGGTCGATACATTGGCCAACCTGAAAACCGAAGGTGTCAATATTTTCAGTATGATTTTTGGCAATACCGTCGGTCTGATCGAGAGTCGGCATGGCAAGTTGTTCAACAATAAAAAAATGTTCCGCGAGGTCAGTGGCCAGTTAATGGCCGGCGATATACTGCTGGAAAAAACCCCTTTTCGTCTCACCGATAAATTCATCCCTGGACATTGGGGACATGCCGCCATCTGGATTGGCACAGAACAGGAACTTCGGCAACTGGGCATCTGGGAGCATCCCCTGGTTAAAAAATATCAACGCCAAATAAGGCAGGGCCACTCTGTTGTTGAAGCACTACGTGGCGGGGTGACACTAAGCACGCTTGATGAGTTTATGAATATCGATGACCTCAGTATACTGCGCCTCAACAAACAGAATGACAAGGCGGGGCTGGCTCAGGCCATTCTCCTGGCACTACGCCAGATAGGTAAGGACTATGACTTTAATTTTGACATTGAAAGTACGGATAAAATAGTCTGTTCCGAATTAATTTATGTTGCCTATACCAACATTAACTGGCCCACGGAAAATATGCTGGGACGCTATACAATCAGCCCGGATAATATTGCCATGAAGGCACAACAAAATGGCCCGCTGGATCTGGTCATGCTGATCCACAATGGCAAACTGATTTCCACACAGGCCGACAGAATGATGTCGCGTTTACTTAAAAACTCCGCCATCTAGCCTCTGGCGACGCCTGTATCAGCCAGGAATCCTGGCCGTTACTTCAATTTCAAGCTTCATGCAGTCTTCCAGCAAATCAGCCACGATCATGGTAGCGGCAGGTCGTGCCACCCCCAGGTATTGACGCAACACAGGCCAGCACGGCTCGAAGTCTTTCCTGTGCGGAAATATATAGTGGACACGCACGATGTGATCCAGATTGCTCCCGGCTTCCAGCAGCACCTTTTCGATATTTTTAAAACATTGGCGCGCCTGTTCAACCACATCATCCGCGATTGTCATCGAACGGTAGTCATAACCGGTCGTACCGGAAACAAAAACATAGTCGCCATCGACGACGGCTCGCGAGTAACCAATAGCCGATTCAAATTCCGAACCACTTGATATTAATTGACGTGACACTTTTCAACCTTATTCGTTATTTCACTAACAACAAGCCTACCTGAGCGCAAAACTGCGCGCTATCCCAACGTATCCGTATTATTGGCTCGTACATCACGATGGTGATCGGTCTTTCCCTTAAGTTTTTTTATGACCTCTGCTTCCTGCAACAATTCTTTCAATGACAAACCCGGGAGTGGCTGAGGGCCCAATACAATATACCTGAGCTGATCATGCCGACGCATGACTTCAAGATAAGCAGCCCCCTGGAAGTGATTGATCGCCATGCGGAAACCTTCATCCAGATATTCCATTGCACCTTCACGTTTTCTACTCATCAATAGCTGCCCGTAAATAATAGTGATGAGTGCGCGATGGGCCTCGCTCTGATAACTTGCCTGGTAATTTTGCACATCTCCCCTTATGTCACGACCCAGCCAATAGCGCGCAATAATTTCTTCTATGCGCAGTGACAATATATCACTCTCCTGCTGTTTACGCCGCTGGCGTACTGCCTTCAGACTTTCCTCTGCAGCCTCTACAGTCGTCGGCTGCGCATACCAGTCAGACAGGTCATATTCCTTGCTACTCGGCATCTGCGATTGTGTTATAGATGGGAAATACCTTGTCCAGGCGCGCCAATTGCAAAACCTGCATCGCCGCATCGCTGATACCGATCAATCCAAATTTCAGCTTTTCATTTTTGGATAATTGATAGCCCTCAACCAGACTGGCAACACCGGATGAATCAATATATTCCACCGCAGACAAATCGACCAACAGGTCAGAACCTTCTTTTAACAAACCGAGAATTTGCTTTCGTGCTTGCGGTGAATAATGCAAATCAACTTCACCACTCAACTCCAGGACCTTGAATCCCGCCTCCTCTCTTGTGTTATATTGCATTTATTTCCTACCTCTGTTCGGTTTAAAACAAGACTCATCCAGCTTCTTGCGCATGAGCAATATATTCCCGGCACTTTTACAATCTTCCTGAAATGCTACCTCATCCATGATCTCATTAATAAAGTGCACACCCAGCCCACCCGGACGCAGCTCATTGAGGTCACGTGATTTAACACAACTGCGATCTATCGGACAGGCAAAGTCAGTCAACTTGAAAATCAGTTCATCTTCTTTTCGCAGTATCTCTATCCTGATACTACCATTACTATCAAAATTATACGCATGTTGAATAACATTCATAGCCGCTTCATTAACAGCCAGAATCAAACGATCCACACAGGCCTTATTACATTGATGTTTGCTTAACACTTGCCTGACCTGGCCTCGCATACTCTGCAGCTCAGCAGGCTTGGACGAAAACTCATAGCTGAGCAATCTCTCCACACCCTGACCACAATGCTCCAGTACCATCACTGTTATATCGTCTCTCTGCCCACTGGTAGAACGTTCAAACGGCTCCAGTATCGCCGCCAATTGTTGTCTCGGCGTCTCATTAATATGCTTTTTAAGAATATTTAACAAACCGGAAATACCCATTTCTTCACCCTGGGCAATATAACCTTCGGTCACGCCATCAGAGAACATTAATAGATGGCCTTTCCCCAATGAAAACTCAACCACAGGGAATTCACTATCCGGCACAATGCCGAGTGGTGCCGCACCGGCCTCTATTTTCTTTATTTTCCTGTCTTCCTGCAGGAATAAGACGGGAGGATTACCAGCGTTAACAATCTGCACCCGACCCGTTGCCGGCGTATATTTGCCTGCCACCATAGCGACAAACATACCACGAACCGATGTTTCGCAAATCTCCGCATTAATCTGCGCCATTAACTTACCCAGATCATGCTCGCGTTTACCCAGGCAGTGAAACAGGCTACTGGTCTTGGCCATCAACAACGAGGCCGTGACACCTTTACCGGATACATCACCCAGATTGAAATAAATACTGCCATCTTCATGTTTGAAATAATCAAAAAAATCACCCGACAATTCCTGTGCAGGTAGATTAACGCCAAAAACAGGAAAGCGCGCCTCCTGTTCAGCAGGTAGGAGGCTGCGCTGTATCTCGGCGGCCAACTCCAGCTCTTTCGCCAACGCGGCGGCCAATTCATCGCGCTCTTTAATCGCTTTTTCGAGTTGCCAGGTCAATTCCTGGTAACTGATATTTTCTTCTGCCAGACGTACATTGGCCTCACGCACTACATGGTCAAAATCTGTCTGCTCCTGCAAATGCAATCCAAGCGCATTGGCTGCTTCTTCTACCTGCGCTGGAATCTGATTTAATAAATTGACACTGGTCTGGTCAGACAGCTCGTAAAAAACCGCCAGTTTTTTCTTCACTACCGACAAAACACTGGCTTTGTCATCAACACTAAACAAGGAAGAAAGCCAATCAGCACAATACATAATACGGCAGAGCTCTAACGCCAACTGATTGCTATCATCAAGCTCGCAGTAACGATGGTGGAACCCTATTGCATCACTGATATGCTGTGGCAATGCCCATTGATTTGCCAGCATGAGAGAGACTTGGTCATGTGTCTTGCCAAAGGTTTCCTGCTCCAGCACATAGCGCTTATCAGGATCGAGCTTGATAAACTGAGCCCACTCCGCCTTTGTCTCATGAGATAGATAAAACATGACCAGGAGCCCAAAATCCTGAAGCAGGCAGGCGGTAAAACACTCTTCTTCATCCACACCGACGACGGCCGCGAGTAAACGCCCTGCCGTGGCGCGTCGCAGTGTATCTTCCCAAAACCCGGTGACATCAAAACCCGGCAGGCTTTTCGGGTCAATCGCATCACGAACGGAGATACACAGCACAATATTGCGCAACGCCTTATGGCCAAGGATGTTGATAGCCTGTCCGATATGACTGACCTCGCGCGCCATACCAAAAAATGCTGAATTGACGACACGTAGTAATTCCGCCGTCAATACCGGGTCGGTCATGGCAATCCTGGCCAGCTCCTGATTATTGATGGCCGGGTCTGAGCAGGCGCGCATGATCTGGATAGCAGCCTGGGGAGGGGCCGGTAAATCTGCGGGTTTAATGGTGGCCAGCGAATATTGCATGCCTTGTCCTGTGTACTAGCAAATGCAAATTCCCTGCATGAATCGAGCCAAAATTATAGGCTGACCGACCAAGGTCAAAGCGCCTGATAAACCCACGGACATCATTCCAAAGCACCGCCACAACTTGAACCCTGACCAGCAATACAGGCATAGCAGTGATCGGCCACGGCGATAGGCTGGCCGCTCAGCAAGGCCGCATTTAGCGTGGAAATATGCTGTTTTTTGCGGGTGTTGTTAATCATGGGCAAATCCAGCATCTGGTTGAAATCACAATCGTAAACGAAACCCTGCCAGTCGATGCTGATCAGGTTTTTACACATGACCGATGTCAGATTTTCATCGCGACTGTTCTGTTTGAGCAGGGTTATATAGTCAGAAAATTGACCTTTTGAAACCAGGGTACTGCCAAAACGCTTGATCGGCATATTGGTTATAGTAAAAAGATTATTAAACTCAACATTATAGTCATTTTTCAGCTGTCGACGATAATCTGCTTCCAGGCCACATTGGGGAGGAGGCAGACTCGGGCCTTGTGGGTTGTAGACCAGATTCAGTACTTTACCACTGCCCGGTAGCCCATAGTCCAGATGGTTGAGTCTCTGCAAGGCGCGAATACTGGATGTAAAGACACCCGATCCACGCTGCCTGTCGACGTTGTCTTCCTGGTAACACGGTAGCGAGGCACTGATTTCCACCTGATGTTCGGCCAGGAATTCGGCCAGATCCTCCTGTCCGGGCTCATTAAGAACGGTTAGATTACAGCGATCGATAATACGACAACCCAGAGCATGTGCCTGCCGTACCAGCGAACGGAAATGAGGGTTAAGCTCAGGCGCCCCTCCTGTCAGATCCAGAGTGGAAGCACCTGATTTTTTTAAAAATTCCAGGATCTGCCCGACCGTTTCGGCAGACATGATCTCCTTGCGATTGGGGCCTGCATTGACATGACAATGCAGGCATTGCTGGTTACACAGATAACCAAGGTTCACTTGTACGGTCTCCAGTTCTGCACGATATATAGCGGGAAAGTCGCTCGCTTGCAGCAAAGGTAAAGTGGCGTGCATATAATCGCTCCTGACAGGCTCATAGTGACTGGTTGACGGTAATCCTTTATACCTTAACATGTGAGCACCAAGATGTAATAAAGGTTCAAACCATTATTTAAAGAATGATAAACTGGATGAAATATTGTATCCAGGAGAACACTATGGCTTTGCATGACACCAGTCGGGGGCGCTTTCCATCCATACGTATGCGGCGTATGCGGCGTGACAGTTTTTCACGCAAACTCATGCAGGAAAACCGCCTGAGTGTCGATGATCTTATCTATCCCATGTTTATCATCGAAGGCAAGGGACAACGACAGCCCGTGCCCTCCATGCCAGGCATAGAACGGGTCAGTATCGACGAACTATTAAAAGAAGCCCAGGAGTTGGTCGATCTGGGTATCCCGGCGCTTGCCCTGTTTCCGGTTACCGAGCAAGATAAGAAAAGTGATGATGCACGCGAAGCCTATAACGCGGATGGGCTGGCACAACGCGCTGTGCGCGCACTGAAACAACATTTCCCGCAACTCGGCGTCATTACCGATGTCGCCCTCGATCCCTTTACGTCACATGGGCAGGACGGTCTTATCGACAGCAGTGGCTACGTGATGAATGATGAGACGGTCGAGGTACTCGTTAAACAGGCCATCTCGCATGCCAATGCCGGCGCCGATATTGTCGCCCCCTCGGATATGATGGATGGCCGCATTGGCGCCATTCGTACAGCACTTGAGGAAATCGGCCATATCCATACGCGTATCCTCGCCTATTCCGCCAAATATGCCTCCAGCTATTATGGTCCTTTCCGCGATGCCGTCGGCTCGGCTGACAACCTTGCGGGCGCCGACAAATACAGCTACCAGATGGACCCGGCCAATGCTGACGAGGCCTTATGGGAAGTGGCGCTCGACCTGGAAGAAGGCGCGGACATGATCATGGTAAAACCGGGCATGCCCTATCTGGACATTGTTCGTCGCGTCAAGGAACAGTTTGCCGCCCCGACCTTTGTCTACCAGGTCAGCGGTGAATATGCGATGCATATGGCGGCGTTCCAGAACGGCTGGCTGGATGAACGGGCCGTGGTCATGGAGTCCCTGCTCAGCATCAAGCGAGCGGGTGCCGATGGTATCCTGACATATTTTGCCAAGCGCGCAGCGGGATGGATGAAGCCATGACGATGATAACGATCGAACACAATCCATCACCCGCCAAACTGGATGTGATGTATATAGACACCTGGGCCATCTGGGAAAAAGAAGTATCTGAATTCCCATGGACTTATGATGACAGCGAGACCTGCTACATCCTTACAGGTGAGGCGACAGTCACCCCAGAGGGCGGTGAGCCCGTCGTCATCAAACGGGGCGACCTGGTTAATTTTTCCAAGGGTTTAGTCTGTACCTGGAATATCACCAAGGCGATTCGCAAGCATTATCGCCTCGGCTAGCACACGGCCACTTGCTTCCCTGCCAGGTATCACAAAAAATTGCTGCTTTCGTCATAAAAAAGTCATCATTTACTGGTGAAATAGGCGCGTGTTGAATTTAATGGTAAGCAGAATCATGAGAGATACAAACAACGAATGGTGGCGTTGGGAGCTGAATCGCAAGATTGCTGAATTCCTCTCAAGGCCAACCCCGGAACAGGAAGCGACCCTGAGTTTTTTGCTCACCAGTTATCGCGCCCTGCATGAAAACCGCTCTGACAGCAACATCAGCCGCACGGATTTACCCCAGCAATTGCCTGCACAGTTCTGATATTGCGCCTCCCCTGCGATGTTAGCGCAGGGGCCATGTCGTCAATACGACAAAACCTCACCCACCAGACCCTCGACTATCCTCACCTGGCACGCATAATCGGCACACCCACACAATGTAACAAAGTGTAAAAGTTACTTTAACGTTTCACCGAAAAGCATGACCACCCGATACAAACGGATTATAATGTCATCATCATCCCATCGGAGTTGAATAATGGCTATATTGTCCTGGTTAAAATCCAAGCAACGATTCACAAGAAAAAGTGCTATCGACGAGTTTCAGGAATTTGCAAAAACCGAGGAAAAACGACTACGTAGCTCGGATTCCGGTTTTAATCAAGATATCTACCAAAAGGCCGTCAAGCTGATCCTGCATAAACTCGAGCCCGGCAACAAGGACTACAAGCCATGATTATCCTATCTGTTCATGCCAATAATGTGCTGAAATATGCCAAGCTGGAACTGGAAAATATCCCGGAAAGAGGCAAGATTGCCATCAGCGGCGCCAACGAGGCTGGCAAAACCGCCATTGTGGAGACTATCAGCTTTGCCCTGTTCGGGCGTACATTTTCCAATGACCTGGCCAATATCACCCGCACCATCCGCTGGGGCGAGACCCTCTGCTCCGTCACCATGAATTTTATCGCAGCAGGTAATAACCGTTATACACTGACACGCTCTGTCGACAAAACCGGCATGCACTCGGCCGAGCTTTTTTTAACCGGTGAGGATGCACCTTTTGCCACCGGCCCCCAGGCAGTGCAGGAAGAAGTCATCAAGGTGTGTGGTTTTGATTTCGAGCAATACCTGGATTCACTGTATCTGGCCCAGATGGAAATTACCTCCTCTGCATCACAGGCTGAAACCATCAAGGGCATTGCTGGTGCCAACCCGATCGAATCCATCATTGTTGATCTGCAAGAAGAGATCAGGAGTGAAAATGACAACATTGCCGCCATCGAGTTCGAGCAGGAACGTATCCGTAAACAAATCGACTCGCTGGATGTTCAGGAAAATCGTCTGGCGCTGATAGAAACCGAGAAACAGCAATTAAATGACCAGATAGACCTCCATAAAGAAGAAATCAATAACATCCAGGTCACCTCTACCAACATTCGCGAATCCGGCACCCGTATCCAGGAGGCCGGTCACTCACTGACCGCTGCCGGCCAGGACATCTCGGTACAGCAATGGCACGCCCATCTCGACTCCATCACAGGATCGGTCGACAACATGCGTGAGGCCGTCAACACCCTCGAAATGGAAACAGAGCTGCGCTCGGGTGGCGGCATAAAAAAATATGCTGAACAATTGAAAGCCGACCTGGCTTCTTTCGATAGTATCGAGGAAAAAAGCACACAGTATCGCTCACAACTCTCGTCCCAGTTGGGCGAGCGCGGCACGGTGACCGACGATGGCGCCTTACCTTTACCCAAACAACAGTCGCGGGCGAAAGCCCATCTGTTCACTCAGCGACTGTATCGCAATACACTACAGGCATTACTGGCCGTAGCATTCCTCGTCAGTTTATTAACATGGGTAGGTTGGTGGTTACTCGGACAGTTCCCTGACAGTAGCCTGGCGGGGGTGGTGTCCGGTTGGTTTAATCAAACAACTTCGCAATGGGACGCCGAGAGTCTGTCGTCGTTACGAAACCTGGCCATCGCCTTATCCGTCAGCACCCTACTGATCTTTTTCCTGATGACACGTGTCATCTCCCGGATCAAAAAAGGCACGACAGGACTACTGACCCTCACCCAGCGTCTCGATGCGGTTCGCCAACAGGCCGATTTACTGGACAATATCACCCACAAGCCACTGCCCGAAATAGCCAAGGGTGTAGAGGCGCTGGACAACAAGCCACTCAAGGAATCCTTGCTGAACTTTATCGACAACAAAGGCGCTACTTTTTTGTCGGAACACAGCTTTGCCGAACATCAAAAAAGACTGAATACATTGCTTGACGAGAATGCCAGCCTTGTTGCCAGCCTGCGTGAAACCATTGCGACCCAGGTTGGCAAACTCAACCACCTGAATGATGAAGAGCTTGAAAAAATCAACAAACTCGAACGCGAGCTACAACTTATCCACGCCAACCAGAAAGAAGTGGCCGACCTGGAAACCATTATCAATAACATGCAGCCGTCCCTGGACGAACATAAAGAACGTATCCAGGTGCGCGAAACTGCCTTGGGCCTGGCGCTCGGCGCCTGTCGTAATATCTACAACCACTTCAACCAGGTACTAAGCAAGTACACGGCCATCGTCATGCCAAAACTGACTGAGGGCCGTTACAAGCAAATCCAGATCGATGACAACCTCAAGGTCAGGGTATTTTCAACAGAAAAAAATGACTTTGCCGATCTCGACGAACTCTCCAGCGGTACTCAACGACAGATCATGCTGGCCGTGCGCCTGGCTATCTCCAAGGCGCTGGTCGAAGCCGGCCAGCAAGGCAAACAATTTATTATACTGGACGAACCCTTTGCCTTCTTCGATCGTGAGCGTATACGCAACACGATCAAATCACTGAATGATCTGGATAAAAACATCTCTCAGTTCTGGGTGTTGACGCAGGAATTTGAATCGACCGATGATTTTGAGCTGTCTATTGATTGTTCACGTGACAACGATGAGTTAATACTGGCCTGACATAACACGCTCGACCCCACCTGGGGAGGCAATAACAACCTGACAGGATAGGGGTCGATGTTTTTTTGGCAAAACTTCGCCACCCTTTCATGCCTGATCCCTGCTATCATAAGCTCATTTCTGCGCACAGATATCAACAAAAAAGCAGTCAAGGAGTATGCCTGGATGGCTAACGAAGATAAAAAGGACAACAGCAAACGACCTCGAGACAAACTCGGACTAGCCCTTGCCGGAGGAGGCTTTCGTGCCTCCCTGTTTCATATCGGCGTACTGCGCAGAATGGCGGAGCTCGATCTGTTACGTTACCTCGAAGTCCTCTCTACCGTGTCCGGCGGTTCGGTTGTCGGTGCTTTGTATATCCTCCTTCTCAAACGTGAACTGGAAAACAAGGCCCTGCTTGAGCAATCTGATTACATCAACATCGTCGATGATCTTGAGCAGCGCATGTGTTCTGCGATTAAAAAAAATTTGAGAATGCGCCTGCTGATGAACCCGTTCGGCATCCTGCGGGTTATGCTCACTGGATATAGCCTTGGACGACGCATGTCACGCCTGTACGAACGCTATGTTTTCAGTGAAACCATCGCCGAGATAAAACAGCTGCAAGCACCTGCCGGCTGGTTATCCTGGCCGTGGGTCCCAGCATGGTTTAAGCGACACTATGCACCTGGACGCATTCGCCTGTACGACACCAAGATATATCCTGGTCGTTACGCTAACAGGACAAACAATGACCACCTGGATACAGGTAGCAAACAAGACAAGGAGATATCAACTAAGGAACATGATCTCAGAACCATGGGTATTGAAGCCTATAATCAACGCGAAGTGGCCAACCATGGGTCAGCGATTACCCAACTTATCATTAATGCCACATCACTCAATTCTGGTTCACGGTTCTGGTTCTCTGCAGTCGAAATGGGTGACTGGGATCACGGCAATATCAGGCGAGGTGAGATCAGCAAGATCCTGGCACGAAAAAAAACTCTCGCCGATTTGTCCAGAAAAAAATCAGGATTCAGAAGGAATCACCCCGCAACACGCATACAACAAGAACCTTCTTTTTTGCATTTCGCCCAGTGGTGGACAAATGAGGATTTTCACACACCCATCAGCGGCTATAAACCACTCTTTGATAATTTTATGACACCCGTGATCGGGCTCATGTGCCGCGCGGAACCAGGTAAGTTACGTGTGGCTAAATTATCTGCCTGGTATTTGCACGAGGGCTACAACAGGACCCCCGCCATAACAGGGGGCCTCAGCAAGGAACAACATCTGTATAAAGTCATGACCGCCCTGGGTAATATCGGGCGGGTTCGACGTGATGAAGTTTATGCCTGGCTAAAAAAGGACGAGGCTCGCTGTTATTTGATGCTAAAATTCATAGTCGAACTTTTTTTATTTCGCATGGCGGATCAGGTTTCACCCAGCATCCTTCACGACTGGGATAATTTAACCCTGGGTGACGCAGTCGCTGCCTCGGCCAATTTTCCACCCATGTTCCCACCATTTCAACTAACCGGCATCTATGACAACATCGCCGTCAGTCGCCTGGGACTGACCGACGGTGGTGTCTTTGATAATATCGGCTTCACCGGCCTGCTGGATGAACATTGTAATCAAATCATTGTCAGCGATACGGGCGGGCCACTTCATAAGAAACAACGCTCATCATCAGGCAGATTCGGCATGAGTGCACGCATCATCAACATCCTGAGTAGCATCGATGCCAGGCAATCAAAAGAATACCTGCTGGACCGGTATCGCACATCAACCGAGCTATGCCGTGAATTGGACTTCATAATGTCCACTCATTCCAATAAGAACGCAGCAGAAACTGGATGTAAAAACGCTATCACTTCAGGGTCACATACACCTGGGCA
>Ga0209633_10000542_pt1 | contig 43429 bp, 25 predicted proteins | sample Cruoilmetagenom1_FD_187290 | JGI IMG/M metagenome (GOLD analysis project Ga0209633, IMG submission 187290) | Oil polluted marine microbial communities from Coal Oil Point, Santa Barbara, California, USA - Sample 1 (SPAdes) (version 2) | ecosystem: Environmental > Aquatic > Marine > Oil seeps ...
CTAGTTGAAGGTAATTTAAGAATTGCTGACCCATATTCCGATAAAATTTTAGAAGAAGAAGATAGTTTTATTTCTGATGCTACTTACCCAAACCTTATTTCGTATCCGGCAACAAAAACTAAGTATTCAGTGTCCGTTCTGGAAACCGGTCAAGATCCGTATGTTTGGGAAGCTGATGAATACCAAAAACCGGATAAATCAAATTTAATTGTTTATGAGCTCTTGATAAGAGATTTTGTATCAACGCATGATTACTCAACTCTTATAGATACATTAGATTACTTAGAGAATTTAGGAATAACGGCAATTGAATTAATGCCTGTTAATGAGTTTGAGGGAAATGAAAGCTGGGGCTACAATCCATCATTTTATTTTGCTCCCGACAAATATTATGGGACTAAAAATGATCTGAAAAAATTTATTGATGAATGCCATAAACGAAATATTGCGGTAATACTAGACATAGTTCTAAATCATTCTTACGGTCGCTCCCCCTTTGTTCGCCTATACTCATCAGGAGATTTTGGTCCCCCTACGTCTGAAAATCCTTGGTATAATGTGAACAGTCCAAATCCGGTATTCTCATGGGGGTTCGATTTTAATCACGAAAGTGAGCACACAAAGCAATTAATTGATCGGATTAACCAATATTGGCTTGAGGAATATAAGTTTGACGGATATAGATTTGATTTTACGAAAGGATTTACAAATACTTCAGGAGACGGTAGCGGATTCGACCAAGCCAGAATTAATATTCTTAAAAGAATGGCTGATAAAATTTGGGAATATGATTCAACTGCATATCTAATTCTTGAACATTTTGCCCCGGATTCAGAGGAAAAAATTCTTACCGATTACGGAATGATGGTTTGGGGAAATAATAATTACAACTATAATGAAGCTACAATGGGATACCATGATAATAGCAAATCTAACTTTAAAAGAATTTCTTACAAGGAACATGGTTTCACCAAACCTCATTTAGTCGGTTATATGGAAAGTCACGATGAAGAAAGGTTAATGTATAAAAACATTGAGTTCGGCAATTCTTTTGAAAATTATAACATCAAAAATCTTGGAACTGCACTAAGCAGAATTAAACTTGTTGCAGCTTTTTTTATTACAGTTCCGGGCCCTAAAATGATTTGGCAGTTTGGAGAGTTAGGTTATGATTACAGTATTGATTTTAATGGCAGAGTAGGTAATAAACCAATTAAATGGGATTATTTAGATGATATAAACAGGAATAATCTATATAAAACTTATAGTGCTTTAACTTTTTTGAAAAATAATTACCCCACATTTAATACAGATAGTTTTGCTCTTAATCTCAATAGTTCAACAAAGACAATTCATTTAAATCATGACAGCATGGATGTCATAATATTCGGAAATTTTGATGTGAAGGAAATTACAGTAGTACCTGGATTTCAATCCACTGGCACATGGTATAATTACTTTAGTGGAGAAAGCATTACCATAAATAGTACCGATATTCCGTTTAGCTTGAACCCAGGTGAATTTCATATATATACCACTAATAAACTTCCAACACCCGAACAAGGAATTCTAGTATCATTGGGCAACGAAGAAATAACATTGCCTACCAATTTTAAACTGAATCAGAATTACCCGAATCCGTTTAATCCAACTACTTCAATTGAGTATTCTATTCCTAACACTGTTACGGAAAATAAAAGTAGTGTCTTGGTTACTCTTACTGTTTATGATATTTTAGGAAGAAAAGTAAAAACATTAGTAAATGAGAATCAAAAGGTAGGAAATTATTCTATCAATTTTGACGGTAGCAGACTGGCAAGTGGAGTATACTATTATACTTTAAGTGCTGCACATTTTCTGGAAACGAAAAAAATGATCTTGCTAAAATAACTCTAGGATAATGAAAAAATATTTTGTTGACTTATTCGAATATAACAATTGGGCTAATGATAAAATAATTCTAAAATTGAAGTCGCTATCTCCCGATCTGATTAAGCCGGAAATATTAAAACTTCTAGGCCATATTATCTCTGCCCAGGATACTTGGTTAGAACGTGTTAAAGGAACTAAAAGTTATAACATTTACTTATGGGATGAATATTCGTTACAAGAAATTGAGATATTATCAATGAATAGTCATCAAGGATGGATAAAATTCTTCAGAAAGTTTGACGAGAAAAACTTAGAAAACGTCTGCAGTTATAAAAATTCGAAAGGTGAAAAACTAGATAAATCATACCAGGATATTTTTCAACATATTATTAATCATTCTACATTTCATAGGGGTCAAATAAATCAGCTACTAAGGATCAATAATATTGAACCAATAAAATTAGATTTTATTTATTACTGCTGACTTTAGTTAAGATTTAATTTGAGAAAGAATTACGGCAGCCGCAGCTGATACATTTAAGGAGTCGATTTTTCCTTTTTTAGGAATTGTAATTTTGGTATCACAAAGATTTATTAATTCCTTAGTTGGTCCATTAGCTTCATTACAAAATACAATAAGGGATTTCCTATTCCAATCAGCCTGTGTGTAATCAATACCATTCATATCCGCAACATTTATAGTAAAGCCATTATTTTTGAGTTCGTGTATTTCACCAATAAGATCGATATTTTCAACTATTTTAATATTAAATACTGCACCCATACTTGCTCTTACCACTTTTGGATTATATAACTCAGCACAATCATTGCTTAGGATAACACTTTTAATGCCAAACCAATCGCATGATCTTAAGATTGTACCAAGATTACCTGGATCTGAAATATTCTCAAGTGCAACAATAAATTTTTCCTTATCATATTCTATTTTGGGCTTAGAAATTTTAAATATTCCGGCAATACACTGCGAATTTTTAGTTGACGAGATTTTTTGAAAATCTTTTGCACCAATAACTGAAACTTTTATTTTTTTATCAATTATGTATTTGATTAAATCCTTTTCATTCTTCGAAAACAATTCGGTTACAATAACTTGTTCACATATAAAATTACTTTCTATTGCCTCATTAATAAGTCTTTTGCCTTCAGCTATAAATTTCCCTTCTTTCTGTCTAAACTTTTTTAGTAATAGTTTACTCACATATTTTATTTCTTCTTTGGACATCATAGGTTCAATTTTATTTTTTTACAAATTTAATTTAACATATTGCATGGAATTACAAAAAGTATTAGATTTGAATTCTCAAAAAAATGCTGGTGTAGCTCAGTTGGTAGAGCAGCTGATTTGTAATCAGCCGGTCGGCGGTTCGAGTCCGTTCACCAGCTCTCTAAAAGCCTTAAAACAATTCGTTTTGAGGCTTTTTTGTTTTAAAGCTAATGAAAAACCCGCTGATTCTTACATTATTTAACAGAACTTTTGGTAGTACTTTTTTAGTATAAAAGATCACAATTCTTCATCAAATAATAATTTAAATTCTTGTTCGACTTTCTTCTTACTATAGGGTAAATCATTCTCAAATTCTAAATAACTCAGTATTGCTCTAACTTGATTGACATCAATAAAACCATTCTCGACCATTAACTTCATAAGACCTATTGTTGTAATTACATTAATATCAAATTCATTTGCAACATTTTGCATAGCATATTCATCAGTAACACAAGTAATTTCAAGCTCAAGAGCCGCTGCAAGACAATATTTATCTTCTAATGATAGACCTAGACCATTAGCTTTTTCATATTCAAATATATGATCATATGTCTCACTTATACTCTCATAAATTTCCACACTTTTAGGGATTTTCTTTTTCCTTTCTTTAACACATGTTTCATCTGTTATCCATGGAAATTTTGATTCAAACCTATCATTTCTTTCTAGTTCCCTATCTAATTATGTGCACCTTTTAGTGCAAATCACAAATCTCTTTCAAGAAAAGCTGCACATGCTGGTTAAATCTCGATTGTTGGAATATGCGTTGTATAGGGAAGATATAGACGTAATGGATGATGAAAAGTTTTTCAAGTATTATAGGGGAAGCACAGCACATGGCTAACCAAACTATAATTCCAAAAGTAGCGTAGAAAGTCCATAATTATGATTTTTTTGACATAAAATAATTTATAAAAAGTACTTGGAAAATGTTATAAACATGTTTATGTTTTAAACATGTTTATAAAAATACACTTGGAGAGTAGATGGAATTAAATAAAGTTCAAGAAGATATTCTGCATATCAAAAAAATGATGGAGAACAACCAACGAACTCTAGTTGACAACGGACTAAGTTATATAATTAATGGGCTTAGTTTGGCAGTAGGTATCCCATTCTCAATAGCAATGGGATTTGCTGAAATGGAACAATATATCCCTTATTTGTGGCTGTTATTAATAGCAATAATGGTTTTACTTAATTTAATAGTTACTAAAAAAATTGGAAAGAAGCAGAAAGTAAAAACATTCGGTTCTGATTTATTTCAAGCTGTTTGGATTGCTTGCGGATTATCGATTGTAATTATTTTTATTTTGTCATTCAAAGCAACTGGAATGTTGAATCCGTCATTTTTTGCAAGCTGTGCCTCTATTTTGGCTATTGGTTATTTACTTACTGGAGTAATTAATGATCTCAAATTCATGAAAACCCTCGCTATTTTCTGGTGGATTACTGCAATTGTTTCAGGCGTTTGGGAATATTTTGGAGCAATTGAATATCTCCATTTGTTTTTTGCATTCATGGTCTTGGTACTCCAACTAGTGCCAGCAACAATAATCTATAAAAAATGGAAGAGAGTTTACAATGGGTAAGCTATTCGATCATCAAAATATAGATGTATTATTACATTCTCGGATTCGACTTTCCATTATAGCTGTGCTGGTTACAGTGGACGAAGTTGATTTTAGTACTTTATGCAAAGAAGTGAATACAACCAGAGGCAATTTAAGTGTTCACCTTAAGAAATTGGAGGATGGAAAATATATTAAAACTGTTAAAAAATTTGTCAATAAAAAACCACTAACAACATGTAAAATCACTAAAATCGGTATGACTTCATTTCAAGAATATCTTGATATGGTTGAAAAACTGATTAAACCAAAATAAAACAATTTGGAAATCCAATTAAAAAATCAATAATTATGCGAGGATCAAAATGAAATTAAACCGAGTATTATTTTGTTCATTCATGATAATTTTAAGCAGTAGTGCAATTACCGCTAAATTAGATTCGAACAATTTTGAAATTTACAATAGAAGTTTCCAATTAGGTGGTGACAGAAGCCATGAAAATCAATTTTTCATTTCTGAAACTGAAGTGAAAACATTCAATCCTGATGGATCGTTAGCAACAAAAGATAATTATATTCTCTATTTAAAATATATACCGGGCAATAAAACCGAAAACGATTTCTATGAATGCTCAAGATTTGAAATTCAAACAAATGATTCAATTAACAGAACTATTCCTTCTCTTGAAGGGTGGAGATATCGACCATATTTAGAAGGCTCAGGTAAAGATAAAGACAATTATGTTTTTGGGATTGATCACAAGAAATTTGAAAATTTGCTAGATGGCAATAACAAATCGTTTCCGCCCGAAAAATCATATTTAATTTATAATTCGTTTATTGATTTCCACGCATTTTGTAATGTAATTGCAGAAGAGAAGTCCGGACTGAAAGGCATTCAGGACTTAAATAAAATTGGGGATAAAGTAATTCATTATGCATCGTACTCAAAACCACCGGTAAATATGGGAACCGTTATTAAAGAAGGTTCATATTTTGCAAATGGGGAAATAACTCTTGAGCTTAAGGGATTAAGCAAAGTAAATGAAAAAGAAACGGCAATTGTCCATTATGATTCTGGTGAAAGTTCGCTCAAAATGATTGTGGAGCAAATGCCAGGTATTACAATTACCACACTGGGTCGTTCACATTATTTCGGAGACATTTTTATAGATCTCGAAACTAAATGGGCTCAGAAAATAATTATGGCAGAAATCGTAGTTGCACAGTCAAAACTTCCATTTCCACCAAATGAAATAAGTTCTATTGCTGAAAGGCACAGTCAGATATTAAATGTTTCCGAAATAGAATATGAAAATAAATTGAGAATTAAGTAAAGCTTAAATTTTTTTTATCATCCTATACGAATTGGGGGCTATAGAACGGAGAAACTATTGTCCCTATTCACTTAATTATTCGCCTCATACATAATGACAATATCTTCATATCTATAGTAGTAGGTATCCATATATTTAAAACTGTAAAACTTCAACACTTCTTTGACAAGTAGGGCCTCTTTGGCTGTTTAGGGAGCTAATAATAAATTAATTACGATTGTTGGCATATGAACAGCGCCAGGAAACGCTGTAACCCAAATGTTTAAAATTGGTTCAGTTCAATTATAACTATTTATAATAGTTATAACTAATCAAAAGTCCCCACACTTCGTTGTGAGGTTTTTTGCTGAGCAGGTAGTTGATAAAGTTTCACCAAATGGAATAAGAGCAAATTTGTTGAACTTACATTTATTTTTTGCTAAATTAAATTATTCTCAAACCGAATAATACTTTACTGAGGGAGTCTCATGAAAGAATTCATTGAGTATATAGCAAAACAACTTGTTGATAAACCAGAAAACATAACTGTTGAAGAAACTAGTGATGAAAACACAATAGTGCTTACTCTTAAGGCTGATAATGATGATATTGGAAAAGTTATAGGAAAGCATGGCAAGCATGCTCAAGCAATGAGAGTTCTATTAAATGCAGTTGGTGCCAAAGGGGGACATAGAACAACATTGCAAATCTTAGATAAGGATTGACACTGTAAATTTTCGTTACCCTATTATTTTTAGTTGGGCTTGTTTGTCGTTCTGGAGTCGATTACAACTAATAGAAGTTGAGTTCGTTAGTTGAGAAGCGCATGTTCGACTCCTAACAAACCCCAGAGTTATCCTGGGAAACCAAAAAACCATGCCCAGCAGTGCTGAGTCACTCTTTCCTAGGTGCGAAGCTACATAGGTTCCGAAAAAAATCGAACATGCCATTTGGGTTTATAATCACAATAATAATTAGGAAAACAGATGAATAATGCACAAAAAAAAGAGATGTTTGAAATTTATGGAAATATTCTTCTATTCTAATTCAAAACCTCATTAGAGTAAAAACCGTCTTTCTAGCTTAAATTTAAGCGAAATAAATTGAATATAATTGTTCTTTTAAAACAATCCATCAACTATTAAATGTAAACAAAAACCCGCCACAAGGACGGGTTTAAATAAATATTTCTCTGATACTCACTTCAACAGTATCATCTTTTTGGTCTCTACATAATCTCCCGCTTGCATTCTATAAAAGTATATTCCGCTTGAATAATAAGATGCATCAAAATTAACCTCATGATATCCCTCCTCTCTAATACTATCCACAAGAACTTTAACAAGATTACCTAATAAATCAAAAACAACAAGTTTCACTTTACCGGAAATGGGTAATGAATATTTAATATTAGTCGAAGGATTAAATGGATTCGGATAATTTTGACTAATGGAATATTCTTTTGGTAATAGATCACCCTTATTTATATCGGTCAATATGTTCCCCATTGTAAATTCAATCGATTGAATTGTATCTGCGGTTACAGTAAATGTAGTATCAAAACCACCGAATGAAAAATTAACCGTATGGGGAGTTTGATAATTCTTGGTATTTCCATTTTGAGTATATTGGATCAATTCGTTGATTCCGGTGAGTCCTAGAGAATCAGTTGTATCAATTATAGTGTTGCTATTGGTAAGGTTTGTAATGCTAACTACTGCTCCCTGTATTGGATTTTTATCACCATCCAGGAACAACATGCTTTTGCTCAATTTTCTAGTTAACGTGGAAGTTTCATCAATAACAATTTTATTTGAATCAAAAATACCATCAATTATTACCACATCCGAACCTTGATTTAACGACAAATCACTTTCGCCTGAGTTTGTTATAATGGTATTTCTTAATATGGAATTTGTTGCATTTTCAAAATAAATCCCGCTCTTTGCGCTACTGGTAATGAAAAGGAAGTTAATACTAAGATTAGATTGATCATTATAAATCTTTAGTCCGTCATCTTCACTACCATATATAACACATTCATAAAATATACCGCTTGGCGAATCTAAAGTAATTCCTTCAAGCGGGGTGTTGAAATTTGTTCTCTCAATATATATTTCTCCAGCCAGTGATACACCGTATTCTCCTAAAGAATCGTTTGTAACCACAGAATTAATTGCACTAAATGTTGAACCATTATTTGATAAAATACTGCTTCCATTGGGGAAAGCTATAATTGAATTGTTAATTTCTAGGTCACCAGAATTCAAATTTATATCCTCTTTTAGATATAGAATCAGGTTTTCAATAATTTCCCCACCTGTAATTTCTGTATCAGAGGTATCTTCTAATAGAAGGTTATAATTGAACACCTCGGTTTTTCCGCTTGATTGATTATTTATTGTTACAAAAAAGGATTCACCGATAGTTTCGCTTGCTGGCACATCGCCCCTAACAATTACTACATTGGAATCACCTACTGATGGGAATGTAAATTGTGATGGTTTTATTGACAAATCCCAATCTACTTTTCCTGTAACGTTAGCAGAATATACATCACCAACCGTGGAATCAATTATAATAGGTTCAAAAATAAATTCTCCTGGTGTATATGCAACTGGTACCATAAAGGTATCTATAATAGGATCATTAGATGTTTTTTCTAACGGCCTTTTTTCATCACTCACTTTTATGTCAAAGTTCTTGCATTTGGGATGTAGTTCCGTTAAGCATTGTCTTGGTAGTTTTTTCCTAATGTCCCTGTCCCTGGGTGGAAGATCAATGATAACAACCTTTTTGTCTCGCCTACCCACATTAGTACACTTGATTTCAACTTTTTTTCTAATACGTCTTCTAGTTTTATTTTCAACATAAAGTGCAACACGGTTATAGTATCCTTTGCGATCGGTTTTATCTCTGTCAACTTCCTTATCACCTATCGGCTTATAACGCCCACCAATAAGTTCAAAATCTAAGCCCTTCAACTCCCGATCAAACTCACCACCTGATTTATACTTATATCTTGTCTTTAGTGTAATATTTCTCTTATTTCCTCTTCTAATAACTCTGCCCTGAGGGTGATCCTCTTCAACTTTATCATTTAGTGATATTGCCCATGCCAGTGCTTCAAATATATCGATCTCGCCTGATTCATCCAGATCAGCAAATTGATCCTTATAACACTCATTTAATCCTTTGTAAAACGGTGCTCCGTCGGCTTCTCTCTTAGTAGTTTCAGTGCTAGGGGAGGAAACAATAATTTTGCCCTTAAGGTATCTTGTTTTCCCTTTTACCTTTGTGCCCTTTTTCATCTCTGGAAGTGCTGTTCCACTATAGCATGCTTCAATAGAAATACAGAACTCTTTTGCATCGGTATTAGCTAATTTCTCTCGCAGTTCTGAATATTTAAAATCGCCGTCCTTAAGAATCATTGCTCCATCATCACTGCCGTGTCCTAAATAGAAAAAATACAATTTATTACATGCTTTCCCTTTTAAGCCGTCAATAGCATCACAGATCTGCTGTTTAGTAGCACCTAACGTATCTTCTCCCGGCACAACTACAATATTCTTGTCTTTAAGCTTAGGCCCTAAAGGAGCCCCATTTAATATTTCCTTTACTCTTGCAATATCATTAATTCTAGCTCTTCTCTCCTTCTCTCCTTTAAATTTATTTTTATCCAAGCTTAAATTTCTACTCACCAGAATTATAGCCCAATCCTGATCATTATCCCTTTCTACAGGTGTATACTTGATGATCGGCGGCATAGAAGCGAACAATCCAGAACCCCAAAAGAGATTTGGAGATAAAATATTGGCAGCGGCAAATTCAGTCAATTCGATGCCGTTTAAGATTGGCCATGTTAAAGCATCATATACCAAAAAAGAACCGGTAACTGCATTCATTATAGCCATTGAAGTCGGATGATAAAATTCCATATTAGGATAGTGATCAACCCAGAAGAGATAGGAAGGATCATTTATATTTAATGCAAAATTTGAATCATAAAATGATACCATATCTCCTGGTGCTAGAAGACTATCCTCTTCAACTTTGTTATATAGATATGCTGCAATACTATCTGATCGGGGATTTATTTCAATGTATTCTTCTAGAAATTTATTTATTGCTTCCTCTCTAGACAAATAAGGACTTTCAAGAGGTTCATATTCCATATTTATTTTTGCAACGAAACCATCAGGTGGGGAGCTAAGATCGGAAATGAGAGGGTTCTGATTCGTTACTGTCTGACCGGGAAATCCGCTTGAACTAGTAGTTCCGGTTATGTATGCATTCCCTTCATCATCAACGTCAATTGAGTTTCCTACGTCCTGAAACAATCCTCCAAGAAAAGTTTCATGAATATTCCCATTTCCTTCACTATTAACAACAGAAAATACAACATCCGAACTTGACCCGTCAAAATAATTACCGACTATTGAAGCACGGTTAGCATAATCAACCGCAATTGCATTACCAACATCTCCGCCTAATGGAAGAGCGTATACAATTGAATTTCCAGCGCTATTGATTTTTGCCGCATAGGAAGAGCCGCTTGGGAAAATACTTCCGGTCGTTAAAGGAAAATCTTCAGTGGAGAGAGTATTTCCTGTTATATAAATATTATTTGTGTTATCAAGAGCAATTCCATAAGCAAAATCATCCCCGCTTCCACCCAAATAAGAGCATATTTCAAAGCCGGTTCCATTCTGATTTAATTTATAAAAGAATGCCTCTTCACCATTATTAGGACTGGACTGATATGCATTTTGTGTAGTAGGCAGATCAGGATTAGCAGTAAATCCGGTAACGTGAGCTTTTCCATCATCGGATACCACCAAATCACTTATAAATACAAAATCATCACCGCCTAGAAATGTTGAATAAAGTAATGAACTGCCATCATTCGACATTTTTGCAACGAAGGGACCTGGCCCGGTTTCTTGAAATACTCCTGCAGTTGTGGGAAATTCAAGCGACATTGTTGTACCTGAAAAATAAATATTTCCGGAATTGTCCAGATCAATTCCAGGTTTATCCTGCCCGGTATAATCATCACTCTCTCCACCGAAAAAAGTAGAAAATAATAATTCATTTCCGCTTGAGTTGAGCTTGGCAACAAATAAATCTCCGTCACCGCCATAGAAATTCTGATAAGGAGTAACCAATGGAAAGCCTTCGTCTATCTCTGTCGTTTCTATATTATCAATAGAAGAAGTCGTTCCTACAATATAAGCATTGCCCGAGTCGTCGATACTAATTCCATGGCCAATATCGGAATCACCACCGCTTATATATGTTGAATAGATATACCCCGAACCTTCAGAATTCAACTTTATAACAAAAACATCTGCGGGATCAAAAAATCCACCCTTTCTACCTAACTCATCAAAACTGCCGGCTGAAGTTGGAAAATTTGTTGAAGTAGTTTGTCCAATAATATATGCATTTCCCCCGTCATCAACTACGATATCATTTCCCTGATCCGTACCGTTTCCTCCTAAATAGGTTGAGTATTCTACTACCGGATCAATAGTAAGAGGTAACTTTTCGTCATATTGACCAAGTAAAAAACCAAATTCGTTTTCACTATAGATAGAGTAATCAGCTTCAACGGTTCTAAGTTGGTTATTTACTTCCTGATAGACAAACAAATTTTCTAATTCAATAATACCATCACCAAAATGCAGCTCTAAATTATTTTTTTCATTTGTTGAGATCCGACCCACACCGGAAACTTTAACCCTTATTATATTTGGGTCTATATGAGGAGATACAACAAAGTCATATTGTAAATTACCTTTTTTACTATAATATTTAATATCAATTCCATCATAGATGTCTTTGTACTTAATTGATTCAAAATTAGGTACGTCCACAATCCAATTTGATGAATCTTTTCCTCTAAAATAATTGGATTTACTTTGCAGTAGGTTTTGTTCAGATGAAGTCGCCTTTGAATCGGAACCAAGAAACTCAAATGTTATTTGATTTGCCCCACTCTTATTAGAATTCCGGGTATTAAGTATAAAATTATTGGGATTCAGAACTATTTCATATCCGCCTTTTCTAGCATAATAATCTATATTTTCCGAAGCCTGTCCAATATTTTCTTCTATAATAAGCGGAAGCTGACCATAAATATCAGAGTTCGATTTTTTTTCTAATCCATGTTGAGCTTCTTGTTCATTATCTACTCCTGAAGCAATTCTATTCAGATATACCAGCGAGAATAATAATATTATTAGAAGAATATGTATAGATACGTTAAAAAGTTTACTATTCTCTTTTATATTTCTAAGCTTGTTCATCATTCTTTTCCTCAAAATATTTGTAAAGCATGCATTAGTTATTTTCTTTATTGTTAATGCAAATTAACTACTGCATTGAGCAACTATTATTTCATCATTACCATCTTTTTTGTCTGAATTATTCCACCTGCGTCAAGCTGGTAGAAATATACTCCGCTGGATATTGTACTGCCAATAGTTGAAGCATCAAATGTAGCCTCATAATTACCAGCTTCTACAATTTCATCAATCAGCACAGCTACTTCTTTTCCAAGAACATCGTATACTTTCAAAGTAACATTTGACCGTTTCGCAACGTGGACATTTATTACAGTTGAAGGATTAAAAGGATTTGGATAATTTTGAAGTAATTCGGTTTTATTCGGAATTAGTGAATTGTCTGTTAATACTCCTACAACGGTACTTGTATCAAGACGAACAGAAACGGGTATTACCTTGGGATTATTAAGTGCAGTTGGACTTGTTACATCAACAAAGCCAATATTTGTTTCCGGAATAGATTTTACATCAGTTGAATTGTACACTACAATTATAGGTGTTCCTGCGCTACCGGTGTTTGCCTCAAGGCTTAATCCATTTCCCCTGTAGCTGGCTTCCCAAGCAATAGGAGTCCCATTTTGATCAAAAACATTAATCGTATCTTTTTCATCGGCATTGGTTTTACTTAATTGCAGTCCGCCTTCTTCCCTCAGAAATACCGGCAATGCTTGTCTATCGGTTTCAATTATAAAATCAGTCAGATCAGCTACTTTGGAAATTCTTCTGCAAGTTTGTAAATCAACATAAAAGCCCATATTTGGTGCATCTCCAAGAAAATCTGCAAAATTTCCATCAAAAGCTGTTTCCCCGGCTACTGAGATAATTAGATCATCAGTTGAAATATCTAAAGTAATATCAAGAGGATTTTCTCCAGGTTCGGTAAATGAAATAAGAGGAAATTCGTTAGTTAAGGAATTAGCCTGATCCACTGTATTTGGCAATCCGGTAAGAGTTACATTATTTATGAGAGGAACAAAACTCAAATCCTCTGCAAAGAATAGAGTATTCCATGATACTTGATCAGCATGATGTTCTGTTCTCATGTAATCAGATGACATAGGCGGCCAATCAGGTTCGTTGAAATTCAGGCCTCTGGTTAAATTTCCTCTGCCTTCAAATCCAAAAAGATTTTCTGAATTACCAATGGTATGTGTATTTGCATGATGTAAATTTTCACCTTGAAAAAATGCTCCACTCCAAATTGCATCAACATTTGGAGCCACTTTGACTTCGTCTTTGAATTCACAAAGAACAGACTTTGGAGCCTCATCATCAACTATCAGAACAGTACTGCCGCATCCAAGCGCTGGAGTCCCGTCGCTAAATTGACCAATTAAATTAAAATTCCGCTCATTACAAGAACCATCCGCACACATTGCATAGCTTCGCATAGTTAAGCCGATAATCGTTGATTCACCAGGACCTAAAAGAACATCTCTGGTAATTCCCATTGGATCAGATGCAGTAGGATCTCCATGTAGAAATTCTCCGGGAAGTAATTCATCTGCAAACGCTGCAGGAAACGTATCGGTACCCGGAGCAATAGATGAAATTGCTCTTACATTTTCGTTTACAGCGTCATCAATACTAATACCATCCGGCAGCCCGGCAATTTGTCTTCCTTCACTTGTTAGAGTTAAACTAACAGATTCATTCGGATCGTTATTGAATATTCCAAAAAATGCTGTCCCTTGATCTCCCCTTCTGCAAGAAAGATATTCTTCATCATCTTGCGGAATATAAAATACATCCAAACGGGGTTTCGAAGCATCTATTGGAGAAGGCTCAATTAAGCAAACTTCAGTATCACCGGTACCGGAAATATCACCGTTACCAATTGTTCCACCGCTAAATGAAACTGTATACGTACCAACCACTAAACATATTTGCGGGGTTGTGCCGGTAATTGTTCCGGCAGGTATTGTTACAATCGCTGGTGCTCCCAAAGGTTGAGCTCCGGGAGTTACAGGAACCGGGACCGGAATGTTAACAGGTCCAACTACTGTTGTAGCTCCTCCCCCAACCGGTGTACAGTTAAGAGTTAATGTTAATATTGCATTGCTTGGTTGACCGCAATTATTATTTGTATTATCCCATGTAACAAACGGTAGTAAGCCAACCGGTACATTTATAGGTCCGCTCGCGGGAATTACAACAGTCGCGGGTGCAAACTTTGCAAGAAAAATACTTCGAGAACAAGGTGGATTAAGTGACCCTTCGCATGGTAAAATTTGAATATAACTGAAGATTAAGATTACTAGAACAGAAGAGAATAATTTTGGTAATTTATTAAAATTCATAAAACCTCCAAAGAATTGTTATAGTAGAATATTAGTTATTTAAAAAAGTCTGATAAATCACTATTGCTGTAAGAACAATTGAAAAAATCAACAATAGACCAAGTTCGTTTTATCAATAATTACACCTTTTGTCCTATTAGTTTCTTTTTTTCCGTAAAACTTTCATTTATTTTAAAATAAATTTTGATTTGCATTTTTGATAGTTAACAACTAGCTTAAAATGATCAACAATATAGATGGTTATTAAATGGTTCGGTTTTTCTCAAAAAATCTTTTATTGTTTACTTTTGCAATTGCTTTGGATGTATTTGCAAATGATTCGGTATTTCTCTCGGATACTACGAAAGGCGATATTCACTTCAATATTGCGGAAGATTTTTATCGGTCCAGCAAGCATGATAGTTCATCCGTACACTACTTGAAAGCATCCCAATTTTATTTTGAAGAAAAGAACTGGCATAAGTATTTACAGACTCTCAACTATGCCGCATTAGATTTTGGTTATTTATCAAAACCTGAAATTGCAATCAATTTATTAAAAGAAGGGGTGATATTCGGAATAGAGAGATTTGGTGAAATTGACTCTATAAATGCAATTTTATTTAATAGCCTCGGGACAATTTATTATAATAATGGAAATTATAATGACGCACTTGCCAGTTATGATTTAAGCCTGCGGATTAGGCATATACTATTTGGTGATAATCATAACGAGACTGCGGGAAGTTATCATAATATTGCTTTAGTATGGAATTTCTTGGGAGATCATGATAAAGCACTTGAATACCTAAATAAAGCTCTGGCAACTTGGTATCCGCTATATGGCAACACTAATAGCAGTATGGGAAATTGCTACATAAATATTGCTAATGCTTATGCTGCCATGGGTGAATATGAGAAATCAATAGAATTTGATATTAAAGCGTTAGATACCTGGATTAATATTTTAGGCGAAAAGCACAGGTATATAGCGATGAGTTATAATAATCTTGCGGAAAGCTATGAAAATATAGGTGAATTTAAAAAAGCTATTGAATACGCTGACAAAAGTTTACAATTAAATACCACAATTTTTGGTCAAAATCATCCTCAAGTTGCAAAAAATAGAACATTGCTGTCAAAAATCCATAAGGGGATGAACAACCTAAATGAATCTAAAAAGTATATTAATGAGGCTTTGGACATTTGGAGAAATCACCCGAATAATATAGATGTGAACAGCACATTTTTTCAATCTGCAGACTTAAATATTAAATTTAAAAATTATTATCAAGCTTTGGCAGAATATGATTCAATTTTATTGCGAATATTACCCGAAGTATTGGATAGCAATTATACGCCCGGTAATAATTTAAACCTGCCGACTATTAAGGTAAGCTATCTTTATGCAGTTGCGGGAAAAGGCAATGTATACCTTGAAAGATGTAAAAATACCGGTATGAATATTCCCGATTTGAAAAATGCTTATTACTGGTTCGAATTATACTCTAAGATTTTGAATAAAATTCAGCAAAGTTATAGGAGGGAAAATTCTAAGCTTAACTTGAGCAAATCTGTTCATAAGAACAATTCTAAAATTTTAGAATCTTTATATGAATTATACCTGCTTACAAAAGATAACAAATACAAAACATTAGCTTATACAATCAGTTCAAGCACTAAGTCTTCGGTTCTTTCAGATGCAATAGTTGAATCCGGTGCCAAAAAATTTAGTGGGATCCCGGAGGATTTAATTGATCAAGAAATTACCTTTCAGAAAAAACTGGAAGAAGCATTCAATAAACTATCAAATATTCAAGAAGACAGTCTTGGGATAAAACATTCGGCAGAAATTAGAAAAGAAATTTTCGATATAAATCATAATTACGATAATCTAATTAAAACACTTGAAACTGATTATCCATTATACTTTAAGCTCAAGTATGAGTCATCCAGAGTTACTGCAGGAGAAATTCAGACAAATCTACTGGATTCTACATCTGCTTTGGTAGAATACTTTATTGATAATAAATCAACCTACATATTTGTTATCACCAACGAAAAAATTGTTTTTAAAAGAATGCCCCTGCCTGCCCTCTTTGATCAAGTCAAATTATTTAGAAACTCACTGCAAAATTTAGAGTTTGAGAATTATTTAACTTCTTCATTTGAACTATACGGTTCATTGATTTTACCAATCGGAGATGAACTATTAAATAAAAATAAAATTTATATTATCGCCGACGGGATACTAAATTATCTGCCGTTCGAGGCTTTAACAACAAAAAAAGTAATATCAGAATCAATGGTTGATTTTAGTAAAATTCCATATCTAATTAATGATTATGAAATAGTATATAGCTATTCGAATGAGTTGCTACTTGCCAATAGACTAAAAGAACCGATAAAAGAATACTCGTTTGTTGGTATTGCTCCAATATTTTCCGATGATAAATTGTTCAAAAATAATATTGAAAATTTAATTGACTCAACAATAACAAATAGAAAATCCTCTCGATCAATTAGAATTAAGGACAAAACATATTCATCTTTGCCGTACTCCGAAAGTGAAGTTCTTGAGATATCTGAATTATTTAAAATCAATAAACATCCTTCGCTGGCTCTCTTAAGATCCGAAGCTACGGAAGAGAAAATAAAATCCGAATTAATTCAAAACTATAATATTTTACATATTGCATCACATGGATTCATAAATGAGAAAAGGCCTAAACGCTCCGGTATACTTTTCTGGGGAAATGATTCCCTTTCCAACGAAGATGCAATTCTACATTTAGGTGAAATATTTAATATAAAGTTGAATAGTGACCTTGTTGTATTGAGCGCATGTGAAAGTGGCCTTGGAAAGTTAGTGAGTGGCGAAGGAATTATCGGATTAACAAGAGGTTTTATTTATGCAGGCACAAAAAATGTTATAATATCTTTATGGCAAGTAGCTGATCAATCTACTTCACAACTAATGATAGAATTTTATAAATATTTACTTAATGGTAATAATTATTCTAAAGCGCTTAGACTGGCAAAGCTGAAATTGATCAACGAAGGCAAATATGCATATCCGCTTGAATGGAGCCCGTTTATACATATCGGGAACTAAATTATTTTACGATAAATTTACCAATAGCAGATACTTTTCCATCTGTTTTAATTTTCCAATAATAAAGTCCGTTCGTTAAAGGATCTTTAAAAGTATATTTATTCCCTTCTAACGCTGTATTGAATACCTTAACATTCTTATTATTTACTATTTCTAATTCTACACTTGCAAATTGATTGTTTACCTGCCATTCAAATTTTATTGGAAGACCTACTAATTCATTAGATTTCGGAGATAAGATTTTAATGCTCCCCTCTGAACGTAAATTCCTTTCGATGAAGTTTTCAAGAACAATGTTAGCAGCATACAGTTCTTTATTTTCCGAACTCAAATCTTCTTTTATCCGTTCACCAAGCACCTTATCTTCTTTTTCAATTACCTGCACACTATCACTTACTAATTCTTCAACAGTATTATTATTCTTTATTTCATTTTCTGCAATTCGAATTTCTCCATCTTCCGATTGTAAGGAAAATAATAAAGCAATTCCAACGGCAATAATAATAGAAGCGGCAGCGGCATATTTTATAAAAACCGGCAATTGAAATATTTTTGGTTTCTTTGTATTTATTGGATCTATTTCAATATCTTCTTCAATTATCTCTTCCAATTTTGTCATACATGAAGAACAACTGTCTAAATGCTTCTTAACAAATTTTATTTCATTGTTACTTAATTGATCTTTTAAAATGTTATAGATTGACAAAGTCTCGAATGATAGATGTTCATCAGTATGATCTAATAATTTTGCGTAATCTTTTAGTAAATCATCCATTTTAATTTCTTCTTTTTCCTTCTAGTTTATAAAATGAGAAAAAACTTTCATTTTTTAAGATTTCTTTGTCTCATATTTTTCAAACAGTGAAAATTTGTACCCAGCTTCATTTAGATATCCCATAAACTTAATTCGTAACCGGCGAATTTGAGTATCTAAAGTATTCATATTAATATTTTTTTTATCGGCAATTTCTTTTCTAGGTTTTTCATCAATAAGATTATTCAATAATTCTACTTCCGATATTTTTATGGTTCTTTTAAAGTATTGAATTGCGTTAAAAATCTCATTTGCTTCTAAGTATGTAACCGGGCCATTATTATCAGAAGGAACATTCTGCAGCGCAGGTTCACCATCCTCTTCATCGGGTTTATCCAATTGAACTATATTAATTCTGTTTTTATGTTTAAGAGCTTTATCCAATTGAACTCTGCACTGAATTTTAATTGTGCCGATAAGATATGCTTCAATGTTTTTTATATTTTCTGAGAACTTAATATTGGATACATTTAATAAGATTTGATTTAAAAAATCATTGAATTCATGGTGAATTGTTCTGTGGAAAAGATCGGAATATTTTTGATAATAATTATAGAGTATTCTATATCCACGAGTATCGGCACTGAAATATTTTACAGTAATCTCTTCAATCAACATAAATTCCGGCAGTAATAATTATCAATACATAATTTATAAAATATAACACGATTTTTATCCGCTAAAATTTAGCAATACTTTATTTAAAAAGTTGTCCCTATTCCTTTGCTCATCCGTTTAAAATCTGCCCGGTTATCTGAAGTTCAAAAAACAGATTAGTAATTGCAAAACCAATAATGATTTATAGATTCAGCTTATAATTGTTGCCAAACGAGTGATTGGATAAACATGGGTCTTTTTCTAAAATTCTATTGTAGGAGTTCCCTCCACGAGATCAGTGCAACTAATCCCACTAATTGCGGGATAAACTCCATAAGCCTGTATTGAGTTTACCGAAGTAAGGTTTGGTTGACTTCTCGGTAAACCTAACTAGATATTTTGGCATTTAATGTTTGCTGTTCATTACAATTTATCAAATTTATACGCCTCTGGTGTAGAATTTTTTATCAATTTATTTGATCAAGTAATCTATAACTACTTGACTTTTTACTTTTTTAAGAGGTTATATTGATTATTTTATTCTTCAACTATACTCTCAGATTCAGACTTTTCTTGTTCACCATTTTTTTTAGGAACAATTTTCTCCGCCAAATCTTTAGCATTGCTGATAGCCTCATTAATTGGAGTTGAGTGGACATTTTTAGAATTATAAAGTCGAATGGGATTACTGCCCATTGTGTCGATTGATAGTTTGAGTAATTTTTTTCTTAATTCTTCATAATTTGTAGTTTGTTTATTGTAACCTTCATATGCCATTGCAGCTGCATATTTATATGCATAGTCTTCTCTAATTCTCGATAAATGAGCAAATTTTCTTGATGCGTTCCATGCAATCCAGTATAGAGGAAATAGCACAGGTAGTTTTATTAGAAAAGATTTATAATCAAATGAATTCATTCCACCCATAATACTTGGGAAAATGATTACCAATGATGCTAAAGCAACGATAACCAAAGAAATAGTCATTGTGAGTTCAGCATTTTTTAATGGTTTATCTAATTCATCTTTTCTTGTTTTAAATGAGCCAGCCATGCTTGATCTATTCGCATTACCTATAGTTTCTTTAATTTCATCTTGTTGTTTTTTAGAGATCTCAAATTTGTTTTTTATTTCTTCATCAATTTCATCAATTATTTTTAGTCGCGATGAAATATCATCTTTCACGACATTAAATTCTTGTTTCAATGAATTTATATCCTTTGCAGAAGTATATATTTTTCGTTCAGCCTTATTAATTTCTTTGCCCCAATTATCTGACTTTTGAAATAGTTCGTTGATCGATGAAGAATTAATTTTTGACTCAGATAAATATTGATTTATTTTTTCGGTTCCACCACTTACATTTTTATCAGTTGCAGATATTCGCTCAAACATTTCATCACTTGCCGTAGATTTATCAACTAATTCTGTAGCTTTATTCTTGTATTGAATTATTAGTTCATTTAGTTGTTCCAATTCATTTTTGTATCTAAGTATTTCTTCTTCATTTCGAATCGAATCTTCTACAATTAGTAAATATGCTTCACGAATCCTATATTTTAATTTTTCAATAATTGAAATAAGTTCATCAAAATTGTTTTCAATCTTTCCATAATTTAGTATTCGTTGAGCATTTTTAGAGTATTTAGCTATTTTGCGTTTTAGAAAAATAACTTCAAATTTTTCAGAATGATTTTCAAGTTCAACAAGTAGAGAATAGCTACTAGTCAATGAATCAATAAGCATAATTCTGTTAATCCCTTGATAACCAAATAAATCATTATCTTCAGGAAGAGTAGATTTTAAGGAAGTTTTTAATTTTGTTATGCTACTTCTTGCATTTCTCATCTTTCCTCCTAAAGTCTTAAAATCAATATAACTATAACTTATATTGAACAGATATTGTGTATAACGTACCTTTTGATATTCTGTTATTCCCGAAATATTTTTGGTAATAACATTATGTTAGTCCAGCGGACTTTTAATGCAATTAATATTATTAGCATGTGAGTATAAAGCAAATGTGAATTTCCGCTACATCTATTAACTATTAAGGTAAATCTTATTTTATCTGATAATTTAGGATTGCTTGTCGCTTCAACTTCTGTATATAGGATTGAGTTTTTCAAATAATCAAACTGATACTATTATCTAGTTATTAATTATTTGTCGCGGGTATGTTCTAAACCTAAATAATAATATTTATAAATTCAATAGATTTGTTTTCTGTTTCTAAACAAATAGTCAAGCAAATTCGTAAAAATCCTCCCCAAAAGCACCACAAAAAATAAACTCACCTAACAATCTCATTTCCTAGTGAAAGAAATAAAAGAATCGTTAAGAAAATTAGAACCAATAGTAGGGAAAAGAGCAAAAAGGAATGATTGATAAACCAAAAACCGGACATGCAATAGTAAAAACCAAAAGATTTGATGAACCAGTGCATGAAAAATTTCCACAAGAAAAAATAGTAGTCTATTGGACTAAAGAAATCAGTCTCCCCCATTTTAATAGATATAGATTGAAATTCAGAAAAGTGTTTAGTGGGATGGTTAGTGATTTTTGTTTTAAATACCGGCTATCATGGAGCTTAGAAAAAAGAATTGACTGGCCACCTAAACATAATGACAAGTTGGCTAATTAAAAAGAAATTGCATTTCTTTTGGAATTATTCGGATCACTTGTCATCAGAATAATTCTGGACGATTGAATTTATCTGCTCTGGTGTTTTTAAATATTGTGAGAACAAATAATATAAATAACTTACCTATATAAGTGATAAAATTTTATGTTGCTATTAATTAAAAATTTCATTATTCTTATTTAAGGTTAAGCTAATAATATTTTCTGATTTCTGGAGATCAAATCTTGAGTTCAGTAAGAAAAATTAGTGATCGTGGTCCTCCCTTAAGTTAATTCCCGATAGTTTGCAACTTTCAGCTATTAAATAAAAACAGAAGGTAATAATGTCCTTACTAGCATCAAAACCAAAGATTACTCCAAACATTTGCTTAATACTAATTATTATGTTCCTCGGATCAAGCATTTATTGCAATGCGCAATGGAATGTTCAAAATAGCAATACAACTGTGGATTTATTCGAAGTATGTTTTGTTGATTCTTTACATGGCTGGGTTCTTGGTGCAAATTCAATTCTCCTTACAACTAAAAATGGTGGGAACACATGGGTAAAACAGATTATAACTAATGATTCTAATCTAGTTACATGTATGGACTATATAAGTCCAGGTTTTGGATTTGCAGTTGGGAATAACGGATTATTTATGTCAACAAATGATAGCGGATATACTTGGCAGACAGTAAATAACAATTTTGATTATGATTTTCAAGGTATATCATTTGTTAATGATAGTGTCGGTTGGATTACTGGTTCAAAAGAAACGCAATCTACTAGAGAGAGTGTTGTCCTACAAACAAAAAATGCTGGTTTGACTTGGGAAAAACAATTAGAAATAGTTTCTACCCAATTATTTAATTCAGTATTATTTAATTCAATTGAATTTTTAAATGACACCGTTGGTTGGGTTATTGGAAGTGATTATGTTGATGGATTTTCAGCAACAATTGTTTACTCGACAAAAAATGCAGGAGAAGATTGGAATTTTACAGGTGAATACATTCAGGGTCCATTAAGAAAGCTCGAAATTGCATCAGAAGATACTCTTTGGAGTTCCGGATATGGACAATTTGCGATCTCCAATAATGCTGGTATAACATGGGATTCAAGTCCAAGTATTATTGGACTGGTATATTCTTGCTTGCCTATAAATGGACAAAACGGTATTATTTTCCAATTTGAACATAATACTAACGCCAAGCAGATATTATTTACAACAAACGGTGGGAAAGATTGGAGCCTAGACTTTGAACCAGAAATGGCAATTTTAGATATGGATAATTATAAAAATGATAGTTTTTGGGCTGTTGGCGAAAAAGGGATGGTCTTGAGAAGAAATGTAAGTCCAACTTCTATTAGTAGTCCTATTGCTAATCAAATACGAGCACATTTGGAACAAAATCATCCCAATCCTTTTAATCCAACAACGATCATCAAATATAAACTTTCTTCTGATGGGAAAGTGTTGCTCGAATTGTATAATGTATTGGGAGAAAAACAAAAAACTTTAATAAATAAAGATATGAACAAAGGTGAATATAGTATTGTCTTTAATGGAAATAACTTTCCTAGTGGTGTATATATATATTCTTTGACCACTGGAGAATATTCTGAAAGTAAAAAAATGATCTTATTAAAATAGAAGGAGTACTAAATTGAACAAAATAAAAGTTTATACACTAATGATATTTTTTATACCAATGATATCAATGTTTTCATCTGGGAATAACGATTTATTTACTCTGCAAGAATTAGCTTCAATAAGTAATCTCATAGTTAGGGGAGAGGTTGTTAAAATTGATTGTTTTTATGGAGAAAATGGTCAAATTTATAGTAATATTAAGTTTGAAGCAAAAGAAATATTAAGTGGGGATTATAATGAAAATCAAATTATAGAGTTTACTCTTTTCGGAGGAACACTTGATGGTATCACAACATTTACTCTTGAGGCTCCCCAGTTTCAACTAAATAGTGAAAGTATTCTTTTTTTACATGAAGTAAAAAACACTAATTCTATAAAAATACAATACCAAATAACTGGTCTTTGTCAAGGTAAGTTTGATTTGGTGAAAAGGGATAATAAGCAATATGTTATGCGAGATAAATCTCAAGAGTCGAACCTTAAAATAACAGACACTGGTGATGATTTAAAATTCACAGATGATTCAATTATTTCTTTGTCTGACTTTAAAAAAGCCATTGATTTATTTTCTAAAAAATAAAATTAAAACATTGAATTTGAGGAATGCCATGACTAAATCAAAGTTAAAATTTTTAGTAGTATTATTTCTAGTTACAACAACTAACGGTTTACTTGCGGAAAGATATATATCAAGAGCAGTTGCCGGCACCGCGTGGGGGGGAGGGCTTGTTTTCAAGGGTGACGCTAACATAGTTCATCACCCAACAAATTCTTTTTCGTGGTCTCTTAATGAAAATGGCGCAGGAGATGGAATATCTGTTAATCAAACTCAAAATGAAATTGCTGAAGCTTATGCATTATGGCAGAGTGTAACTACCTCCACTCTAACCTTTACTTACGATAATTTAACAACAGTTGATACATGGGGAAACGATGGCACTAACGTACATTTTTGGGCTGAAGATGGAGACCCAGCGTTTAATTCTACGAATCCACTTTATTCTGCTCCAGGAACACCCCTCAATATGCAACCTTCGGCAATTACAGTATTTACAATAAATGCAAACCAGGAAATATTAGATGTAGATATTCTTTATAATGGTAGAAAAGCTTGGACCATTGGTTCTTCCTGGAACATGATCGAAGCAATTGCTTTACATGAAATTGGACATTCATTTGGAATGCATCATACAGACCTACCTGGATTAACACCAACGCCCGTAATGGCTCAAAGCCCCGGAGCAGCAAATAATAACTTGCAACACGATGATGATGAAGGAGTATCTTTTTTATATGGAGGAAATATAATTGATAATACAACCTTATCTGGAACAGATGAGTATAATTGGGATATTAATGTTGTTTCAGGAAATACATTAACAATCAACTCTGGTTCGACAATTAATATGTTTAATGGTTCAAAAATTATTGTGGATGGGACATTAGATGTTAATGGAACATCTTCAAGCCTCGTGACAATAGATTTTCAGTCTTCAAATTCATCAAACGGAATATGGTTAGAAGATAATTCTCATGCTGATATTGATTACGCAGATATTAAAGACGGGACTTATGGAATTAGGTCATCAAAGGCAGATCTCAAAATTGAAAACTCAGATGTATATGGAGTATCCTATGGACTTTATTTAGTTAATCATAATAGCACAACCTATGAGGCAGAAATACTTAATAATGATATTAGTGCTGGTTTTAACTATTGTATTTATCTCTATAATTCTGATGGACAAATTAGAAATAATGATATACATGGTGGTTCTCGCGGAATTTATTGCAGCACTACATCAAGTCCAGATTTAGGACAAGCAGGTTATTTTGGTCTTAATACAATAAGAAATACTGGTTACGGAGTGAGAGCATACGATTATTCGGATCCATTTCTTGGTAAATATAATTGTGTCGAACAAGGCGGTCTCAATAGTTTTCTAAACTGTTCTTCATATTTTATTTATGCTGAAAGTAATTGTGATATTGATGCTGAAAATAATTGGTTCGGATCAGATCCTCCAACCTCGTCAAAAATTTATGCTTCAAGTAATAGTACTGTTAATTATGATCCTTGGCATCATTCTGCACCACTTCTGAAAGTTGCAAAGAGTGCTTCACCAGAGGAAGAATTATTTGACCAAAAAATTTTTAATAATATAACTACTGATTCTAAAATTGATGGTAAAAAGTATCATTATAATCCAAATTGGCCTATCAAATGGAAATTATTATATGTGAGAAATTTAATTTTCGTAAATGATTTAGGTTTTGCAAAAACAATTTGTAAAAGTATTATAAATGAATACCCTGATTCCTCACTCAGTATTAATGCCATGAATTTATTGAGAAAAGCTAGTAGAAATGATCAAGAGAATTTTAAAGATTTTCTACGAGGCCAACTAAATTTGAATATGGAAAAGGAAATATATGGTTATATTGAATTGATGTTAAACAAATATGAAAGTAAAAGTAGTAATGTATTAGCAAGTTTTGATAATACTATCTCAAAATATGAGAGCGCAAATCTAAGGGAATCAGCTCTATTTCAGAAGTTTATGTATGCATATCATGATATGGAAGATCGTGAAGCGGCAATACAAATCTCAGATCAATTAGACATGGAATATCCTAAATCAGAATCGACTTTTGAAGCACACATTATTCTAGATGACGGGAAAGTTAAATTTGGCGAAGAGCCCAATAATGGATTGATAAAAAAAATAAGTGATGAAGAAGACGTTTCAATATCAGGAGAATATCAATTATTTGGTAATTACCCAAACCCATTTAATCCAAGTACTACAATTAGATATTCTACTCCATTTGTTTCAAATATAAGCCTAAAAATATATGACATATCTGGTAGATTAGTAAAATCTTTTGAATCAAACTCTCAATCTGCCGGGAATCATGAATTCGTATGGAATGGAACAAATGAGTTAGAGAATAAGGTCTCGAGCGGAATTTACTTTTATAAACTTAAAGCTTTGTCTTTGGAAGGAAATGGAAAAGTTTTTGAAAAAACATCAAAATTATCATTAATGAAATAATATTTAAATTATCAGAGAGCACTCAATTATTATGGGTGTTCTCTTTGCTTAGTTATGACTAATATACTCAATATATTTCTATTTGTTCTTTTCTGTTCGCAACCTATTTTTTTTGCTGAAGATCCTGATTCAACTCTTACTAAAATCAACAACAACAAAAGCTTTACTCAAGAAGCATGTCGGATATTTAATGTTGAAAAAAAGATACTCTCTTCAATAATATTTGTTGAAAGAAGAGAAAACTATAATTGGGAAGATGAAGCAATGGATGAATATTTAGCTAAGGTTGGATTAAATAGTTCGATTGGGTTTTGTCAAGTAAAAATGAAAACGGCATATTGGATAGAGGTACAGCTAAACGATACAAATAGTGTACATTTCCCCGGTCAAAAGTATTTTAATTTATTGGATGTATGTAAGAATTCCCAGAAGATAATTGATGGCTTACAAAACGACTCATTAAATATAATGCATGCAGCAGCTTACTTAAGGATTATTATTTCCAGATGGGAAAATATGGGATTTCCGATTGATAAAAGGGCTGATATATTAGGCACTTTATATTCGACAGGCTTATTTTATAGAAATGGAGAAGAAAGAAAACCAAATAAAAATCCTAAAGCAAATCAATTTGGGAAATTAGTTTTAAGTGCGATTGAGAAATTTGAGTAAGAATCATCTATTAATTGTGCCAGTCAGGTCAATTGATGAGGCAATTAAGAATTCGAAATCACCATGTTTATTAACCAAAATTAGAATCTATCTAATTGACAAATCTTTTTGACACCACTTTATTATATTATTGCTTAATACATCGAACACTGAAACAATCTATTTTTTTTCCATTTCTTATATTAATACTATCACTATTGCTAATAACTATCCGTTTAGCAAAATAGTTGTCACTAGAGTCTGTTGAAGTCAAAAAAAATCCATAACTTCTTAAATTTATAACAACCTTTAGGATCATCAACTAGCTATATGTCTTATCTCACTTTTTAACAATTGTAAAAGATATTCCATTATATCCAGTGTGAATTGGTCGAATACCTTCCACAATTTTTTGATTTCTTGCCAAGCCTTGATAAATGACCCATTCACTTAAGGTCTTTTGTTCACCTTGAGTCAATAAAACAAACTCATTCCCATATCGATATTCATTCTCAGTATTTGTCATAAGAATACCCCCATCTCTTTTATAACAATCTTTAAGAAGTCTTACTTCCTTAATCTGTATTGGGAAATTAATAGGTTTTTCCAATGACTTTGGATTCACATGTCTAACTCCGGCAAAATACAAATCTTTATCGTTAAAGATATAGAGATATTCTTGAGAAGGTCTGCCCAATTGTTTTTTTGCATTAAAAAAATAAGTTGAGTCATGCGCAAAAGGAATGGATAAGCTATACGTAGGGATAAAAAAAGTAATAATTCCATCTTCAAATTGATCTAAAAACAATGCCATATCTTCCGCAGAAAAATTATAATTTTTTATGCGTAAATCTTCATCTAATTTTAATTTCGCTTGCAAATTTATTTCCTGCTGCAGTATATTTTTCACATCATCATAAAATTTTGGATATCTAGTCTTTAATGTTTCTACTTTAAATTGGTAACAATTACTTCCAACATCTCTAACAAATTTTGCACTAAAGTTTATCTCCTGAGGAATACCTAGATTGTGGTCACCTAATTTTATTGCCCACCAAAATTGGAATCCTTCCTTTATATAATTATGATTCTTTTTTATGTAGCTTATATTTTCAACATCTAGGAAGAAATTTAATTTAGTATCAATTTCTTCCCCTATAAGAACGGAATCATAATTCATACTTGAATAACCAATGTATTTGGCTGTAACACTATAATATCCTTTGGGGATATTTTCAATTAAAAAATTACCATTAATATCTGTAAGTGCTCTAAAATTAGTCCCATCAAATAAAACAATAGATCCTACTATTGGTTCATTATTTTTCGCATCAATTACCTTCCCGGAAATTTTGCCCATTATTTGTGATAACATAATTGATGGGTCTAAAATGAATAAGATCAATATTAAAAAATATTTAATCATTTTTTAAAACCTCTAATTAGTTTATAGATTATATAATTAAATTAATATTAATGCCTACAATTTTCAATTATTATTAGTTGTAGATTCTAATAGCAAATGTCCTATTCTAGAAAAATTTTATATTGAATTTATTTTGAATTGCTTTAGAATAGTTTGTTTAATCCTCGTAATTTGATATAATACCTAGAGTTACAAGGATATATGTTTACAAGTCAGTTATCAATTTAAGATAAATTGTTATTTTCGTTAGTTTCTTAACGGTTTGCTAAACCGATGTAGGGGTTAATACTCTAACGTGGGTTCAAGGAAAGTAATTCTGCAAAGCAAAAGATTTTTTTTAATCAAGTAATCTATAACTACTTGACTTTTAACATAACAGAGGTTATGTGTAATTCTTTAGTTTTAATAATATATTTAATCTAAATATTGTTTTTTTATGATATAAGACTTAGCATTTTTCTTAAATGATACAAAATCAAAGAGCTCACAATTAATATTTGTTATTTCTTTTACCACGAAAAATGATAATGCTATTAAATTAAGGTCAACACTAGAATTTACGTTATGAATTAACTGTTCAACCAATGCTGATTTATTTTTATTTGACCACAACTCGGAAGAAGCAGCTTGAGATAATCTTTGAGAGCCATCATTCTTCAAACTTGCAAATGCTAAATAACTTGATGGATCATTTTCCATTTTTTCTAAAAATTTCTTAATATCCCCACTCCAAACAATTCCGGTTACATTGTTATATAATTCGTGGTAATCATCTTTTTTTTCTTTGAATATCTTAGTAGCAATTTCCTTAATTAAACTATTTTGAGAACTTTGTTTAAGATAAACTATTCTATCAAGTCCAGTTTTATTCCCATTTCGAATTTTATCAAGTGCCAATAAAATATCGGGCAAAGCTTGTGTTAAGTCCGATACTTCTTTTTCAAAACTACTTAAAACCTCTTGAGCAGTATTATGCAATAAGGATTTAACTACAATATCATTTTTAAAATATAGTTCAACTTCCTTTTGAGCACTTTTTTGGGCTTGATATATCGCATCGTCTTTGATATAGTTTATTTGTTTTTCTGAATATTGATTAATTCGATTAATTTCATTTTGAGAGTACTCCAATAATCTGTTAACGTCTGATTTTAATTCCGAAGTGCTAGTTTTCACTTCCTCTTTAATGTCTTTTATACTACTATATGAAAAAAATATGGCTACAGATGCTACAACCGTGATACCAAAAATGATAAAGCCCGAAATTATTTTCGCCAGATTAACAATTTTTTTTATTTGCTCACCACTAAGATCAGGATAGTCACTATTATTTTCTTTCATATTTTCCATTACATTATTTGAATTATTTTTTACACATAACTGTGTGTTATGTTAATACACAATCGTAAATTCAATTCTTAATATTTTTTTATTTCTTTCTGAATAATGGGCATCCTGTTATTCGCTGTCTTTCCAGCAACTATCATAATCATCTTATATGAACTTGGCCGTATTTTACCCACCGTTTTGTTGGGTGGGCTTGCTCAGTTTATTGTCTAATACAATTTGTAAGAACTTCCTTACAACAATTTATTTTGAGATAAATCTTTTTATCCTCTTGCCAGTCCGCCATCCTGCTGGGCGGAACTTTTTATTTATCAGCTTACGGTGACTTATTTAAGAGGTTATGTGCATATTATTTAGGATTATTTTCTCATTTTAAATTAACAAAGCCTAATATAATGGATGCAATTGTACCTAAAATTCCTGCCAAAATTGGGAACCTTCTTTTCTCTGGGAAAACAAAAAGTAATCCACTAGAAATAATTATAATTTGAATTGATAGGTTAAAATAAAATGGATTTTTCAGCTTATCTAAAAATGATTCATAAATTTGAAATTCATTAAACCATAATAAAACAGACAAAATCAGTGTAATGAAAAATGCAGAAATATGTATAACTCTTTCTTTAAGTTGTGTAACTTCATTTTCTAATATTTCTATATTGGTATTTTTTTTATTTATCTTCTTTGAATAATCTTTATTCGTATTACTAATTTTATCCAGTAAATTCTCTATTTTCCTATCTTTTGAAATAATATCATCTTCCCGATCTTTAATTTTTCTTTCATATTTTTTATGTATCTCTGTGAAGTTTTGTTCAGGTGTGGCTAAATATTTTAAGTATTCTTGAACAACTAAATTTTTGTTTTCTTCTGTTATACCACCACCCTTAATAATTTTTGTTTTAATGTGGTATGTTGCCTTTCGTATAAATTCAGGGGGAATTGATTTGGCTCTTACATCAAATCCAACAAGCATCTTTAAATCTTCCAAACTCAACAACTGATCTTTAGGTAATAGATCCTTAGAAATAAGGTCAGCAAATAAATCCGCAAACTCACCTCTCAAAGCTTGACTTTCAACAAATGGAGAAAGAGTCTGTAATAGAGTAAATAATTTTATTGCATATGGTGGGCTGTCTTCAGCTTTTTTATCCATACTGTGTTGAATAACAGAATTATCACGAGTGAGAAACCATGCACTATTTTTTTGATTTTTCGATCTTGTTTCGTTAATGAGAAAATATAAATATGTATCATGAAAAATTGCATTTTCATCTTTATGTTTTGCAAATGCTCTAATTCTGTAATCATACTCAGTCAATTCTTGAGAAACCTTTTCAAAATCATCTAGTTGTAGAATGTAGTCATCTTTAGAAAAAGGAATAATTTCTACTCCCATTTTCGAAAGACGATCTGCTTCTTTTGTTGATAATAAATCGAAATTGTCGTCAAATTCCGAGTGACTCCTTTCTGAATGCAATATTTCGTCCTTTACTTCATTTAATAATTCTTCAGGAATAATGTCATTCCCATCTTCCAATAATTCTTTAAACAAATAAACTCGCTTGTAAATTTCTGCAAGAGTAATTTCTAAAACGGCGAATTTAATTCCGAGTTGATCAGTAAATTTTAAAATATGTAAAAATTCATTATGCCTTTCTTCTTTTGAGAAGGCAATGCCTAAAATAAAATTTGTGTCCAAATAAATTGTCGAGTTTTTGTATATATTTTCACTTAGAAAATCAATTGGTAAATCTAAACCTATCAATCTCGATAAATAGTATTTGTTACAAATACTAAATGCCAGCATACTAATACTTGGATCTCTTCTATCAAATAAAACACCAATAGCTTCCATAAGATGATTTTCGTCAATACTCAGATTACATTTTTTCAGAACAGATTTACATATTTTACTAAGTTCGTCTTTAGGTACAAATTCTGAGGCATCAGAACCTCCAGTTAATTGACTCGCATATGCGAAACCATACTTTGACATCAATCTTGCAAGGGCTTCCATTAAAACACTTCTCATTTCCTTGCATTTCCCGTTTGATTTGGTTTCAGGGAATAATTCATTAATAGCATTGTCAAAAGTTAATTCAATTTGTTCACTCTGAATTAACAGGTTTTTCCTGTATGCTAAAGATAATTCGTAGAGTGTTTTTTGAGAGTCACGATTAGGAGCTCCGCTAACATCTAATATGCCGCTTTCATAAGATCTTAAAATTGATTTTTCGATTTCCTCTAAACGGATTGGAAAATCTGTCCTAATTTTTTCATAAACATTTTTAATTGTAAACTTCTGTAAACCCGTTTCTACAATTAGATGAATTATTGTTGTATCAATTGATTTGTGTCTAGCAAATTGAGTTGGTTGCGATAATGTTAAGACGGCTGATGAATAAATAAGATTATCCATTTTCTCCCTATAATTTATTGCATATTTTAACTAAACAATTTTTATGATACTCCGATACTAAACTAAGCCAGAAAAGATTTTGGTTATAAAAGCGAATATATCTCAAATGTTGATGTGTTCGCTTTTTTATTTTGCGCATAACTATAACTTATATGGAACAGATATTGTGTATAACGTTCCTTTTGATATTCTGTTATTCCCGACATTTTTTCTTGAATAACATTTGGTTACTATTCTTATAATTCCCTTTATTTATCATTTGCTATAAGATTTTTTTTGTTTTCGCTGTTGTTATTCCCGCTAATTTTTCGGGAATAACATTATGTTAGTCCAGCGGACTTTTTATGCCACTCACATTTTTCAGTAGGTGAGTATAGATCATTGTTGTTCGTCTGCTTAATAAGTTTATTCTATTGGGAAATCTAATTTTCTCTGATAATTTTGGATTGGATATTGCTTCAACGGTTGTATTTAGGATTGAGTTTTTCAAATAATCAAACTGATACTATTATCTAGTTATAAATTATTTGTCGCAGGTATGTTCTAAACCTAAATAATAATATTTATAAATTCAATAGATTTGTTTTCTGTTTTTACTATGCAGCCTTAAAAAACAAACAATTGTGTTCTCTTTATCCCCTTCCAAATATTTCAGCAAGTAATACCATTTTGTAATTTAATATTCTTTTTATGAATGACACATATTTGTCACATATAGATTTTGGCTCTTTTAACAAGACATGAGGTTTGATTAATACAAAAAATAAACATATATTCATTGCAGATTTACTTTATACTCAACTTCCGGGTTTATTCTAATATTGTATTAAAATATTTAGAGCTCTTCAGTAACTCGCTTGTCAATAGGGCTTTCCTTATTCTGATTGTTAATTTATAAAGCTAATAGCAATATTCATTTTTTAGCTAACATTGGATTGAATATGATTAAAACCAATCTTATTTCAATACTTCTCTACGCCAATTAACGTATAAAAAATATTTTAGATTTTATAAAAGAATGGGGGTTTCTTATGAAGATAAATAAACTGCGGCATAAGTTTTCTAGTACATTCATTTTTTTATTAATAGTTTGTAATCTTGGATATTCTCAAGAAAATTTTTGGAATCCGGCCAACGGACCATTTGGTGGGACTATACATGCTCTTTCTATCGATGAGAGTGGGAACATATTTGCCGGAACTATTGGCAAAGGTATTTTTCGTTCTTCAGATAATGGAGCAAACTGGATAGAAATTAATGCCGGTTTGACAAGTAACAATGTTGAAACTATTGATATCAATAGCAGCGGCGATATTTTTGCCGGAACAACATTTAACGGAATCTTCCGATCCACTAATAACGGGGACAATTGGATACCGATCAATAACGGTTTGACCAATAGCAGTATTGAAGCACTGGATATCAACAGCAGTGGGGATATTTTTGCGGGGAGCTTTGGCGGCGGTGTTTATCGTTCAACCGATAACGGTGGTAATTGGACACAAATCAATAACGGCTTAATTAACAGCAACATCGTTTCTATTGTAATCAACTCAAACAATGATATATTTGCCGGATCATTTGGTGATGGTATTTTTCTATCAACCGATAACGGAAATAATTGGAGTCCAGTAAATAATGGCCTGCCAAGTACTACTATTAACACAATCATCATTAACGACAACGGTGATATATTAGCCGGAACATCTTCTGACGGCATATATCTTTCCAGCAATAATGGAACCAATTGGAACGCTGCAAATACTGGGATTCCTTCTACATCTATAAATGCCTTTACCATAAATAATAGTGAAATTATTGCCGGAACTAATGATGGAATTTATATCTCTTCTAATACCGGATCCAGTTGGGCTCCGATTAATAACGGGCTTCACTCTACAAATGTTAATGCCCTGACAATCAATAGTAACAATGACATATTCGCCGGAACTTTTGGAGGTGGAATATTTCTTTCAGTGAATAATGGAATCGATTGGAGTACGGTAAACAATGGTTTATCGGCGTTAAACGTTCATGATATAGCAACAAATAGTGGCGGTGATATTTTTACAGGTACAAGTGGAGGTATTTTTCTATCTACGGATAATGGCGATAATTGGCTGCCATCTAATAACGGTTTGCCAAATACTATCGTAAAAGCAATAACTTTCAATAGCGCCGGAGATATTTTTGCAGGTACATTCGGGGAAGGTGTTTTTATTTCAATTGATAACGGATTGAATTGGGATGCAGCTAATAATGGTTTAACAAGTACTTTTATTAATGCTCTTGAAGTAAATCTTAATGATGATATTTTTGCCGGAACTTTTAATGGAGTGTTTCGTTCATCAAATAATGGTGATAACTGGGCTAGTTCCGGTTTACCCACAAATAGTGTCAATGCTTTCGGATTTAACTCTGATGGAGACATTTTTGCCGGCACTGATGGTGGTGTATTTTTCTCAAGCGATAATGGTGAGAACTGGGATTTTTCCGGTTTATCCGATAAGAATATCAATACTTTCGCGGTAAATAATGACAATGATATTTTTGCCGGAGGTGACGGAATGTTCCTTACCATTGATAATGGGGAAAACTGGAATAGTACCGGTTTATCTAATATCATTATCGAAGACGTTATTTTTGATGAACTTGATGTTTTTGCCGGAACATTTGGGAATGGAGTCTTTAAATCGAACGACAATGGGAGTACTTGGAATCCAAATAATAGCGGATTGACCAATCTAACTGTAAATACATTAGCAATCGGTCAAAATAGTTTCATTTTTGCAGGAACAACCAGTGGTGTATTTTTTGGTGGAGGAACTCCTCCTCCAGCAGCTGATATTGAAATTATATCGATGGCAGTTACCAATACTATACCTGAGCCGGGAGAGAATATTAAATATAGAATCAAGGTTAAAAATAATGGTCAAGTCTCTCCCGCAACCAACGTGAAGATAGAGAATAAACTTCCCGAGGGTGTAACATACGTATCACATGAAGTGTTCAATGTAAATTCTACATACAGTTCTGAAACCGGAATTTGGTCAATTCCAATATTAAGTAATGAGGATATTGCGGAACTTGAGATCACTGTAACAGTATCACCCTCACCTGGTCAGCCGATGGGAACCGGCACATTTATCAGCAATTTTGTTCCCGAAGGTAGTGGTGGACTAAGCAATCCTACGGATATCGTTTTTGGCCCTGACCACAATGGTGATGGTGTTAAAGATTTATACATCAGTAGCAGTTCAAATGACAATATCTTAGTTTATAATGGTCAATCCGGGGAATCCCTTGGCACTTTTGTGAGTGCCGGTAGTGGTGGTTTAAAAATTGCTAATGGACTAATTTTTGGTCCCGACCGAAACGGAGATGGCATTGAGGAACTATATGTAAGCAGTACCAATAACAGTAAAATTCTTCTTTTTAATGGAAAAACCGGTGAATCACTCGGTGATTTTGTAACTGAAAGTAGTGGTGGTCTTAGTGCTCCTGCAGATTTGGTTTTCGGACCTGATCAAAACGGTGATGGAGTAGGGGAACTTTACGTTTCAAATTTAGCTGATCATAAAGTTTTATACTATGATGGAACGAACGGAGATCCCCTCGGTACTTTCGTTGAAGCGGGAAGTCAAGGTCTTGAAACAATTGGTGACATTAACTTCGGCCCGGACCGCAACAATGATGGAATACCGGAGCTATACATTTCTAATTCCTCATCCGGAAAAATTTTGGTTTATGGTGGTAGAACCGGAGGACCCTTGGGTACTTTCGCTGATATAAATATCGGTGGATTTGTAATCGGAAATAGTTTAATATTTGGTCCGGATAGCGACGGTGATGGGATAGAGGAACTATACGTCACCGCACTTAATAAGCACGAAGTTTTACGATTTAACGGCAAGTTCGGTACATTCATTGATAAATTTGTTTCACCAATCTTTGGTGGAAGATTAAAATTTCCAGATGGCCTAACTTTCGGCCCGGACGGCAATCTCTATGTCATTGGTGCCGTAAACGATGGAATCAATGTTTATGACGGCTTTCCGACCTTCACGGCAACTGTCGCCGCAGACCAACCGGATCCAAATCCAAGTAACGATTTTGGATCTGTTTCCTTTACACCAAGGCGCAAAAAAATGGTCACTAATACCAACAACAGCGGATCAGGCTCACTTTCCGATGCTATTGAACAAGCAAACAATGATTCAGACGATGGTAATGAGATAGCCAGACTTAATAAATTAAATAATATAAGCGAACTCCCCGACAGAATTCCTATTGAAATAAGAATTGACATTCCGGGCGAGGGTCCGCATACAATTTCACTTTCGGAGGCTTTACCTGGTCTTACCGGTTCCTGGATTACTATTGATGCAAAAGATCAAGACGGGAAACCGAATATTATACTTGACGGAAGCAACACGGAGAATGGCACAAATGGTTTAGTAATTAGCGGTGGAAATAACCACATAAGAGGTTTAATTATTAACAATTTCGATGGTAATGGAATTGTATTACAGGAGAACGGTAAAAATGTTATTGAAAACTCCATTATCGGAACGGATCTGCAGGGAATAACAAACCTTGGAAATAGCGGTGCAGGTGTATACATCAATAATTCAACTATGAACATTATTGGTGAGGCATTCACAAGCTATGGGAATACTATTGCTTATAATAGTACCGGTTTGATTATAGCTAGCGGTGATCAAAACCTTATCAGACGTAATTCAATTTATTCTAATATCAACCAAGGTATAGATCTAGGTGAAGATGGGGTTTCATCCAATGATGATGATGACTCCGATGACGGACCAAACAATTTACAAAATTATCCTGAAATTGGCGATGCTTATGCAATTGGGAATGACTTAGAAATTATTTATGAAGTAAACTCAGCAATTACCTATTCTGCCTATCCAATTTTCGTAGAATTTTTTAAAGCAGATCCGGAGGGTGATGAAGGGGAAATATTTCTTGGATCCGATACTTTGCAAGCAGTGAATGCACAATCGGAAAAAATAGTAAGATTTACTTCACCTTTTAAAATTGAAATCGGGAACCGGATTGTTGGTACGGCAACAGATTCAACAGGTAATAGTTCGGAATTTTCACATGCATTTGAAATAATCACATCCATTAAAAAGAATGAATCTGAAAATTCTTATACTAAATTTTCTCTTCAACAAAACTACCCGAATCCGTTTAATCCAAGCACAATTATAAATTACTCTATTATAAAACAGACAAATGTAACTTTGAAGGTATATGATATACTTGGAAGTGAAATAGCAACGTTGGTCAATAAAAAGCAACTACCGGGTTTATATGAAATCGAGTTTAATGGTTCAAAATTACCGAGTGAAATTTATTTTTACAGATTAATAGCCGGGGATTTTATAGATACTAAAAAGATGATATTGTTAAAATAGAAATCAAGAATATAAAAGATCTGTCTTGAAGCTGATAAATGTACTTTGTGATTTATAACTGCTCCGAACCATCCCCTTGTAGAACAAGTAGTTATTAATATTTTATGCTTCTTTCTTATTCATTAAGTAATTTTTCCAGCGCATCAATGTAATAATCCCACCCGGCTGCGTGCCTATTTTTACTATCTTCACTTAAAAATCCTTCATGCTTGATATGAATAATACTATTTTGTCCATCGGCTTTAAATATTACAGTAACTATTGTGTTCTCTTTATCCCCTTCCTAAATATTTTAGCAGCACTACCGTTTTATAATTTAATATTCTTTTTATGAAAGACACATATCTGTTACATATAAATTTTGGCTTGTTTTCGAAAGAATGTCAAGTTGTTTGTAATTAGCCAATCGGCAGTTTGAGCCTGCTGATTTCTACATGATTTAGTAAAACCTTAGGTATTACTTTTTTTAATAGATATATAGTTGTCCAAAACTATAAAATAAATTTGATAGGCGAAGGTAATTAAATACTACTTATTCAAAAAATCTTCCTCGAACGTCGAAATAAAATCACATATATATTTTTTATTTCTATTCTCTTGCTTAACAACCAGGTAATGAGTTCGCTTTAATCCATGTTTTCCAATTTTCTTAAAAACCAAATCCTCAGGAATTTTAAAAGATTTTAAAGCCCATTTTGGTGAACACATAACACCCATATTTGCATTTACCATTTCCAAAGATATTTCCGTGAATGGAACCGCGGAAATTTTAGCAGGTCTAACTTTATGTGGTCTAAGAAAGTGTTCGTAAACCGCTACCCCTTCTAATGGAAAAGAATTTATTATTAAATGAAGATCTGAGAAATGGCTCGCATCAATAAAATCCAAATTGTTAAATTGATTTTCCTTGTGCATAACAACAAATATCTCATCCTCAAAAATTTCAATAGCAGACAAAACATTTTCTATTGGCTTCGAAGAAACTATCGCGATATCAATTTCATCAGATAAAATATTGGAGATCGTTTGGTCAGTACTGCCCAGACTTAAATCAATCTCAATTTCCGGGTATAAAACAGCCATCTTTTGAACAAATGCCGGAAGTCCGCGAAAAAAAGAATGACACTCAGCATTAAGTCTTATCTTCCCTTTCGAACCTTCCTTAATTTGTTGAATATTGCTAAATCCTTCTTCTAAAGCATTGAGCAGATTATTGCCCAATTTGTATAACTCGGTTCCTTCCTGGGTCAACTGCCATTTATTTCTGGTTCTGTGGAAAACCTTAAAACCCAAACGCTCTTCTAATTCTCTTAGCTGATGACTTAAAGCTGATTGGGTAAGAAATAACCTTTCGGAAGAATTGGCAATATTGCCTTCTTCTACAATTGTTTTTATCAATCTAAAATATTTCAGTTCCATGTTCATAAAGATAACTCATTCCCGGAAAACTATATTTGAAAAAATTTCAATTAGTACCTCAAGAACATTCAATTATAGGCATACCAAATAAATATATATTCAACATACTTTTTGAAATCAATAAAACATAAATAATATAAATAAAACGGAGTTATTATGATAGCCAAGAATATTCTATTAACATTCACGCTGATTCTATTTTCAGTTTCAGGATTTGCACAAACCGAAATATCTTTTAACGACAAGAGAATATATACAACTCAAAAAATAGTCTCAGCCGAATCTCCTATAATAGATGGGAAATTAAATGACGATATCTGGTATAAAGAAAATAAGTCGGCAGATAATCTAGGATGGACTACAAATTTTATACAGAGAGAGCCCATTGAAAATGTTTCACCTTCCGAGCAAACCGAATTTAAGATCATTTATGATTCCGAGTTTCTCTATGTTGGTATTAACTGTTTCGATTCGGAACCTAAGAGAATTAATAGTCGGATGTCTAGAAGAGACGGTTTTGAAGGAGATTGGGTTGAAATCATATTCGATAGCTACCACGATTTGCGTTCCGCTTTTTCTTTAACAATTACAGCAGCCGGAGTTCAGGGAGACAAAACTATATCTTTAAATGGTGCTAACGAGGATAATACATGGAACCCGATATGGTATGCAGCCAGCAATATTAGCGAAAATGGATGGACGTCGGAAATGAAAATCCCCCTAAGTCAACTTAGGTTTGGAGATAAAAACAACCAGGTTTGGGGATTACAAGTTCTAAGAAAGTTTTCGAGAAATGAAGAAAAATCTGTGTGGCAAAGAATACCAATTGACGCTCCGGGCTGGGTTAGTGAATTCGGAGAATTGCATGGGTTAATAAATCTTAAACCGAAACGGCAACTTGAAATTCAACCCTTTCTTGTTAGTTCATTAGAAACGTTTAAAAAAGAATTGTTAAACCCGTACAGGAATTCCAATATTAAAAATTTTAATGCCGGTTTAGATGGTAAATACGGTGTAACAAATAACCTGACATTAGATTTTACTATCAATCCGGATTTTGGACAGGTTGAAGCCGATCCAGCCGCAATTTCCCTAGATGGGTTTCAACTTTTTTTTAATGAACAGCGTCCGTTTTTTATCGAAAATAAAAACATCTTTAATTATAAATTTTCATCACCAATTATAGGCGGACCATTTAGCAGCGATAATCTATTTTATTCAAGAAGAATAGGTAGAAGTCCGCAAGGAAGTGTAGAAACTTTGTCCGGAAAATATGTTAAATCGCCCAAGAGAACAACAATATTAGGCGCTGTAAAATTCAGCGGGAAAACTGATGATGGATTATCAATTGGAGTTTTGGAAAGTATTACTTCTTCAGAGTACGCAGAAATAAACAATGCCGGCAAGGTTAGTGAAGTTCTTGTTGAACCTCTCACAAATTATTTTGTAAGCAGAGTTCAAAAAGATTTTAATAATAAAAATACCTTTATAGGAGGTATTATAACTTCAACATATCGGCAAATTAAGGAAAATGTAAATTTCCTTCATAGATCAGCACTAACCGGGGGCGTAGATTTTAAACACCAATGGGATAGTAGGACCTGGTATTTGGGAGCTAACCTGGTAGTGAGCCATATTACCGGAAGTAAAGCTGCCATTTTAAATACACAAAAATCTATTCGTCATTTATATCAAAGAGTTGACGCCGGGCACTTAACATTGGATTCAAACAAAACTTCTTTAACGGGAACAGGTGGAGACATAAGATTCGGTAAAGCAGGTGAAGGAAATATCAAGTTTGAAACAGGAGTTACATGGCGTTCACCCGGATTAGAATTAAACGATATTGGTTTTATGAGAGAAGCGGACGACATACAAAACTATTTAGGTGCAACATATAGTTCCTTAAAACCATTCGGAATTTTTAGGACCGGGTCTATAGGTTACAAACATTGGTTAGTTTGGGATTACGAAGGCAACTTCAATTATTTTGATTGGGATATTGAAGTAAACGGAACTTTTAACAATAACTGGGGAGCGACTTTTGGGTTTTTCTCTCAGCCTCATATTTTTTCTAAATCACTTCTTAGAGGCGGACCCAGATTACATTTACCAAACCAACATGGAGTTTGGTGGGCCTTAAGTTCGGATAAAAGAAAAAAATTTTATTTTGATCTAGACGGTTGGACAAAAACCGGTAACGAGGATAGTTACAATTTACTGGAAAACGGTATCAGTGTTACGTATCAGCCAATAAATCAATTTAGTATTTCTATTTCTCCTAGATATATTACTATTGATAATCGCCTTCAATACACAGATCAGGTTACCTATAAAGATGAACAGCGGTATATCACATCAATATTAAATCAAGAAACATTCAGCACGGCTCTTCGGCTAAACTATACCGTTAATTCTAATTTATCGGTACAATATTATGGAGAAGCTTTTATAACGATTGGTAAATATTCTGATTTCAATTATGTAATAAACCCACTTACCGAAAAACGAAATGATCAATTAAAATTCTATGATAAAAGTCAATTATCAGTCGATGAAGCTAATAAAAAATATTTAGTGGATGAAGATCAAAATAGCATTATAGATTATACATTTACAAATCCGAATTTTTCTTTTGCTCAATTCAGATCCAATCTTGTAGTACGATTTGAGTACAATCCCGGTTCAGAAATATTTTTAGTTTGGTCACAGGGAATAACTGATTTTTCAACACCTAGATCAGGATTGGGAAATAGTTTTAGAGAGCAGGTATTTAGTAAACATCCCGAAAATACATTTTTAATTAAAGCCACATACCGGTTTTATTAATTAAGAGGTCTTTGATTACAATCGATATTTTATTAAAATATTATTTTACTAAGATAATCTAGATAGAGAATTTACTAAAAAATGAAATTACATTTGCTGATAGAAAGCCTTAAGATAATTTTTCTTAGGGCTTTTCATTTTAATGCCAGCTAATAAAATTTTGGATTCACACAAAAAATAGAACGAACATAATTTTGATGAGGGTACTACAATAAATTGAGGCAAACAGTACCAAGAGAACGGATATCGAGAGTCATAATACTGCTTTTTCCTATTATTAATTCTGTAAATTTTTTATAAGCTTCAACATATTCATCGGGAAGAAATACCTGGATGGTACCGGCAAATCCGCCACCATGCACCCTTACGGCCCCTTTACCTTTCTCATGTATAAATTGTTCTGTAAATGCTAGACCTAAACTAACACTTTGTTCCTCAAAATTTTTAGCAGAATATATATTCTGCAGCAATTTGAATGAAGAGTTTCCGGACTCGGTAATTAAGTTTAAGAATTGCCCGAATTGATTTTTTTCAAGAGAATTGACCTGTTTAATTACTCTTTTATTTTCTTGGAAAAAGTGATAAGCTCGTAAAGTAGCCCTATCACCAACCTTATCTCTAATTTCCTTTATATTATTTAAAAATTCATTTTCTTCTATTTCTCTACATACTTCTTTCCCAAATAACTTTGCAACCAATTTCATTTCTTTAGGAATCGCAGCGTAATCATCTGTTAAATCTTCATGGTTTCCACCCGTATCTACAATTAACAATTTATATCCTTGAGATTCGAAATCAAAATTTACTTTCTTAATTTCCGGTTTTTCAGGATTTATAAAATCAATGCTAATTATTCCACCAAAAGCACATGCTAACTGATCCATAAGGCCGCAAGGTTTCCCAAAATAATTATTCTCTGCCCACTGTCCAATTTTTGCTAATTCTTCTTTAGGGACTTTGTCATCGTTATACAAAGAATTAAAAATATTACATATCATTACTTCCACTGAAGCCGATGAGCTCAAACCGGAACCTGGCAACACATCGCTTGTCATCACCCCGTTAAATCCCCCAATGTTATAACCAAGCTGAATAAATCTTGATGCAATTCCTCTTATTAGGGAATTAGTCGTTCCCTCTTCTTCGTTTCTTTTATCTAAACTGTTCAGGTTGATTTCGAAAGGTTTATCATAACCATCCGAATACAATGTTACGTTTTTATTTTCATTCTTTGAGGTAATGGCAATGGTATCTAAATTTACGCTGGCTGCAATAACTCTCCCTAAATTATGGTCCGTATGATTTCCTCCTATTTCCGTTCTTCCCGGTGTACTGAATAAGAAAACTTCATTA
>Ga0209633_10000544_pt1 | contig 43286 bp, 46 predicted proteins | sample Cruoilmetagenom1_FD_187290 | JGI IMG/M metagenome (GOLD analysis project Ga0209633, IMG submission 187290) | Oil polluted marine microbial communities from Coal Oil Point, Santa Barbara, California, USA - Sample 1 (SPAdes) (version 2) | ecosystem: Environmental > Aquatic > Marine > Oil seeps ...
TATATCAGTGATCTCTCCAGCCTCATTCGTTTCCGGTACTAAAACCGGATTTACAAATCCGCTATATGGTGCAGATTTGAACTGCTCATTTCGTTGTAACACTTCAGCATGAATTGCCTGGTCTACTTTTACACCATACCCTTCAACAAGGTCTTGTGCAGCATTAAAATCGCCTTCAGACTTTATACGTTGGGTTTCACGTAATAATTGCCCGAACAACTCACGAAGCTTGACATAATCATTTATGTTATAATATGTTTTACCATCATGGATCATTTTTTCAATTACATTATCAGCTTTTCCCTTTTCAAAAGCCCAGGCAGAAACCCACTGCCTGTTTACCATATGATCTTCTTCGATATCATCACCGAGGTTAATACGAATTAATTGAGTCATTAATCCATTACGAATATATCCATCATAAGCAGCTTTACCTATTTTTTTCCAATCGTCAACTAGACCTAATTCCTGTAATTTAGGATCCATCAAATAATAAAGTCCAACCAGATCTGCCCTTCCTTCTTCTATGGTTGAAGAATAGTTCTTTAGTGTTTCTTTTGGTTGACCGATACCAGGGTTTAATTGCCCCGAAGCATGGCCAATTACTTCATGGAGTGCCGTATGTAATTTATCAGCAGGTTTACCGTATTTTTCTTCCAATTCAATTTCTTCAGCATCATGTGCGAATTCTTTTAACCTCTCAGTACCACCGGCACTATTATAGGCTCCAATGATATTACCTAATGAAACCGATTTACTTCCATGTTGTTGGCGAATCCAATTGTTATTTGGCAGGTTAACTCCAATAGGTGTACTTGGTGAAGAATCACCAGCTTCGCTCGCAACATTTACGGTTTTATAGGACACACCCACAACATTGTCTTTTTTATGGCTATCCATTAAAGGAGCATTATCCTCAAACCATTGTACATTTTCAGATAATACTGCCATTTTTCTGGACATATCAAAATCTTTAATTTCAACTATAGTCTCATAGGAACCTCTATATCCTTTAGGATCATTATAGACTTCTATAAAACCGTTGATCCAATCGATATTCCCGTCTGTAGAGGTGGCCCATGCAATACAATAGTCGTCCCAGGTATCTAAACTACCGGTTTTATAATAGTCGATTAACAGGCCCAATGCATTTGCTTGCTTTTCGTTCTCTGCTACTCCTTTGGCTTTTTCAAGCCATTTTATAACTTCATCAATGGCGCTTCCATACATGCCACCCGATTTCCAAACCTTTTCAACTAATTTTCCATTTTCCCTTACTAATTTTGAATTCAAGCCTGCTTCTATCGGCCTGTCTTTCGGGCCTTTATAGGCAGTTTTATAAAACGTTTCAACATCAGCATCCGTTAAGGTGGGATCGTAAAAATTAATAGCAGAAGAAGCTACATTATCCACCCCTTTTTTCTTATTTACTTTTTTATTGTCAGCATCATTGAAAATAACGTCAAAAGCCTTTTCTTCTAGTTTTGTATTCGTTTCCGCCATCAAATTTTTCAAATAATCTGAAGAAAATGAAGCTTTTAACTTGTCATTCGAATAGTGGTGATGAATACCGTTTGAGAACCAAACACGTTTTAAATAGACTTCGAATTCTTTCCAATCGCTTGTGGTTTTGTCTCCTTTAAAGGATGTATAAACATTTTCAAGGGCATTTCTTATTTCTAAATTATGGCGATAATTTTGATCCCACATAATATCGCGGCCTGCCAAACCGGCTTGTGATAAATAGTAAACCAGCTTTTTTTCTTTGAGGGTTAATTCATCAAATCCGGGAATTTGATACCGTAAGATTTTTAGGTCGGCAAATTGCTCAACTATATAATTAAACTCCTCTTTTTCAACGGTTTCAACAGGTTCTTTTTTTGTATCAGCACATGACCATAATAGGCTAATAACAAGCAAACTACTTAAAAAATGTTTGATTTTCATCGTGTATAATGTTTTGTTTAACTGATGTCAAATTTAACTAAAATCTATCTATAAATTATTATATTTGTGATGTTTATAATTCTAAATTCCCTACATAATGAAAGCTTTAAAGTATATTTTACTCTTACTGTTGTTAATAATTGTAGCAGGTGCTATTTATATAGCTACCTTAGAAGGTTCTTATGATATTAAAAGAACTAAAGTTGTCAAGGCTCCGATTCAGGTGGTTTACAATAATGTCAATGATTATGCGAATTGGCCTGAGTGGTCTCCCTGGATAGAGCAAGAACCAACAGCGGCCTTAATATTTGCAGAAAAAACCAGTGGAGAGGGAGCATCATATGCATGGAATGGCAAAATATTGGGTGAAGGCAGTATGGAAACCTTGGAAACCAAGGCAAATGAATCAATCAATCAAAAAATTACATTTATAAAACCTTGGGAATCGCAATCGGATATTTATTGGGATTTTAAACCTGTAGATGATGGAACAGAAGTTACCTGGGGAATGAAAGGAGAACTGGACTTTATGTCAAGGGCTTTTATGGCCTTTAGTGGAGGTATGGAAAAAGAGGTTGGGCCTGATTACGAAAGAGGTTTGTTTAAATTAGATAGTGTGTTACAGGTACATATGAAAAAATACAGTGTAACTGTAAATGGAGAAACTACACATGGTGGAGGGTATTATTTATATACTACCACATCATGTAAAATAGATGAGTTAGGAGCTAAAATGCAAGAAATGCTGCCGCAAGCCGGAATGTATGCCCAGAAAAACAAGATACAAATGGCGGGTGCGCCTTTTACTTTATATCATAAATATGATGAAGAGAATAATGCGGTAATATTTTCATGCGCCGTACCTGTATCAGAAAGGGTAATTACCGAACCGGGTAGTGGTATTCAAACTGGAATGCTAAAACCATTTAAAGCTATTAAGACCACCTTAAAAGGCAATTATGAAAATTCTAAAGAAGCCTGGGAAACGGCTTATAAATATTTAGCTGATAATAAGTTAGAGCAGATTGTGGGAAGTGCAGCAATAGAAGTTTACCTTACTGATGCTATGAATACACCAAATCCCGCCGATTGGCTTACTGAAATTTATATTCCGATTAAATAGTAAAAAAATTGTCATTCTGAGTGAAACGAAGAATCTTCTTTTAATTTATAAGATTCTTCGTTTCACTCAGAATGACACATTACACTTCATTATATCTAAAACAATCTGTAGTATGGTCATTGACCATACCGGTAGCCTGCATATGTGCATAAATAACGGTTGAGCCTACAAATTTGAATCCCCGCTTTTTCAAATCTTTAGATAGTTTGTCTGATATTTCACTGGTAGCAGGAACATCAGACATATTCATACAAGTATTTTTGATAGGTTTTCCATTAGTGAATGCCCAAATGTACTTTGAAAAAGAGCCGAATTCTTGTTGGACTTCCATAAAGTTCTGGGCATTGGTAATGGTAGCCTTTATTTTTAACTTATTGCGTATGATACCGGCATCTTGTAACAACGAATCATATTTAGCTTCGTCGTAAGTTGCTATCTTTTTATAGTCAAAATTATCAAAGGCCTTCCTGAAATTTTCGCGTTTGCGCAGGATGGTAATCCAGCTTAAACCTGCCTGGAAAGTTTCCAGTATTAAAAACTCGAATAATGTATCATCATCATACACGGGCACACCCCATTCCGTATCATGATATTCAACATATAAAGGATCATTACCGCACCAGGTACATCTGTTTTTTGCCATAGAAAAACTTTTTTTCAAAGATAGTTTTTATCCTTAAAAAAATGTTAAAATAATTTTTTGTTTGCGTAAATTATTTTTAAATTTGGGCTATCGCTAAATTAAAACACTTAACCCACCTATCTTGTTTTTATCCATTACTACTCTTTTTCAAAATCAAAACAAATTGCCTATGTAAGTCTTTTGTAAAAAAGGAAAAGCCATTACACGAATGTAACGGCCTTTCACAGTTTCTATATGAATTAAAAACCACTTTAATCCACAAACCCAAAATTATGAAAAAATTTATTCCCTTATTGTTAATTATAATAGTATTTACTTTTTTACTTACTAATTGCGAAAAAGAAAACTTTATAATTGAAGAGTCTGTCAGTATAATTGAAGAGTCTGTCAGTCAAAGTTCTGAAATCAAACTTTCATTAATATCCAAAGATAAAGTTCAGCAAAACGCTAATTTAATGTATGAACTAGAAGTAATTAAGCTCAAAAAATCTGAATTGAAACTTAAAAATGACGATGACGCACTTTACGATTTTGAGATAGACTTGAGTAAAGTGTCGTATATTGAAAACGGAGATTGGCATTCATATACTTTTCCTATTAAGCGAAATATTCAAACTGATTATAGCTTTGAAAATCTCTTACTTTCTGAAAATAAAGATGGGGGTTATGACGGAGTTATTATTAAATATGAATCTTCTGAAGAGAGAATATATCCATTTACCAATGATACTGACATAAACTCTTTGAGTATGTCTTATACACCTATTGATGTTGATTATGAAGATTTGTTTAGTAAATGTGGTCAAGTTTGCGTTGAAAGATGGGAATGGACGATTATTGATAATGGTGATGAAGGGGAATTAGTTGGAGACCCTTTTCAAGATCCTCCAACCTATGGTTGGGTATTAGTTTCGCGTGATTGTACTGGTAGTTCATGTGGCGGTAATGATGGTGAATCAGATGCCCCTTATACAACTGATAATGGAGGTAATGAAGGTATTGAAGGAGGCGGTGGCGGAGGTCCAGGACGAACAACTACCACTTCACCAACAACAGGTACCTTGCCCGGCCCAACATGGATAGAAGACTCATTAAATATTGATCTGACAACTAGACAACTAGATTTTTTGGCAGACCATCCAAACGTTTATGGTAAGATTAGAGATTTTTTAGATCGAAATAATCATTCTCAACAAGCTGAAGATTGGGTAAATTCTGCTATTAACATCCTATCTTCTCGAGAAGTTAATTCGAACGATTTGCTTGATTACAAAAGAGCAATACTTAATATGACTAATCATTTAAAACAATGGGGAAATCCTGAAGACGAATTCTTAGCAGTGTATATTGAAAGTATTATACCTGATTTTAATTCAATGACTTTAGGCGATGTGCAAGATATTTATAAACTACTTCGAAGGCAAATTCAAGAATTAACTTTAAAGTATGCAGAAGCTATTATTGTCCCATTTGCTGAAGCCGCTTACCCATTTGTGATTTATGCTCTTACCGAGGCTACTTTAGGTGCTGCATTACCATTACTCTCTAGAATACCATTAAGTATGGTGATTCGTGGAGTAAGACTTAATAAAATGGTAAAACAAGTGGGTCTTTTGGGCGCTAGATCAACTACTAGTAACAGTATTAGAATAGTAACGACATCAAACCCAGTAGCAAAAGCAGAAAGTTTGTTTACAACTCTAACAAAAAATGCCATTTCTAAAACAACTCAATCTAATGGTTCAATTGTGGCAAATATGGGAAATGGTAATTTTATAACCTATAGGCCTATAACTGCCTCTGCATCTAATTTTGAAGCTACAATTAGTTTAAATTTTCCGAATATATGGACTAGCGTTAGAAATATTAAATTTGTACAATGAAAGAAATAGATATATTTGAGCCCAAATACTTGATTTTTTTTTGTTATGACAATGATTCGGTAGAATTTTTATATAATTTTTTACAAGAACTAGGGTATGATTTTAATAAACCCATTTCAAACATAGTAAAGAAGGAAGTTCTAAATATTATTAAAGAATTAATGAAACTAGATGTAATTTATGTTTTTCACTGGGGAAAAGATAATATCCAAATGAGAAATAAAACCCTCTCAATTCAAGAAACACTAAATTATATTAATAAAAGTTGGTATGAGAATACTAAATATCCTGACTATTATGATATGGTTATGTTTGGATATAAAAAGTGGTATATAGAAAAATTGAAAGATGTGGGTTATATCCCAAACAAGACTAATTGGAGTGAATTTGTTAAAGAAAACATTGGAGATTTGGAAAAATGGATAGAAGAAAACAAACCTGAAGATGCTAGAAAAGATGAATAAATGTTGTTTAATAATCTTTTTATGTTTTAATTTTTTTCTTTTTTCTCAAGAAAAGAAAATAGAAGAAATCTATCAAGAATGTGCTTATAATACTTTGTCTGATAAAGGAAAAGCAATGAAGCGATATACCAAGGGTTTTGAAAAATATTTAATCAAAGTGAAAATTTTAAAAGATAGTACTTCCAAGAGTTATTGCGATTTGTATAAATCCTTTTCTCTTGGTAAACGCTACAATAGCGATAATTTTGCGTATGCGTATTCAGATTCTATAAATAAGAATAAAGAGGACAGGCTAAAAATATTCCCTATTAGTAATAAATGTGTAGAAGAAATTAAGAAGCATAAGAGTTTTAATATATTTAAAAATGATAAGCTATTAAGATCTAACAGAAATGACGAAATGGATATCGATGAGATAATAAAAGAAAATCTTGATGTTATAGAAAAAAGAGACTTTTCACTAGATTATTATAAACATCGAACTTTTGCTTTATTATATTTATTAGATGAATATTAGTGTAGGTATTCTTATAATCGCAAAGAATAGATGGACAACTAGATCTAACCCTTCAATTCCTTGAATTTTTCCCCGCTGCAGCCAGACTGTGTCTGGTGGTCGCATAAACTTGCATTTAGTAGATAAGAAAAATTATTATTTTTATTTAATTTGGATTTGTTTTGTTACCATAGATAATATTGATAGAATACAATATCCAGGAGAAGAAGGTGATATGTTTGAGCTTCGAGTCTATGGACAAGATATTGATCCAGATAGTGGAATATTTATTTTAAATAAAAATTAAAATTATGAGAGTGGTTATTTTATTGATATTCTTTTTATTATCAACTAATTGTGTTGAAAAAATAAATAAAAAGGATCAAAAAAGTACAGTAAAACAACTAGATTGTTTGTCAAAGCGTGATAAGATAAAAATTTTAAATAGTATATTATCACACCAAGATGTTTATAAATTCTTACATATAAACTTACCTGAAAGAATGCCTATTAAAATTTTATCTAATGATTACTTTAATGATTCACTTACCTTTGAGTATAAACAAGAAAAGGTACTGTTTGTAAAAAACTACGAAAAATATAACGATGCATTAAGTATTGAATTGTCAGAAATTAATTGTAGTAACAATATTGTTAAATTTGGTTTTTTTTCTAAAATAGAAGGTGCTGATATTCTTGGTATTGTTAAAAAAAACAATCAAGAGCAATGGATAACTTCAATTACACAAGTAGGTTATCATTGATAAAAATAATGTTAATACCATTTTATTAGATTTTGATTATGTAAATAGGTTAGAAAATAATATAACAGATCAAGACATTGAGGATTCATATCTATTTTTTTTAGGTGTGGCTATTTTATATGAATATGTGCATTTAGGAGATTTTAAGTATAATGGTGATATGTGTATTGGAGAGGAAGGTAGTGCTTTTGAATTATTTGTCACTGGTGAAAACCAACAAAGCCCCGAAAATGAAAGTACTGTTTATCAGGGTTATTTATTAAGAAAAAAGAATTAGTAAATCATGAAAGCAAAAATATATTTATTTTTTTAATCAATAGCCATATTTACCGTTTTCTTTTTGTATTCAGCATTTGTCAAAACTGGAGAAGGTCTTAAACAATACTGATTTTAATAACGACTGCAATAATTAATATTATGAGGAAATTTTTGCTACTATTTATTATCTTATTTTCATGTAATATTGATAATGAGAAAGAGGAAAAGAATAAATACCAAATCCTATCATTATTATATGATAGATTAGCTCAACCGACTGACCCGGTATTCCCGCCTCCGCCTCCCGATAGTCTAAATTACGTGTTTACCTCAAAAGATTCTGCTAGAATAAACTCTACGATTGAAAAGTTTATTAAGGAAAGAGATGGAAGAAGACAAATTGTAGCAATCTATCCACAATTAAATCCATATATAGGTGGTTCTCGAAAAGAAAGAGGAAAAGACTGCTCCGAGTATGATGAAGCTATAAATAAATTAATATCATTAAAGGATAGTCTAAAAATTGATATCGATAAAATTATAACGAGGAGAAATGATTCAATAATTTATTTCAAAAAAGAATTACTTGATGAATACAGTAGAGATTTTTATAAGTTTGATGCGCTGATTTCTTTTTCTCGTGTTGCTTTTAATGAAGATTTTATGAAAGCGGTAGTGGTAGGTTCCATTAGTCACAGTAAATTGGCAGGAGTATCTGTATTATATTTTTTAGAAAAAATAAATGATACTTGGGAAGTTAGGTGTACTAAAGAACTTTCTATTTCGTAAAATTATAGTTTATTAAAAAACCCGAAATCTTGATTTCGGGTTTTTGTTTTAGGTTTGTCGTTTAAGCTCAGAAGAATATTTTGTTTTATTACCTCAAGTTAAAAACTTGCGGTAACCAGACATCTATTTTTTCTATAGTGACTAGTTTATAATTTGAGCTATTTTTTTATAGATCACATTTCTGTCTTTTAAATAGTTTAGAATATAATTGAAACAGACTTCATGTTTGCCTATCAATTCCGGAGGGAAAACACCTTTTTCATTGAATAAACCTTCCAATAACATATTTGCTGATGCTGTTGCGGTATAACCCGTAGATCTTGCCATTGATGAAGTTTGTGTTTCTTTACAATATTCATCATACAAATTATAGGTGACCTCTTCAATTTTCTTTTGCTTATTTTCACCTTTCACGGTTACTTTCATGACTGTGATCTCTTCTTCACTCTCTTCTAGTTTCCATTCATTGAATAATATGTTGCTGGTAAAATCTAATGGTGAAATGTCGGTCTCATTCACAGTAATTTTTTCCTTGCTAAAGAATCCGCTTTCTTTTAATACCCGAATGTATTCTACATGTCCGGGATAACGCAATGTTTTTTCTTTCATGTTAGGAATGTGAGGCATCGTATAGATAATGGAGCGTAACCCGTCAGAATTAAAAGACTCCAAGGTACCAACATTTTCAAACTCAATATATTCACAATCAGTCAAAGCTTCACGTATAACGAGTTTGCCGTTCTCTACATAACGCGCAGGGCGTATATATTCTTCAATGACGTCCACAGGTGAAAAGGGTGCTTTATAGCTAAAAGGCCATTTCTTTACTTTAGGTAATCCTCCAACCAAACATTCAAAATCCGTTAGTTTTAACTTTTCATTATAATACCCTAAAATATAATTATCCATTCCCGGAGCTACACCGCAATCAACAATTGCCGTCACGTTATTTTCTTTAGCCAAGGCATCAAGATCCAATGAATTTTCCGAAAAGAAAGAAATATCAATTACATTTTTTTTTGCCTTGATAATGGCTTTGAGCGTTTCAAATCCTAAAAATCCCGGTACCGCACAAATAACCAGCTCAAAAGGAGCAATCGTTTTTTGCAATGCAATGGCGTCGGTTACATCAAGTAAAACCGTATTTAAATTTGTATGCCTCGCCTTAATGTTGTCTAAAACTCGTTGGTTAAAATCGGTTACCGTAACCGTATGGTTTTTTGCCATATCAATTGCCATGGCACTACCAACCATGCCTGCGCCTAAAACAATTATACTACTCATTTTAATATCTAAAGAATTTAGTTTAGAATCCATTTTTAAACCGGAAGAACTTCACTCAAATATAATGATTATTTAGTATTGTTATAATTTGGGTAACTTTGTTTAGTTCATATATAATCTTCTTATTGAAATGTTTAGACATTGGATACGTCAAATTTTAAAAATAAGCTTATGAAGTTACTACCACTTTTGATACTTTTTCTTAGTCACACTGTTACCATAAATGCACAACAATGGAATCAGAATACCACAGAAACAAAAGCTGATTTTAAAATTAAAAATATCGGAATGTATGCCAATGGCAGTTTTGCTGAAGTTGCTATTGAAAGTAATTTAAATACAGAAAATTTGAAAGGGAGTTATATCAATGGAATTATTAAAGTGAATTCTATAAATACCCGGAATAAGAAAAGAGATAAGCATTTGCTGGCGAATGATTTTTTTGATGCTTCAAAGTATCCCAATATTAAATTAGTGTCTACAAAAATTGAAAAAACATCGACCAACCATTATAAACTCACTGCTAAATTGACCATTAAGGAAACTACAAAACGTATTGTAATTCCATTGGAGATTAGTGAAAATGATGCGTCTATAGTTATAAAATCTAATTTCAACCTTAACAGAAGAGATTATAATGTAGGAGGCAGCAGTTGGGTGTTATCTAATACGGTAAAGATTCAAGTAGTATATACCGCAAAAAAATAGCCTTTGAATAGTAATACCTGCATAGATGTTATCATTATAGGGGGGGGACTAGCCGGATTAGTTAGTGCTATTCACCTTTCAAAAAATGACATTGATGTGTTGGTTATTGAAAAGAACACCTATCCTAAACATAAAGTTTGCGGTGAATATATTTCTAATGAAGTATTGCCATATTTGCAATCGCTTGATGTAGATCCATTACAACTAGGGGCTAAAAGAATCGATAGATTTATGTTGAGTACGGTTAAAAGTAAATTGATTGAAACAGAATTGCCCTTAGGGGGATTCGGTATTAGTCGATATACATTAGATTATACGTTGGCAAAGAAAGCCGTGGAAAATGGAGTGACTTTATTGCAAGATACTGTTTTAGATATTCAATTTTCAGATGATGAATTCAGGGTTACAACTAAAAATAAGGGAAATTATAAAGCAAAACAGGTTATCGGAGCCTATGGTAAGAGATCGAATATTGATAGTAAACTTAAGAGGAGGTTCATCAAAAATAAATCTCCGTTTTTAGCCGTAAAAACACATTTAAAAGGTGATTTTCCTGATGACTTGGTAGCATTACATAATTTTAATGGAGGGTATTGCGGCCTTTCTAAAGTAGAAAATGATCATATCAATGCATGCTATATTGCCGATTTTAAGTCATTTCAACAATTTAATAATATTCAGGATTTTCAAAGGGAAGTAATCTATAAGAACAATTATTTAAAAACTATTTTTGAGAATTCTGAACCGGTTTTTTCAAAACCTTTAACGATAAGTCAATTGTCATTTTCGTCAAAAAAACCTGTAGAACAACATATCTTAATGTGTGGAGATAGTGCCGGAATGATCCACCCTTTATCCGGTAACGGAATGAGCATGGCTATTCGAAGTGCTAACATACTGTCTGTTTTGATCATAGATCATTTTAAGAATAAAATGGAATCGAGAGAATCCTTAGAAAAAGCGTATCGTAGTGCATGGAATAAGGAATTTAAAAGAAGGCTTAACACCGGACATATTGTTGCTTCTCTTTTTAAAATGAATCGCTTTTCAGAATTTATGCTATTAGGTTTAAAAAGTTTTCCTGGCATTTTGCCAAAGGTGATCAGGCAAACGCATGGTAAACCACTTATAGTTGAATGAGTTTAATACGAAATATGGGTTTACTGGTAGATACTAAACATAGAACTGATCAGGTAGAATTGATGGATGATTTTACGATGGGAGGGGAGATACTTCGAAATACGTTGGATCAAATTGCTGCTATCAACAGATGGCTGGGTGGTAATAGAGTTACTTTACACGGATTAAAAAAGGTACTAAGGAATCGACCCAAAGAAAGATCGTACACGATTGTTGATATGGGTTGTGGGAATGGTAATATGCTTAGGGAAGTGGCCGTTTATGGGAAAGAAGAAGGGTATACTTTTAAACTAATTGGAATTGATGCCAATGAAAACACAATAGATTATGCAAAAGAGTTGTCTACAAATTTTACTGAAATAAGCTATTTTCATCAAGATATCTTTTCGGAAAAATTCAAGTCTTTGTCTTATGATATTGTCTTAGCAAACCTATTTTTGCATCATTTTACAGAAGATAAAATTGTAGATATATCGAATTCTGTAGTGAAAAAAACTACTGTAGGTTTGATAATAAATGATTTACATAGACATCGTATAGCATATTATCTTTTTAAATGCTTATGTTTAATAATTAGAAATCCAATGGTTAAAGAAGATGGACTGATCTCTATTTTAAGAGGTTTTAAAAGAATGGATTTAGAACGAATTTCAAAAAAATTAAATAATAATAGTAGTATCCAATGGAAATGGGCTTTTCGCTATCTATGGATAATTCAAAAAAATAAATGAGTGTAAAAATAACATCGGTAGCTAAAAAATTGCCCCGGTTCAGTAGGGCAACTAAGGAAATAATACCATATCTAAAAATGTGGTTATCGGGCCAGGATGAACGTTTTCAACGTAAAGTTGTTAAGATTTTCGAGAATGCCGGTGTTGATAAACGCTATTCTATTATGGATGCTCATGAAGTTTTTTTGAATACATCTTTTGAGGAAAAGAATGCTATTTATGTGCAGGAATCCATAAAATTGGCTGAAAATGCTTTATTGAAAGCCTTAAAAAAAGAGAGTCTCAAACCACAGGACATAGATTATATTATTACGGTAAGCTGTACCGGTATTATGATACCATCATTGGATGCCTATTTGATCAATAACCTTGAAATGCGTCAAGATATTGTACGCTTGCCTGTAACGGAAATGGGTTGTGCGGCCGGTGTTTCGGGAATGATCTATGCCAAGAATTTTTTGAAGGCAAACCCGAATAAACGGGCTGCCGTTATTGCTGTTGAATCGCCCACGGCAACATTTCAATTAGAAGATTTTTCGATGGTTAATATTGTAAGTGCAGCTATTTTTGGGGATGGTGCGGCCTGTGTTATTCTGTCTTCGCATGAAGATGATAAGGGGCCCGAAATTATTGATGAAGCCATGTACCATTTTTATAATGCGGAACAAATGATGGGTTTTAAATTAGTAAATACGGGTTTGCAAATGATTTTAGACCAGTCGGTACCACAAACGATTGCTGATCACTTTCCCAATATCGTACATCCTTTTCTAAATAATAATAATATTACGATTAAGGATATAGATCATTTAATATTTCATCCCGGAGGCAAAAAAATTGTACAAACGGTTGAAGATTTATTTGGCTCATTAGGGAAAAACATTGATGATACGAAAGAAGTTCTTAAATTGTATGGCAATATGTCAAGTGTTACAGTTCTGTATGTTTTGGAGCGATTTATTGATAAAAAATTGCCTGGGGGGGATAAAGGATTAATGTTGAGCTTCGGACCAGGATTTTCAGCACAACGAATATTATTGGAATGGTAAAAGAATTTCTACATAAAAATTATTGGGCGCTTATTTTAGGAGGTTCAAGTGGATTGGGTTTAGCAACGGCAAAAAAGTTGGCACAACATGGTTGCAATATCTGTATTGTACATAGAGATCGAAAATCTGAATTAGTAGCAATACAAAATCAATTTAGTGATATTAAAAATGAAGGTATAGAGTTTTTAAGTTTTAATATTGATGGGATTAAAGAAGAAAACAGGCAACGAATAATTGAACAATTGAAAACGAAATTGGGCGATAGGGGTAAAGTTAATGCCTTAGTACACAGTATTGCGAAAGGAAATTTAAAACCAATGGTCTCTAATGAAGAACCTGTTTTAAAAAATGATGATTTTCAGTTGACGATTAATGCAATGGCCATTAGTTTATATGATTGGACCAAAACGTTATTTTCAAATGAATTATTTGCTTCAGATAGCAGAATTATTAGTTTTACCAGTGAAGGAAATACCAAAGCCTGGAAGAATTATGCGGCAGTTTCTGCAGCAAAAGCGACCTTAGAAGCTATAACTAGAAATATTGCTCTGGAATTTGCTCCTTTTGGTATCCGGGCAAATTGTATCCAGGCAGGTGTTACGGATACTGCTTCATTAAGGGCAATTCCGGGGAGTGAAAAAATAAAAGAACATTCATTGTTGCGCAATCCATTCAAGAGGTTAACAACGCCTCAAGATGTTGCCAATGTGGTGTATTTATTATGTAAAGATGAAGCAGCATGGATCAACGGTTGTGTAATTCCCGTTGACGGAGGGGAACATATTAGATAATTGTCACCCTGAGCGTGTCATCTCGAGCATTACCGAGAGTCAAAGTATACTTTGTCTTGAAGGTAGCAAGTGCAACTTGTCGAGAGGCGATGGGTCTTTTAAATTGTCAATGATCAATTTTGTAATTCCTATGGATTCCTGCCAAAGTTTATCTTGAGCCTTTCGACTGCGCTCAAGACAGGCGGCTGAAAGGCAGGAGTAACAAGAAATAAATGACCAAAGAACAGATTATAGCATTATTACCCTACCAACAGCCTTTTTTGTTTGTTGATACCTTAGATATTGTTTCTGAAAATGGGATAACTGGCTCTTATACTTTTAAAAATGATGAATATTTTTATAAAGGGCATTTTAAGGATAATCCGGTAACACCCGGCGTAATTTTAACTGAAGTAATGGCGCAGATCGGTGTGGTCTGTTTAGGTATATATTTGATTAGAGAAAGATTAGTAGATTCAAAGTTACCTAGAATTGCTTTGACGTCAAATGAAATTAATTTTTATCAACCGGTGTATCCTAAGCAAAAAGTTACTGTTGTTTCAGAGAAAGAATACTTTCGATTTAACAAGTTAAAATGTAAAGTGAAATTACTGAATGAAAAAAATGAAATGGTTTGTAGAGGAACTATTTCAGGAATGATCAAATAAATGAATAGAAGAGTTGTCATAACGGGTCTTGGTATTGTTGCACCTAATGGTGTAGGTATTGCTGACTTTACCAAAGCGATAAAAAATGGTGATTCAGGAATCCGGTTTTACCAGGAACTCGAAGACTTAAATTTCTCCTGCTGTATCGGTGGAATTCCAGATGTTACTGAAGAATTGAAAGCGACGTATTTTACATCATTACAATTGCATAATTTTAATAGTTCAGGGATTCTTTATGGTTGCATAGCCGGTATTGATGCCTGGAAAGATGCAGGATTTTCTGTAGATGCCGAGAGTAAGTTAGATTTTGATAGCGGTACAGTATTTGGAACAGGAACTTCCGGCGTAGATAAATTTAGAGAAGCCATTTATAAGTTAGATGATAAAAAAGTGAAACGTTTAGGAAGCACAGTGGTAGTACAAACAATGGCAAGTGGCGTTAGTGCCTATCTGGGTGGAATGTTAGGACTGGGTAACCAGGTAACTACAAATTCATCGGCATGTACGACAGGAACTGAAGCTATTATGATGGGCTTTGACAGGATAAGATCTGGTAAAGCCAAACGAATGTTGGTGGGAAGCTGTAGTGATCATGGACCCTATCTTTGGGGTGGTTTTGATGCCATGCGGGTAATGACCTATAAGCATAATAATGCACCTGAAAAAGGTTCCAGGCCGATGAGTACGACGGCATCGGGGTTTGTACCGGGGAGCGGCGCAGGAGCTTTGGTATTAGAATCGTTAGAGAGTGCCTTAGAGAGAGGTGCGAATGTGTATGCCGAGATATTAGGAGGTGCAATAAATTCTGGAGGCCAACGAAATGGGGGTACAATGACTGCTCCGAATTGTATTGCCGTACAACGTTGCATACAAGAAGCGCTGGAAAATTCTGACACAAAAGCAAGTGAAATTGATGCTGTAAACGGGCATTTAACCGCGACCCTAAAAGATCCTGTTGAAATACAGAATTGGGCAACTGCATTGCAACGAAAAGATACGGATTTTCCTTATATAAATTCCATAAAATCGATGGTCGGACATTGTTTGGCAGCTGCAGGTTCTATTGAAAGTGTCGCTGCTGTTTTACAGTTAAAAGAAGGATTTATTTTTCCAAACATAAATTGTGAAGACGTGCATCCCGAAATTGAAAAAATTATAAGTGAAGAAAGAATCCCGAAAAAAATGATAAACAAAGAATTAAATATAGTTGCGAAGGCTAGTTTTGGTTTCGGTGATGTCAATGCATGTGTTATCTTTAAAAAATATTAAAGACTAAACAGTCAATTAAAAGTTAATTGTCACACTGAGCTTGTCGAAGTCCAATTCATTTTAAGTGAAATATTATTACGCTTACATATTATTATGTTCCGATGGATCATTCTATACAGGAATGACAAATGATTTGGAACGTAGATTAAATCAACATCAATCAGGAAATAGAAAGGATACATATACAGCCATCAGACTTCCGGTAAAGTTAGAATGGTTTTTGCAATGCACAAACCCATCTGAAGCTATCAAGATAGAAAAACAAATAAAAGGATGGTCGCATAGAAAAAAGCAAGCTTTAATTGATGAAAACTGGGAAGATTTAATTGCATTTTCTAAGAATTATACTCAAAATAAAAATTCAAGTAAATTGGAATAGTCTTCGACAGGCTCAGACTGACATTGAGATATAAATTGACATTTTTAAAAACAGATTATTAAAAAAATTATTGATGATATGACCAAAGAAGAATTAATAAGATCCTTAAAAAAAATTGTAAAACCTTATGTTCAAGATGAAGCAGCATTTGAGAGTTTATCGGAAGAAACAAATTTCATAGATGATCTCAAGATCAATTCAGCGAATTTAGTTGATATTATGTTAGATGTAGAAGATGAATTCGATATCGAAATTGATAATGACGCTATGGAAAAAATGTTATCTGTTCAAGCATCCATAGATATTATTGCAGCCAAATTAAATGAAAAATGATAGGAAATGATATAGTCGATTTGAATGTTGCTTTTGTGCAAAGTAACTGGCGACGAAAAAGGTTTTTAAGCAAAGTATTTACAGAATATGAGCAACAACTTATAAAAAGCTCTGCAAATCCGGATAAAACCGTCTGGCTATTATGGAGTATGAAAGAAAGTGCCTATAAAATTAATGTTCAACAATATCAAGATGTTTTTTTTTCTCCCCGGAAATTGCAGTGCAAAATACTATCAAAAACCAAAGGCCTGGTAATGATCAAGGATGAAATGTATCTAACAGAATCGCAAATAAATAATGATTTTATTTGCACTATTGCAAGTTTAAAGAAAGATGTGAAAAAATTGAATGAAGCTTTTGAGTTAGATGACGATTCATATGCAATCCAACATAAACAGAGTTCTGTAAAGTTAATGGTAGCTGTTTCAAAAAAATGGGATCTCCCTTTGAAGGATGTACGAATCAAAAAGAATAAAATAGGGATTCCGAAACTGTTCTTAAATACTAAAGAATTGCCAATCTCATTTTCCATAACACATCATGGGTCGTATGGAGCTTATTCAATTGTATGTTGAATTTTTAATCTATGTATACATTAAAAAAGAAATTGTACGATGCTTGTGTTGATTTTGTCAATAAGCGGGAAGAGACAATCCATCAAATCATTAGCTCCAATCAAAAGGCGTTATTATCTGAGACAAAAAGTAGCGCTGGGGATAAGCATGAAACAGGTAGGGCAATGTTACAATTGGAGATGGAAAAGGCCAGCCAACAGTTGGCCGGAATATCTCAAATGAAAATGACACTGGCTAAAATCAGATTAGAGGGTACTTCTGATGTAGTTAAACTGGGAAGCTTGATCACTACTAACGAAGCAAATTATTTTTTGGCCATTAGCGCCGGACAATTAACCATTTCTGATACCAGCTACTATGCTATTTCACCAAGTTCACCTATTGGAAAATTATTGTTAGGAAAAGCAAAGAATAACGGGCTATATTTTAATGATAAAAGGGTATTTATTCAAGAAGTTTATTAAAATAAAATTCCCGCTAAAAGCGGGAATTTTCAATATAAATACTTTTTTCATTAATCCTTATAAGTAGAATTTAATTCTTTAATACCCATATTGTACAATGTAAATCCGAAAATATCGGCATATTGTTCTATGGTCTTAGCAACTGGTGTACCTGCGCCATGACCGGCATTTGTTTCAATTCTTATCAGCGTTGGGTTATTACCTGCTTGTTTGCCCTGTAATTCGGCTGCAAATTTAAAACTATGTGCAGGTACAACTCTGTCATCATGATCACCGGTGGTAACTAAAGTAGCTGGATATTGAACTCCTTCTTTTATATTATGTACAGGTGAATATCCTTTTATATACTCAAACATTTCTTTGCTTTGTTCAGAAGTACCATAATCATATGCCCATCCTGCCCCGGCAGTAAAAGTATGATAGCGTAACATATCCATAACTCCTACAGCAGGCAATGCCACTTTCATTAAGTCAGGTCTCTGTGTCATAGTTGCGCCAACTAACAATCCCCCATTTGATCCACCACGAACAGCCAAATAATCGGGCGAAGTATAATTGTTTTCGATTAAATATTCACCGGCAGCAATAAAATCATCAAATACGTTTTGTTTTTGTAGTTTCGTTCCTGCTTTATGCCAAGCTTTTCCATATTCACCACCGCCGCGTAAATTAGGTACTGCATAAATACCGCCTTGTTCCATCCAAACTGCATTGGTAATTCTGAAGCTCGGCGTTAAGCTGATATTGAATCCGCCATAACCATATAAAATAGTTGGATTTTTACCATTTAATTCTATCCCCTTTTTATGTGTAATGATCATGGGTATTTTAGTACCATCTTTTGAATTATAAAATACCTGTTTAGATTCATAATCATCACCGTTAAAGTCTATTGCAGGCTTTTTATAAACTTCATAATTAGCAGTTTTAGGATCAAACTTGAAAATGGTTGAAGGGTTTATATAATTCGAAAATGAAAAGTACAGTTCTTTGTCTTCTTTTTTACCACTAAAACCACCGACACTACCCACACCTGGCAATTCAATTTCTCTTAGTTGTTTACCATTCATATCATATTGAAATACTTTAGAAACAGCATCAACCATATATTCAGCAAAAATGGAACCTGAACCGGTGCTGGGACTTAATACATTTTCAGTTTCAGGGATTAGATCTTTCCAGTTCTCAACAGCCGGATTTGCTGCATCTACTGTTACGATCTTTCTGTTAGGCGCATTCAAATTGGTCACTATATACAATTTGCTACCAACATTATCAAGTATATAACTGTCACTATCAGTATGATCTAAAATGGTTATAAGTTTCCCATCAGGATCAGATAAATCTTTCATTAATAGTTTATTTCCTGAAGTAGAAATTCGGGGATAAATAAATAGGTATTTATCATCCTCAGTAACACCTCCTGACAAATACCGGTGTTTTTGTTCTGGCGTGCCACCAAAAATAAGCTGATCATCTTTTTGTAAAGTTCCTAACTTGTGATAATATAATTTATGCTGATCGGTTTTTGCCGAAAGTTCGCTCCCTTTGGGTTTGTCGTAGCTGGAATAGTAAAAGCCTTCATTTCCTTTCCATGAAAGGCCACTAAATTTTACATCAATGATGGTATCTTCTTTAATCTCTTTGCTAAGAGCATCCATAACAATTACTTTTCTCCAGTCTGAACCACCTTCAGAAATAGAATAGGCAGTAATGTTACCATTTTTTGAAAATGATAAGTCCGATAAAGAAGTGGTGCCATCTTCTGAGAATGTATTAGGGTCTAAAAACATCTCTGGTTCCTCATTATCTTTTTGACGATATACTACATATTGATTCTGTAGCCCGTCATTTTTATAAAAATAGGTGTAATCACCTTCTTTAAATGGGGCAGAAAATTTTTCGTAATTCCACAACTTTTCCAACCTGTTTTTTAGTTCGTCCCGATAAGGTATTTTATCTAAGTATCCGAATGTAACTTTATTTTGCGCTTGGACCCATTCAGCAGTTTCATCAGACATATCATCTTCTAACCATCGATATGGATCTTTTACCTCAGTGCCAAAATAAACATCTACAGTATCTATTTTTTTAGTGTCAGGATAGGTTAGTGTCATCTGCGCATCAGTTTTATTTTCATTTTTACAGGAAACAATAAGTGAGAATATTAAAATAAAAAAAGGTATTTTTTTCATGATGAGTATATTTAATTTGAAGTAGCACAAATATAGACAAAAAAAAAGGCATATTGTTTAGATATGCCCTTGTATTATTTTAAAATTTTAAATCTTAAAAAAGCGCTTTATACTTGTCCTTATTTACATATAACAGGACAATTGTTATTAAGGAAACAATTGCTGCCGGACCTATACCAGCGGTATCATATGTTAAATGAAAGATTAAAAAATTAACTGCTAATGGCGCTAATAAGATTAGGGCGAAGGGCACCCATTTATTGATGACTAATAAAAGGCCAATTACAATTTCGAGAATACCAAGTATGGTAAAATAACCAGCACCACCCAAGGCTCCCATAAAGGCGCCAGCATCACCGGTCAATTCGGGTTGGGGCATAAAATGACCAAATTTGTTAGCTCCGAAAATTAGTAAAATAAGTCCGAGAATAATACGTAGTACCATTGTTACTTTTGAATTCATAATAAAAGATTTTAGGTTATGATTAATTTGTTTAGACGTACAAGTTACGAAAATCTAACAGTGTGTAACTTAAGTATCATTTATTTATCTTTAAATTGCGTCACTTTGTCCTGTTAAATTAATGGAATGGTTATTGTATAAAGTAGAAAATAAATAAAACAAAAATGACAGAATTATTGACTAAAGAAACTTTTTTAGAAAAAGTTTTTAATTTCGAAAAAAATAAAGAGTGGAAATTTGAAGGCGAGTTGCCTTGTATCATAGATTTTTATGCAGATTGGTGTGGCCCCTGTAAAATGATTGCACCAATATTGGAAGAATTGAGTGAGGAGTATAAAGGAAAAATCAATATTTATAAAGTAGATACCGAGGCTCAACAAGAATTGTCGGCAGCTTTTGCAATTAGAAGTATTCCTTCAATGTTGTTTTGCCCGAAAGATGAACAACCTCAAATGGCGAATGGGGCTTTGCCAAAACAACAATTAGAGAAAATAATTGATGATGTTTTAAAGGTGGCTAAATAAGAATTACCGTAGGTTGATGAGTTGTCTGTTCGAGCGCAGTCGAGAACTACTGTATTATAACTTTTAGAAAAACCTCTCGATAAGCTGCGCTCACTATTTTCATAATAAAACTACATTTTATTTCTCAATAATGCTCGAGGAGACAGTACACTATTAAGAAACTACCTTAGTATTTACTAAATTATTTTCAACTAAATATTCGGCTATTTGAATGGCATTTGTTGCAGCACCTTTCCGTAAATTGTCAGAAACAATCCACATATTTAAGGTCTTAGCTTGTGATAGGTCTCTGCGAATTCTACCCACAAAAACATCATCTTTGTCATGTGCATAAATAGGCATCGGGTATGTGTTGGTATCTGTATTGTCTTGTACTGTAACTCCCTGAGTCTCATTCAGAATATTTCTAATTTCAGCAAGGTCAAATTCGTTTTCAAATTCAATGTTTACACTTTCGCTATGTCCACCAACAACCGGAATTCGAACCGCAGTAGCAGTAACCGCAATAGATTTATCATCTAAGATCTTCTGGGTTTCACGTACTAATTTTAGTTCTTCTTTGGTATAACCATTATCTTCAAACACATCACAATGAGGTATGGCATTTCTGTGGATTGGATAATGATATGCCATTTCTCCCTTTTGACCACTATATTCATTTTCCAATTGTTGTACTGCTTTTACACCGGTACCAGTAATAGATTGGTATGTAGAGATCACAAGGCGTTTTATGCCATATCTTTTATGTAAAGGAGCCAAGGCCATTACCAATTGAATAGTAGAACAATTAGGATTGGCGATTATTTTATCGTCTTCGCTTAGAGAAGCAGCATTAATTTCAGGAACGATTAATTTTTTAGTTGCATCCATCCGCCAGGCAGAAGAATTGTCAACTACAGTGGTACCAACTTCAGCAAATTTCGGAGCCCATTCCAGCGATGTAGTACCACCGGCCGAAAACAACGCAATATCAGGTTGCATGTCAACAGCAGTTCGCAATCCAACAACCGAATATTCGTTCCCTCCAAAGTGAACTTTTTTTCCAACTGATTTTTCAGAAGCAACAGGAATTAATTCACTTACAGGAAAATTACGCTCTTCCAGTACTTTTAACATTACATTTCCTACCATTCCGGTAGCGCCAACAACAGCTACTCTCATAATTTTTTTGAATTTAGATTACAAAGGTTATAAAAAGTTGAATAGCTATCATAGTTTTTTATTTAAAAATTTGTAAAAGTTTAAATTCTATCAAATTTGATTAAAATGTTGTAATTTTTATACTAAAAACAATAAAACCTTTATTTTTGCACAAATTTTATAAGAATCATTCTTTACAACTTAACATTAGTATAGCATGCAACTGTACAATACTTTAAGCGCTAAAGAAAGAGAAGTGCTAATTGAGCGTGCAGGTAAGCAGCGCTTGACATTATCTTTCTATCAGTATGCCAACATCGGTAATCCCCGATTATTCAGAAATTATGTATTTGTTGCCTGGAATGAATTGGATGTTTTGGGTAGAATTTATGTAGCACATGAGGGAATCAACGCACAACTTTCTGTACCTGCAGATGCTTTTAACTATTTTAAAGATCATTTAGACAGTATTCCTTTTTTAAAGAATGTAAGGCTCAATATTGCCGTCGAACAGGATAATAAATCGTTCTTAAAACTGAAGGTTAAAGTACGGCATAAGATTGTTGCTGACGGGTTGAATGATGACACTTTTGATGTTACCAAAATTGGAGTGCATGTTGGAGCGTCTAGATTTAATGAGTTGCTCAACGATCCGAATACTGTTTGTGTAGATATGCGTAATCATTATGAAAGTGAAATTGGACATTTTAAAGGTGCCCTTACACCAGATGTTGATACTTTTAGGGATTCTTTGGATATCATTGAAGAAGATTTAAAGGAACACAAACAAGATAAAAACCTCTTAATGTATTGTACCGGTGGTATTCGCTGTGAAAAAGCAAGTGCTTTTTATAAGCATAAAGGTTTTAAAAATGTATTTCAACTGGAAGGAGGTATTATTGAATATGTGAGACAGGTAAAAGCCGAAAAATTAGAAAATAAATTTGTAGGTAAAAATTTTGTTTTTGACCATCGCAGAAGTGAGCGTATCTCTGATGAAATTATTGCGAATTGTCATCAATGTGGAAATGCTTGTGACACACATGTAAATTGTGAAAATGAAGCATGTCACTTGTTATTCATTCAATGCGACCAATGTAAGGGAAAAATGCAAGGATGTTGTTCTAAATCGTGTCAGGAGGTCTACAACTTGCCTTATGAAGAACAAAAGGCACTTCGCAAAGGAACACATAACAGTAATAAAATTTTTAAGAAAGGGCGATCAGACGTTTTACGATATAAGAAATAAGATATCATGACAAAAAACAAGACAATTGAATTAATGGCTCCTGCCGGTAGTTTTGAATCACTTCAGGCCGCATTGGATAATGGTGCTGATTCTATTTATTTTGGAGTTGAACAATTAAATATGCGGGCCAGGGCATCTATAAATTTCACTTTAGATGATCTGTCTGAAATTTCAAGAAGGTGTAGTGAGAAAGGAGTGCGTACCTATTTAACTTTAAATACAATTATTTATGATCATGACCTGTCGATTGTAAAAACCTTGATTAGCAAAGCTAAGGAAGCAAATATTACTGCTGTTATTGCCATGGATCAGGCGGTGATCTCATTAGCCAGAAGTGTTGGTATGGAGGTTCATATTTCTACGCAAATTAATATTACCAATATAGAGACTGTTAAATTCTATGCGATGTTTGCCGATACCATTGTATTGAGTAGAGAACTAAGCTTACGGCAGGTAAAAAAAATAACCGAGCAAATTGAAAAAGAACAGATCAAAGGCCCATCAGGTAGATTGGTTGAAATAGAAATTTTTGGCCATGGAGCATTGTGTATGGCAGTTTCGGGGAAATGTTATATGAGTTTGCATGCATATAATTCAAGTGCGAACAGAGGAGCTTGCAAACAAAATTGCAGAAAAAAATATACCGTTATTGACCAGGAAACGGGTTTCGAAATGGAGCTGGATAATGAATATATCATGTCGCCAAAAGATTTATGTACAATTGACTTCTTAGACCGGGTTGCCGATGCAGGCATCCGAGTGCTTAAAATTGAAGGTAGAGGTAGAGCTCCTGAATATGTTGCTAATGTCATAAGCTGTTATAGAAATGCTATTGACAGTATTGCTAATGGTACTTATGACAAAGAAAAAGTGATTGGTTGGATGCAAGAATTAGAGAAGGTGTATAACCGCGGATTTTGGAATGGTTATTACTTAGGGCAAAGATTAGGAGAATGGAGTAAAGAATCGGGTTCGCATGCAACACAAAAGAAAGTATATATAGGGAAAGGGGTGCATTATTTTCCAAAAGCTACTGTTGGAGAATTTAAGATTGAGGCCTATGATATTTCTATTGGAGATACTATTTTAATTACTGGCCCAACCACAGGAGCGCAAAAAATGGAACTGGAAGAAATGTATGTAAATGATACTAAGGGAAATACTGCAACTAAAGGAGACTCGGTGACTATACCTTTAAAATTTAGAGTCCGTCCTTCCGATAAATTATATAAAATTGTGGCCACTGAATTTGCCCATACCTAATGGTTATTATCACTTTACAAAGAGCAAAATGTATCGGATGTAACTATTGTGTTGAACTCGCTCCTGGCCAATTTCAAATGTCAAAAAAAGACGGGAAAGCGGTCTTGTTGCACACCGGGGAAAAGAAAGGTTTTTATACATTAAAATCACCCGACGAATCAATTTATGAATCTTCTGTTAGAGCGAAAGAAGCCTGCCCTTCTAAAATTATTTCTGTAAAAAAGATATAACTACATTATTCATGTAAAAAGAAAGTGATGGTAGCAAAAGCTGCAACAACTATAATTATGGCTATCAGGGTAATGATCCATGCCCATTTGTAATATTTCTTATGCATCGGTAGATCTTTTCTATAACTCCAAATAAGAATAGCGATAAAAACCAAGATAAAAAGTAGTGCAAAAAGTTGTTGTCCTTTACTAAACATTTTCGTGTATATTTATGGATTCAAAAATAATGCTTTTTAGGGGATAAACTTTATATGGATGGGTAAAAATGCGATAATATTAGGGGCTACTTCGGGTATCGGTAAAGAGTTGGCTAAATTATTGGTCAAGGATGGTTATAAGGTGATGATCACGGGTAGGCGTTTAGAGCGTTTGGAAGAAATTAAAGCCGGAAATCCTGAATATTACATAACAAAACAACATGATATTACCGATCTGGAAGCAACGAATGCTTTGTTCAAAGAGTTACCGGAAATATTTGAAAAAGTTGATCTAATAGTTCATAATTCGGGAATTATGCAACCTAATTTTGATCTGGAATGGGATAAAGATTTTCCGACTTTGCAAACCAATGTTATCGGTGCCACTAAAGTGTATCAATTGGCCTATAATTATTTCAAACACCAAGGGTATGGGCATTTAGTAGGGGTAACTTCTGTTGCTTCTATTCGAGGTAACAGGCAGGTGGCAGCTTATCATGCATCAAAGGCATTTCAGGCAAGTTATATGGAATCTTTATGGATGAAAGCACAGCGAACAAAAAAAGCAAAAATTCATGTTACGAATATTTTACCGGGTTATGTTGATACAGATATTATTAAAGGAAAAACCTTTTGGATGTCTTCTGTTGAAAAGGCAACCCTTCAAATTTACAATGCAATTAAATGTAAAAAGCGTAAGGCATATATTACAAAGAGATGGGCATTCGTTGCTTTTATTATGAACATTGCCCCTGTAAGATTATTAATGAAATATTTTTAAAATAAGAGATGAAAAAAAAGATAAAAGCCGTAAAGAAATTCCATAAAACTTTTGGACTTGGCTACAGAAAAGAACCAATTGCAAAATTGTCAGAAGAAAAGCTCCAACTCCGTTTTGACTTAATGGATGAAGAGAATAGGGAATATTTAGAGGCTGCAAAAAACGATGACCTGGTTGAGGTTGCTGATGCTTTGGGAGATATGTTATATATTTTATGTGGAACGATCATAGAGCATGGTATGCAATACAAAATTGAGGAAGTTTTTAATGAGATACAACGCAGTAATATGAGCAAGTTAGGTGCTGATGGGAAACCTATTTATCGTGAAGATGGAAAAGTAATGAAAGGCCCTAACTATTTTAAACCGAATATTACAGAGATTTTAGATAGCTAAAAAAGGCTCTTTATCTAGATAAAGAGCCTTTTTTTTATCATGTTGTAGTTATTTTACAAGATAACGCCATCCAAATTTATCCTCTGCACGATTGTATTGAATATCTGTAATGCGTTTTTTTAAGTGTGTAGCATAACTATTGTCAATTTCCGGTAGCTCATAATCTTTATTTTGATGCCCAAAACCTGAAATTGGAGAAATAACCGCAGCAGTGCCGGCACCAAACATTTCTTTTAAGCTGCCATTATGAGAAGCTTCAATGATTTCTTTTACAGTGATCTTTCTTACTTCTACTTTAATTCCTTCATCTTTGGCAATTTCTATGATACTCTTACGTGTGATACCATCTAGAATTCTATCACTTACCGGAGCTGTCAATAAGGTATCTCCAATTCTGACAAAAATATTCATAGCACCCGCTTCTTCAATGAATTCATGTGTATTGTCATCGGTCCAAATAACCTGATGATATCCTTTTTCGATGGCAAGTTGAGTAGGGTAAAACTGGCCGGCATAATTACCTCCTGCTTTTACAAAACCTACACCTCCGTTTGCAGAACGTGAATACTTTTCTTCAATCAAGACTTTTACTTTTCCGGAAAAGTAGGGGCCTGAAGGAGAACAGGCGATGATAAATTTATAGGCGTCAGATGGCGATGCATGAAACCCTTTTCCAGTGGCAAAAACAAAGGGCCGCACATATAATGAACTTCCCGGAGTTTTTGGGATCCAATCACTGTCTATTTGCAATAAGGTCTTCAGGCCATCCATAAAATAATCTTCAGGAAATTCAGGAATCGCCAGTCTCTTAGATGAGATATTGATTCGTTTTTGGTTATCCAATGGTCGAAACAACCAAACTCGATCATCTGCATCTTTATATGCTTTCATCCCTTCAAAAACAGATTGGCCATAATGAAAAATTTTGGACGATGGATCTAATCTAATATCTTGATAAGGTGTAATTTTGGGCTGTTGCCATTTGCCATCCTTATAATCGCAAACAAACATATGATCGGTACTAAATTTCCCGAAAGGTAAGTTGTTAAAATCTAATTCAGAAATTTTAGATGTTGAAGCTTTTTGGACAGCTATTTGTGTTGAAACTTCTATGCTCATAATTAATGTTTTTATGAAAGTACAAAAATACGTATTTTAAAACTATATCTTATAGCTCCCCGCCATTTAATTATGAACTGAAAGCTTATCAGCCGCTTATAACTAATTTGATTACAATTTCAAGGTATTAGTCATTCTCAATCCATAAATCTTACATCTAAAAGCATTTGTAAACTACCATTTATGTCGTATTTTTGTACTATCTAAATCAAATAAAAATGAAAAAAATATGTATCGCAGTAGCATGTCTATTTTTTGTAATTGCATGTAAGGAACAAAAAAATACTGCCGAAGATTCTAAAAAAGAACCTGTTGCTTATTTGTCTTTTGGTGAAAAAATAACCGATGAAAATGTCATTTCTAAAGAAGTAATGGCCGAAAAGTTTAACACCCTTAAGGAGGGTGACACGATAGATGTTAAGTTTGCTTCCAGTATCAATGAAGTTTGTAAATCAAAAGGTTGTTGGATGAAATTAGATCTAGGTGATGAAAAAGAATCTATGGTTAGGTTTACTGATTATGGGTTTTTTATGCCTTTGGATTCTGATAATAAAGAAGTTATTGTTGATGGAAGAGCTTTTGTAACTAAAATCTCTGTCAAAGAACAGCGGCACTATGCTGAAGATGCTGGCAAAACTAAAGAAGAAATTGCCCGTATTACCGAGCCTAAATTTACATATGCCTTTGAAGCAGATGGTGTTTTAATGAAGAAGTAATGAATAGATTTGTTGGGCTTGTAATTTTTTGTCTATTAGGGCAGTCATGTAATTTTGTAACTAAAAAAGAACAAGATTATAAAGAACCCATAATGTACCAGCCAACAGAAATGGCTTTGTTGATGCGTAAGATGTATGAAGTTAATAAAGTTGTAAAAGCTCAAATTATTAATAAAGATACCTTGTTGCAGTTTCCAGAAGAATTTTCAACTATTCATACGGCTGTTTTAACAAATCCGTTGGAACGGGACAAAGAATTCGACAGTTTATCAAAAATATTTATTGGTCATCAAAGGGCAACGTTCTCTTCCGTTTCTGATTCGGTAGTTTACCACTTTAATAAATCAGTAAATACATGTATTAACTGTCATGAGACGAGATGTGTTGGCCCTATTCCTAAAATTAAAAAGTTATTGATCCGTTAATTCCAAAGAGAGAAATTATACTTACTTCTGATGGCTCTGCTACCATACGTATACCAGAATGGAATGAACAATATCATTCTAAACATGGTGTCATTCAAGAAGCATATCATGTATTTATTAAAAACGGATTAGATCGTTTTAAGAGTAAAGCAAAAATTTCAATTCTTGAAATGGGTTTTGGTACAGGTTTAAATTGTTTTATAAATTATTTAGAAACTAGAAATAGCAATTTAATTATTGATTATATGGGCATTGAAGCGTACCCTGTAACCATTAAGGAAATGGAAAAATTAAATTATGTGGTCGCCTTAAAAGCTGAAAATGAGCGCCAAATATTTGATGCGATGCACTTATTTTCGTGGGGCGACAAACGTCGGCTATCAGAAGATTTTTCCATGACCAAAAAGAAGCAATTTTTTTAAGAAATTACGGATGTCAATGAATACGACCTGATTTATTTTGATGCATTTGGAGCCCGCGTTCAACCTGAACTTTGGACAGAAATGATATTTAAAAAAATGTATCGAGCGCTCAAAGAAAACGGAATTTTAGTAACTTACTCCGCCAAAGGAAGTGTCCGCCGCGTTATGGAAAAAGTAGGTTTTACTGTGGAACGGTTACCAGGACCGCCAGGCAAACGTGAAATGCTTCGCGCCAGTAAGTATTCGATGTGATCAAATGCTTCTCGAAAGGAAATATTAAAAATATATTGGAATGGATTTTATTTTAGGAATTATAGTAGGAACACTCTTTTTGGGTACCGTTGTTTTATTATTCAGAAATCAGTTTTCAAAAAATAAAACACAAGAACAAGCTGTAGTATTGTTAGAAAAAATCCGAAATGTTTCTAAAATGATCACAATTGAAGGTGACTTTTCTGAAATTATGCATTTTGAAGATGTAAAAGGGGTCTTTTTGAGTTTAGTGACCAGTAAAAAAAAAGCAATCGTATTGGCCAATGCAAAGGTCATGATCGGTTTTGACATGAAAAAAATCCGGTTACGATCTAACCCCACGAGCAAGAAATTAGTGTTGGAGTATTTTCCCGAACCTGAAGTGATGAGCATAGAAACAGATATTCAGTATTATGATGTAAAACATGGGATGTTCAATAAGTTTGCTGCTAATGATCTAAGTGAACTGAATAAAAATGTTCGGAAAAATATAGAAGAAAAAATACCGGATAGTGAATTGCTCTATTCAGCCAAAAACAAAGCTTTAGAAACTGTAAAAATGATTGAACAACTGGTAAGTACTTTTGGATGGGAATTAGATTATAAGAGTGTTGAACTAAAAAGTACAAAAGCGTTGGAAAATAAAAATTAGCGTACCATATTTAATTCTGCCAGGTAAGATGTAACCATAAGGCTATAGCTGGCGTCAAATTGTTTGAATGAATCCGGCCAAAGATCAAATTTATATTGAAAAGGTATTGCGTGGCGATACATCTTCTTTTAGCTTTTTAGTTGATAGCTATAAAGATATGGCCTATACTATAGCCTTGAAAATTGTTAGAAGTCCTGAAGACGCAGAAGAAGTGGCACAGGACGGTTTTGTGAAAGCTTTTCAGCAATTGCAATCGTTTAAAGGCAATTCAAAATTTTCAACCTGGCTGTACACTATCGTATATAGAACGGCCATTTCTAAAATTAGGAAAAAGAAATTGGAAGTGACTGATATTGATGACTATGTAATAGAAAATCATTCCATAGATTTTTCTTTTCCGCAATTAGATTTACTGAAAGCAGAAGAACAAAAAAAGTATGTCACCTTAGCAGTTAATACCTTGACTGAACTGGATGCCTTGCTGATTACGCTTTTTTATTTGAATGAAAACACTTTTGATGAAATTGTTGAAATTACGGGACTAACCAAAACGAATATAAAAGTTAGATTATTCAGAGCTCGTAAAAAATTATTTAAAGAGCTTTCAAAAATTTTAAAAACGGAGTTAAAAACGATTCTTTAATGGCTAATAAAGAAAAAAATACTACCAAAAAACTAATTCAAAAGATTGATTTAGACTCACCTTCGGTAAAATTTTCAGATAAGGTGATGGCTAAAGTGAATATAATTTCTGACGATGAAACTCTTACGGACATACCATTATCTTCATTGCTGAAAAAGAATTGTTTAGAAACTCCTAATGCGGATTTTACTACTAAAATAATGGCTAAAGTAGGTGTTAATGATATTGCTGATTATAAGCCAATTATCAGTAAAAGAGGTTGGAATGTTATAATCTTGTTTTTTGCAAGTTTTATTATTTATATATTATCTTCTAAACCTGCTACAGTTCAGAAGAATCAATATATTTCTGAATTTTCAACAATTGTTAGTAAGCTGATTACCAACTTGGGTAATTCTTTGACACAGAATTTTCAGGTTCCTTCAATTTTAGTGGTTAGCATAGTATGCCTATCCATATTACTTTTGTTAGATTCCACCTTAAGAACAAAAAGACTATTTTAATAAAAAACAATTAACTTATTGATAATCAGATTTTTAAATTAAAACAAAAGTGTTTTAATATTAAAATAAATCAATTTTTAACATTTATTTGTAAATTTGCTTTCAATTCTTAAATCTCTCTCCCCTTTTTTAGAGGATAAATCTAAAAAACCAGAGGTTTATAATGTTTAGAATTTATTAGTATTGTAACTGTTTTACCAACATGCTATTGGTTGAACATATATCTGTCATAAAATGTTTTTATTTGAATTTGAATAAAAATAATTAAGACTTTTAAAATTTAATATAATGAAAAAGAATATTACCGCAGTTTTACTATTGATTTCAATGCTGATTGGCGCTCAAACAACTCCAGGGAAGCATAGCATTAAAAACCTCAATGTGAATACTAAACTTGCCGATTTTGGCTTGGCCCTTTTAAATAATGATAAAATTGTTTTTGCATCTCCAAGTGAAAAGGTAGCAGTTGTTAGAAGGGTTTGGAACGAAAACGATCAGCCTTTTTTGGATCTATATCTCGGCGATATTGATAGTGTCGGTCAAATAGTTAATAAAAGAAGTTTACAAGGCGATGTGAATAGAAAAGCACATGAAGCTATGGTAGCTTTTACTAAAGATTATAAAACAGTATATTTTAGTGCCAATAACTATAGTGAAAGGGAAAAATCGATAAAAAGTAAAGCTGGTTTTGACAATATTCAATTGTATAAAGCCTCAATTGAAGAAACCGGAGAATGGACTAATATTCAAAAGTTACCATTTAATAGTGACGAGTTTCAGTCTGGTTTACCTTCTTTAAATAAAGACGAAACCAAATTGTATTTTGTTTCTGACCGGCCAGAATCTATTGGTAAAACCGATATTTATGTGGTTGATATTCATAAAGATGGAACTTTCGGAGAACCAAAAAATATGGGACCCAGAATAAACACGGATGAACGTGAAATGTTCCCTTTTATAAGCGACAATAATATCTTATATTATTCTTCCACTGGTTTTGAGGGTTATGGTAGATTAGATGTTTTTGCAAGTAAAATTTTCGATACTACTGTTTCAGTTCCTTTGAATTTGGAAGAACCCGTTAATAGTCCTAGAGATGATTTTGCATATATAGTAGATAAAACGTTGCGAAAAGGGTATTTTTCATCCAATAGAAAAGAAGCGAAAGGAGATGATGATATCTATTCCTTTAATCAGGATGAAGAAGTATTTATTGAATGTTTGCAAACTGTAAAAGGTATTGTTAGGGATAGGGATACACAAGAACTATTGCCGGGTGCTATGGTTTCAATATTGGATAGTGAAGGTAATCAACTTCAAATAACTGCGGCGCATGAAGATGATGCGACCTATAGCTTTGATGTTCCTTGCGATGGTACCTATACTTTGGTAGGAACAAACCCAACCTATTTAATAGAAAAAATAGCGGTAAAAACTGTAAATGATATTGAGCAACCACCCATCGAACAAAATATTGATCTGGCGACTGAATTTAAAATGGTTGGTGACGAATTATTGGTTAATATTGATGTAATCTATTTTGATTTTGACAAATGGAATATCCGTAAGGATGCAGCAGAAGAATTAGATAAAGTAATTGGGGTATTGAACCAATATCCTGAAATGAAAATATTTGCATCATCGCATACCGATTCTAGAGGCCCTAAAAGATACAATTTGAGACTGTCAAAAAGAAGGGCGAATTCGAGTGTTGATTATATCATATCCAAAGGGATTGACCCGGGTAGGATAACAAGTGATGGATTTGGTGAAACACAATTGGTTAACGATTGTACAGATGGTAAAGACTGTACCGAGGAAGAGCATCAATTAAATAGAAGAACCAAGTTTAAAGTTATAGAACAGATTAAGGTGAAACAAGAATAAAAATAAAAAACCCACTTCGATCGAAGTGGGTTTTTAGTATATATCAATTTTCTTTTTTAAGACAAATCATCAACTTTTGCAATTGGTGCATTTTTCCTTACAGAAGCAATTCCATTCTTCATTGTTGAGTTGCTAGCATACATTTGGCTCGCTCCTATATTTTGTCCGTTAGATGATTTTAAATTAAAATAAGGTTTTCCTGATTTAGATACTAAACAATCAAAATTTCCATCTTTTTGTGAATTCTTTCTTACAGATTCAATACCATTTGTACATCCTGATTTTGCACTATAACCTTCACTTGCCAGAATAGATCGCCCGTTTCTTGCTTTAAGCCTGAATCTAAACTCTCCTCTTTTGTCTTTGTAAATTTCGAATTTTGCCATGTTTTATTTTTTAAATTAATAATGTTGTTTATGAATTAGACACTATGATATTAAAATAGTCACAATTTTATAAAAATAATATGTTCTTTTTTTAATTAATGATACAATAACCAAAATAGAAAGTATTCAAAAAGTATTACAAATTTTTTTGGACGGCATAAATTTACATATACTATAATATGCGTCAAAAATTATACCAGTCTAGTCGAAGGATGAACTTAAAATGTACACTTTATTGGACCCGATATAAATTCTAATCTTTCCAATTTATCTTACTTTTGTTAAAGTAGTTTCTTTGTTTATACGTTAAAATAGCATATTTTTACATATACCATTTTGAAAATTTACTAACCAAAATCAATTGAAGGCTTTAAATAAAATAGAAATTATTTTATGGGAAAAACTTAAGAGAGGCGATATACATGCCCTGGGAGAAATATATGATCTTTATATTGATACCTTTTTTTCTTATGGAATTCAAATGTCTGAAGATAAAAGTTATGTTATGGATTGTATTCATGACCTCTTTTTGGATATTTATAAATATAGAGCTAAACTAGCTAGTACTGATAATGTCAAGTATTATTTGATAAAATCATTAAAAAGGAAAATAAATAAAAAATACAATTCTAAAGTTATTTCTATTTGTAACGAGGCCTTCTTTGACACAAATTCTTACACTACTACTAAATCATTTGAAGAAGAAATAATAGCATCAGAAGAATCAACTATGTTGAATTTAAAATTGGCTGATGCTCTAATTTCATTATCGAAAAGGCAAAGAAAAGGTTTGTTTCTTAGGTTTAATGAAGGAATGCCTTATAAAGAGATTGCTGAAATCATGAATGTTTCTGTTCAAACATCAAGAACAATTATCTACAGAGGGGTTAAGCAATTAAGAAAATGCATGATTTTGTTCATACTTTATATATAACGCTATTTTTTTATTAAAAAAGTATTAAAAAAGTGTCTATAAAAGGAAGATGTTCTGCTTATAGTTATATAGAGTATCATAAACTTATATAGGATACCCCCCAAAAAGCCAAGTATAAAATAAATAGAGTTTATAAAGTAAATGAAAGAAGAAAAACTGCAAGAAACAAGCTTTGCATTTATATCTGAAGATGAAAAAAAGAATCTCAAAAAAAGGATATTTGCATCTGTTTATTCCTACCGGAGTAGGAAATATCGAGTGAAATATAGTATATCAATCACCGCTGCTATTGCTATTGTCGTTTTAATATGTACCTATATTTATAAAATTGAAGCATCACCCATTGATGATTATGTAAAGATTATAAAAAGTATTAATAACGAAGATTTTAAGGAAGTTAAACTCATTTTAAATAATAATCAGAATATATTAATAGCAGAAAAGAATGCAATAATTAAATATTCAAATACTGGCGAAAAGATAAAAATGGGTGTGTCGAGAGAAGCTAATCAATCTGTATTGGAAAGTAAAAATATAGTTTATAACACCGTAATTGTCCCATTTGGAAAAAGATCTCAAATTGAACTCTCGGATGGGAGTAAAGTATGGTTAAATTCTGGATCTAAATTTGTTTATCCTGCTGTATTTAAAAAAGATAAAAGAGAAGTTTATTTAGAAGGGGAAGGTATTTTTGAAGTAAGACATGATAGAAATCATCCTTTTATAGTTCTAGCTAAGAATCATAAAATTGACGTGTTGGGTACCGTATTTAATGTTAGTAGTTATTCTGATGATGATTTTATTGGTACAACTCTTAAAAGTGGAAGTGTTCAAATTAGTTATAAAGGGAGCTCTTTTTTTAAATCTGATAAAACAATGAAAATTATACCAGGAACATCTGCATCCTATAATAAGGGTACAAATGAGATAAATGTTCAAAATGTTGATGTTGATATATATTTTTCATGGAGGGAGGGAGCGTTCATTTTCAAAAATGATAATCTGAAGTCTATTGCAAAAAGAATATCACGATATTATAATGTTGATATAGTGGTTGAAAATAAGGAATTGGGAAGACAAACATTTTCAGGATATCTTGATTTAAAAGATGATGTAGAAAAAGTAATTCAAACTATAAAAGAAACAACAAATTTCACATATGATTCAACTGAAAAAAATAGAATAATTATTAACTAAATACAATTATTTATATGAGATAAAATAACATTATAATAAATAACCAGAAGATGGGCCAACATCTTCTGGTGGGAAATTAACATCGCTGTGTCCCACAGTAATATTAACTAACAAAAAAACAAAATTATGAATATTATTGTTAACCTTCACTCCTTTAGGGCAATAAAAACTCTAAGGTTTTATGTGCTAACCATTATGAGAGTCTTTCTTTTATTAATTACTATCGGGCTCAGTTCTGTCTATGCAAATTCGTCATACGCGCAAACCAAAATAGATATTAGTGTTAATGACGTATCTCTGGAAGATCTTTTTAAAGAAATTCAAAATAAAAGTGAATTTATCTTTTTTTACAAAGACAATATTCTAAATAAGAATAAAAGAGTAACACTTAATTTAAAAAAAGCCACGTTAGCCACTATTTTGGATAAAGCTTTTTCCGATACAGATTTAAGTTATAAGATCGATGACAGGCAGGTTGTTGTTAAAAGAAATAAAAGAAAAGGATCATTATCGGGTTCAATTATTCAAAATAAGACAATACGTCAAGGTTTTCAAGTGGCAGGAACAATTGTAGACAATGCAGGTCAACCTTTACCGGGCACTAATGTTCTTGAAAAAGGGACAACCAATGGAACCCAATCTGATTTTGATGGAAAGTTTTCCATAACGGTTTCAGATAGAAATGCAACACTCGTATTTTCTTTCGTAAGCTATATAACGCAAGAAATAGCTGTTAATGGACAGAGTACTATTAATGTAACATTATTAGAGGATACTACAAGTCTTGAAGAAGTGGTGGTGGTAGGTTACGGAACATTAGCCAAGAAAAGGGTATCAGGTTCTGTAGCATCTGTTACTACAAGACAAATCAATGAAATACCAGTAGTAAGTGCAGAAAATGCAATTATTGGGCAAGTAGCTGGGGTACAAGTACAAGAAACTACGGGAGAACCTGGAGCTAGTCCAACTATAAGGATTCGCGGAACTGGGTCAATATCTGCAGGGAATGATCCACTATTCGTTGTAGATGGAATTCCTATTTCGAAAAATGTTACAAATGTTGGAATACAAGGGGAATTGGCAAGAAGAGCCGGTAGATTTCAGGAACCGGCTGTAAACCCATTAGCAACCATTAATCCTAATGATATTGCGTCTATAGAAATATTGAAAGATGCATCTGCAGCGGCCATTTATGGTTCAAGAGGAGGCAATGGTGTTGTAATTATAACAACTAAAAAAGGAGTCACATCTGATGAGGGTGTTTTCTCGTTCAACTCTTTTGTCGGAGTACAAACCGTAGCGAACGAAATTGACCTTATGAACGCTGAAGAATTGATTGATTATACACGTGATGCACGAAATAACAATTATCTTTCATCGGTTCCTGGGGCTTCAATTACTGATCCTATTGGACCTGGTGATAGAGGTAATACTAATTATGAAATGCCTGAATCTTACTTAAATTGGGATGGAACTGATACTGACTGGCAAGATCTTATTTTTGATTCAGCGCTTGTTCAAAGTTATAACCTTTCTTATGCTTCACCTATAACAAACAAATCAAGCTTTTTTGTATCAGGAGGTTATTATAATCAAGAAGGTATAGTAGAAGGATCAAAGTTTGAACGATATAACGCGCTATTGAACCTTAATTCACAATTAACAGAAAAACTAAATTTAGATATCAGGCTAGCGCCATCTGTAACCGATAATCAAAGAAAACCGGTTAATGCCCCATATTTTGCAAGGCCACCTGGTATTGTATATTCAGGATTGGTTCATTCACCAGTTGTAAAACCATATAATGATGATGGTTCAATTAATCAAACTGATAACCAATCTCACCTTGGTGGTGGTACAACAACAGCAAGTAATCCATTAGCGATTATACAATCTGTTGATGATAGATTATTTCAGTTCCAAACTCGGGCATCATTAGGATTGTCGTATGCGATTCTTCCTGAATTAACTTTTAAAACATTTGCTGGTACGTATATCAATTTATTCAATCGTGATTTTTTTAGAGATAACACGTTGCTTTATAGGAATGCTACTGAGGGTGAATCTTATGCTCAATCAGCTTCTTCGACAGAAGTAAATTGGTTATGGGAAAACACCTTAAATTGGGAAAAAGAAATTGGAGACCATTATTTTAATGCCATCACCGGTTATACTGTTCAAAAAGACCAAGTTAACATTACGCAAGTACAAGCTGATAATTTTCCAGATGATTTAGTTCCTACAATTAGTGGTGGGCAAGTGTTTGCAGGAACTTCCGTTAAAGAAGAATGGTCTTTGGTTTCGGCATTATTCAGATTAAATTATACTTTTAAGGATAAATACCTTTTTACCGGAACCATAAGGACTGATAAGTCGTCTCGTTTCGGTGCAAATAATAGAACAGGATACTTTCCATCATTTTCATTTGGATGGAGGGTTAATGAAGAAGATTTTTTGAGTTCAATAGAATCTATATCTGAACTAAAACTTCGTGTGAGCTGGGGCCAAACGGGTAATTTTGAAATTCCAAATTTTGGAGCAATTGGGTTATTAAGTCCTGATAATTATAACTTCAACGGAAATGAAGTGAATGGTCTTGTTCAATCTACAATTCCTAATCCCGAACTTACATGGGAAAAGTCAACTCAAACAGATATTGGTATAGAATTAGGATTGTTCAATAATCGTTTATTCTTATTGGCCGATTATTATAGTACTACGACTGAAGATTTATTGTTAAATGTAAGTATTTCATCGGTTTCCGGTTTTAATACCGCATTACAAAATTTGGGTGAAGTAAGGAACCGAGGCTTTGAATTCGCCTTGCGATCTCGAAATTTTGTAGGTGAAGATTTCACCTGGGAAACTGATATAAATTTTTCTACGAATGATAATGAAGTAATATCCTTAAATGAAAAAAATGAACCTATTTTTTCAGCGGGAGGAGCAGGTGTTAGGCATGTTACGCGTGTAGGAGACCCAATAGGAAGCTATTATGGTTATGTTGTTGACGGAATTTATCAAAGTGATGCAGAAATTGCCAGTGCTCCTTTTGACACGCAAGCTCCTGACCCATCTCCCGGTGACTTTAGATTTAAGGATGTTAATGGAGATGGAGAAATAACTCCTGCTGACAGGACCGTTACTGGTAGCTATTTCCCTGATATAACCTGGGGTATTACGAACCGATTTGGATATAAAGGTGTAGACCTTAGTATATTGGTGCAAGGAGTACACGGTAATGAGATTTTGAACTTAACCTCAAGACATCTTAAGAACGGCGAAGCCAATTTTAATTCTTATGCAGTTTTTAATGACCGATGGAGATCTGCATCAGAACCTGGCAATGGACAAATACCAAGAGCCGATAGACAAACTGGTAATCATGGAAATAATAACAGACCATCATCCTTTCAGGTTGAAGATGGATCTTTTATTCGTTTAAGAAATGTGACTTTGGGGTATACCCTTCCAAGTAAAAGTATATTGGGTAACTCAATTGACAAACTGAGATTATATGTAACCGGTACTAATTTATTTACTGATACAGATTATTTAGGTTATAATCCTGAAGTTAGTAATATTACTGGCAGTTTGACTCCAGGTGAAGATTATGGTGCATTTCCTTTAACTAAAACAATATCATTGGGGCTAAACCTCAATTTTTAATTCAAAAAATTAAGACAATGAAAAAAATAATCATATCCTTAATAATCGGAATTATAGTTGCATCCTGTAGCGATAATTTTACAGATATTGCTCCTACATCAAATCGAAACGGAGCTGATTTTTACAATAATGCCAATGATTTTATTTTTGGTATTAATGCAAGTTATGCCGGGTTACAAGACAATGGTGTTTACGGTAGGGCATATTGGACAATGTTCGAGATGCGTGGAGATAATACTGACCAAGGTCCTGATCAAACTGGTTTAGCCAGAGCATTTACCGAAATCAATGCTTTTACCGAGGATGCATTAAATGAACAATTAGATGCTGCATGGATTGGGTCTTATAGGGTAATTGCCAATAGCAATGTGATATTAGAACGAATTGAATCTGTGGAAATGGACGCTACTCTCAAAAATAGGATTATAGGAGAGGCATTATTTCTAAGGTCATTGATGTATTATCATTTAGCGCTTGCGTATGGTAATATACCATTACAACTAGTATCTTTCGTTCCTGGAGAAGTCCTAACTCAAGTGGATGCCAATACTGTTTACAATCAGTTGGTAACTGATTTAGAAACTGCCGAAGAAAACCTTTTAATCTCAAATAGCGATGTTGGAAGGGCGACAAAAGGAGCAGCTGCTACCTTATTGGCCAAAGTATTATTGACTATGGGAAATAATAGCGAAGCAGAAACCGTATTACGGCGTATTATTAGCAATTACAATTATTCATTGTTAAATAATTATGCCGATTTATGGGGAGCAGCAAATGAAAATAACGCTGAATCTATATTTGAAGTTCAGTTCATTAGTGGTGGAATTAGCCAGGGAAGTGCTTTTACAAATGATTTTTCACCAAGTGGCTTTTTGCAAAACGGGCAAGGATTTGGTAGAAACCGTCCTACGCTGGCCATGCAAAATGCTTATGAAACAAATGACCAGAGATTTCAAGCATCTATGGGAACAACTTGGGAAAATCCTAATGATGGAGTTATTACTATAGCAAATTATGTAAGAAAGTATGAAAGTAATCCTCCTTCAGAAAATGATTCGGATGTTAATTTTGTAGTATTTAGATATTCCGATGTACTTTTAATGTTGGCAGAAGCCATTGGAGAATCAGCTGAAAGCTACGGCTTGATAAATCAGGTAAGAACCAGAGCAGGTTTACCTGACATTGACGGATCAACTCCAGGGACATTTATGGAAAAATTATTACACGAAAGACAGGTAGAGCTTGCTTTTGAAAATCATAGATGGCCAGATTTAAAAAGATTTGGAGTGGCCGCTCAAAAAATCAATGAGGCAGAACCTTTCATTTCCCAATCTGCGGTGAGGAACTTGTTTTTTATCCCACAAAGAGAAATGGATATAAATCCCAATTTTGTACAAAACAGTAACTAAATAGTAAATAAAAGTTTTTTAATTAGTTGAATTATTTACTCTTGGACAAGCAGTTTTGTACAACTGCTTGTCCATACCTTACTACCACATAAATATAACAATTATGACAAGGAAAGTTTTTTTATACTTATTGATGAGTGTGATACTATTGAGTAATGTAGAGATTAAGGCTCAAAATAGTATTGAAAAAAAATTAAATATAATCGTTTTTGGAGCTCACCCCGATGATTGTGATAACAAAATAGGTGGTACCGCCGCACTTTTTGCAGAAATGGGGCACCATGTAAAGTTTGTTTCAGTTACTAATGGAGATGCTGGTCATTTTGAAAAAGGTGGTGGCGCACTAGCGAAAATTAGAAGGGCGGAAGCAAATTTAGCAGCAAAGAGATTAGGTATAGATGCATATACTGTTTTAGACAATCATGATGCCGAGCTCTTTCCAACATTAGATGTAAGGCACCAAATAATAAGGGAGATTAGAAATTGGAATGCCGATGTTGTGATTACTCACAGGCCTGTAGATTATCATCCTGACCATCGGTATACGGGAGTATTAGTACAAGATGCGGCTTATTTAGTGATTGTTCCTAATGTTACCCCAGATACTCCACCTCTTGAAAAAAATCCTGTATTTCTTTACTTACAAGATCATTTTCAAAAGCCATATTCTTTTAAGCCGGATATCGCAGTAGATATTACTCAATCCTTTAACAAAAAAATGGATGCCTTGGATGCTCATAAGTCACAGTTTTATGAATGGCTACCATGGACATCGGGTAAATTATCTATGGTACCTAAGGAAATAGATAAAAGACGAGAATTCCTTATAAGTATATGGTCTCGTTCTATTAGTCCTAAGGTTCGTAAATCACTTAATAAATGGTATGGAAATGAAAGAGGACAAGCCGTCAAACATGCAGAATCTTTTGAAATTTGTGAGTATGGTAAACAACCAACTGATGAGGAAATTCTTAAACTTTTTCCTATGTTAAATTCTAAACGATAAAATAATGAAAAGAATAATAATAGTATTACTCTTGTTAAGTACAGGTGTCTTTACGAACGCACAAAACAGGCAAAATAAACCGCTAAAAATAATCGCTATTGGAGCACATCCCGATGATTGTGATGCTAAGTTTGGAGGAACTGCAGCATTATTCGCCAAAATGGGCCATAAGGTAAAATTTGTTTCACTCACTAATGGTGATGCTGGTCACCAAAGTGAAGGGGGAGGGGCACTTGGAAAAAGAAGGCGTGCTGAGGCGCAAAGGGCTGGAGAAATTTTAGGTATAACCTATGATGTTCTTGACAATCACGACGCAGAATTAATTCCGACCTTACAAGTAAGACATCAAGTTATAAGAAAGATCCGTGAATGGGATGCTGATATCGTTTTGGGTTTACGTCCGAATGATTATCACCCTGATCACAGAAATGCCGGAGTTGCTGTTCAAGATGCAGCTTATTTGGTAATTGTTCCGAACGTAACACCTGACACACCTCCTCTTAAGAAAAATCCGGTTTTCCTTTATATGAGAGACCGCTTTCAAAAGCCATATCCTTTCTCTAAAGATATTGCAGTAATTATAGATGACGTAGTTGATCAAAAAATTGAAGCACTTGCGGCTCACGATTCTCAAATGTTTGAATGGGGGCCATGGACGAATGGCATGAAAGAAAGTGAAATTCCAAAAGGAGATGATGAAAGATTAGCATGGCTAAAAAAACGCTATGCTTCGCAAAAAAATTGGAATAAAAGTGATACAGATGCAATAAAAAAATGGTACCCAAATTTAGATCCTGCCAATGTTAATCATGTAGAATTTTTTGAAATCTGCGAATATGGAAAACAACCTTCTGAAGAAGAAATAAAACAGATGTTTCCAATGCTAGGTAAAAAATGAGACTTGATCCAATAACGATGACCTAAAATTTAAAACTTTTTCAAAAAAGCGAAAATATGACAACTACATCCAAAAGATATTATCACATCATCGCCTTAGTAATGCTTATATTTTTTGTGATATCATTTATTACGAATATTCTTAATTCAATTATTGTTGATGTTAGAGAAAGTTTTGATCTGAGTCTTACGTTGACTGGATTATTGCCGTTTGCTTTCTTTATTGCTTACGGCGTAATGTCTATACCTGCCGGTTTTTTATCTGAAAAATATAGTGATAAGAAACTATTATCAGTTTCTTTTCTAGTGATGATTCTGGCATCCTTACTTTTTGTTATTTTTCCGGGATATCTGGTTTTTAGCATTACTCTTTTTAGTTTAGGATGTTCTATGGCTGTTTTACAAGTAATCATTAATCCTATGCTGCGGGTTGCAGGTGGAGAAGAGCATTTTGCATTTAATTCAGTCTTGGCACAATTGATCTTCGGTCTCGCATCTTTTCTGAGCCCATATTTATACAAATATCTGGTAAATGATGTTTCTGGTGATAAAAATAATTTAGCAGCTTTATTAAAAGGATTAGTACCAGAAAACTTGCCTTGGGTGTCCTTATATGTGGTATTTTCTGTTATAGCCTTTCTTTTATTTATTACTGTTCTCGTCACTAAATATCCGAAAATTGAAAAGAAAGAAGACGAAAAGGCCGGAGATTCAAGTTCATATTTGAGCCTTTTAAAAAACAAATGGACCCTTCTATACTTTACAGGGATCTTTTGCTATGTAGGTACTGAACAAGGGGTTGGTAATTGGATCTCACAATTTTTACTGCAATATCACGGTTTAGACGCCCAGACCGTTGGTGCAAGCACAGTTGCTTATTTTTGGGCCATGCTTACTATTGGATGCCTACTAGGCTTACTTTTATTAAAAATAATGGATAGCCGAAAAGTTTTAATTTTTGCCACCATTGCCACTATTATCTCTTTAATATTGGC
>Ga0209633_10000545_pt1 | contig 43239 bp, 32 predicted proteins | sample Cruoilmetagenom1_FD_187290 | JGI IMG/M metagenome (GOLD analysis project Ga0209633, IMG submission 187290) | Oil polluted marine microbial communities from Coal Oil Point, Santa Barbara, California, USA - Sample 1 (SPAdes) (version 2) | ecosystem: Environmental > Aquatic > Marine > Oil seeps ...
CGGCACCGACACAGCGACCTTGACGATCACGGTGACGGGCTCAAACGACGCGCCAGTGATCATCGATCCAGCGAACCCGGGCCCCGATCTCGAGAACCCGATCCCGGCCAATCCCGCCACCATCATTCCCGTGCAATTCGTGGAAGACGCAAAAACCATCACACCGCTGGACATCACACCTTATTTCGCTGATCCCGAAGGCGATGTGATGCAATATTCGATCGATCCGGCAAATCTGCCATCCGGACTTCTGTTTGACCCCGCAACCGGGGTGATATCCGGCACGCCGGCAAGGGACGCCAGTCAGGGCGGACCATCCGGAAATGGAGTATATCCTGTCACGATAATAGCCACCGATCCCCATGGTGCGATTGCAACTAGCATTGTGACATTCGATATCACGAACCCGCCCCCGGTCGCTGTGAATGATATTGCGACCGTCGAGCAGGAAAACCCCGTGATTATCCCGGTGCTGGACAATGATAGTGATCCCGACGGTGATCCGCTTGTGGTCATCTCAGCGACGGCGCCGAACGGCCAAATCGTGATTAACCCGGACGGCACCATCACCTATCAGCCGGATCCCGGATATCATGGCCCCGATACCATTACCTACGTCATCTCGGACGGCAATGGCGGCGTGTCGACAGCATCAGTTGACGTGACAATCAACGCTTCAGGCCTCAACATCGTGCAAATCGAAGGCATCGACAGAAATCCAGCGGACAACTCCGATAACTCACGGGAAATTGGCAACGATATTTCCGACCGCGATCCCTTTGAGCGCGAAATCATCCATGAATTTATCCGTCTCATTGTCGAAGGACGAATGGATGAGCTCGAACTGCAATTCGGGATAGAGGCCAACAATGATCTCGTCAAAACCGTGCAGGAATTGACCCGAGAGACTATTGATAATGGGTCGACCGTACGTGAAATGCTTGAATCCTGGGATTTCTGGAGGCAACTGGATGTCCTTGATTTAGACCAGCTGATGGACGCCATAACCCTGACGCAGGATCTGCAGACACTGGATTTTCATACGGCGGGCGCAAATACGCCAATTGATCTGCAGGAACAAAGAGAGTTGAGAACCGCTACTGATCCTGGGGCCTCCAACAATCTTTCAACGGCTCTGAGAAACGAGAAAAGCCAATTCGATTCGAATGCCCAAAGACTGGCAACTGATCTGGCATTTGGATGAGATGATATGGATTATATCATTTTCATGAAAACATATATTCATAAAAATATATAAATGCCTGTCGTTTGCCATTTGTCGCAAGATACAGAATTTATTCAAAACAGAAGGGGGCGCATCCAGCGCCCCTTTTTTGGTGATAGCCAACATAAGTTGCAAATATACACTAGTTGATTGCAGTCCATCAATTTAACAACCATAGGTAGTTACTGCTGTAGGTAACAGTAAATCATTTCAATCTTGTTTTGCGTACTTAAATATAGGAGAGGCCAATGCGCCCTTCGACCACAAAACTGGGTATTTGTGGAGTACGCTTAAAAACGGATTCCAAAAAGACGTTGCTAAATGCTGTTTCTGTATCTTTGATGACCTTTGGACTGACCGCATGTGCGGTTACACCGGAAGCAATCAACGACGCTGAACTTCTCAACCGGGTCGAAACCAATTTGGCTGATATGTATGAAGATCAGGAACCCGTATCCGGTCCTATGGATCTTTATGAAGCGGTTGCCCGCGGTCTCAAATATAATCTCGATAAAAGGTTGAAGATGATGGAGCGCGGTCTGGAGGAAGCCAGGCTTGCACGCACACATGCCGATTTTTTGCCCCAGATTGCAGTGAAAGCAGGCTATCGCAGGCGCGACAATTTTGCAGCATCAAGCAGTCTTAATCTGCAAACAGGCTTGCAGAATTTTGGAAATTCAACATCAAGCGACAAAAAACTGCGAACCGCAGACTTGCAAATGGTCTGGAACGTACTTGATTTCGGTCTGACCTATTTGCGTGCCAAAAATGAGGCCGACCGGGTGCTCATTGCCGAAGAACGTCGCATCAAGGTTGCGCAGAATCTGATACTCGATATCCGCGACTCCTTTTGGCGCGCTCTTGGTTCCCAACGTTTGTTGCCCCAGGTCAATAAGCTGATACGCGACATAAATACAACCATTGGCCGGTCAAAAAATCTCATTAGCGGCGGAACAGGTGAGCCCCAAAAAGAGCTTCAGTCCCAACGTGAATTGCTCAACCATCTGAGCGACCTGATGGAAGTACGCAGACGACTATCGCTGGCAATCACCGAACTCGCAGCGCTGATCAACATACCTCCTGGCGAACAATTACGTCTGATCATTCGTAAAAGCAGCGATATGAGCGTGCCTGGTCTTCGCGCTCGCTACAGCGACATCGAGATCGCCGCATTGCTTAATCGCCCCGAGCTTCGGGAAGAGGATTACAAACGGCGCATTACCGAAACTGACCTTCGCGCCGCCTATGTAAGGCTGCTACCCGGATTGGAGCTGCGCTACGGACCAAATTACGATTCAAACAGTTTCTTGCTTCATGACAATTGGTCAAATGTTGGCGTCGCCGTTACCAAAAACCTGATGGAAATCGCAACGGCACCGCGTGCTATCAAATTTGCAGAAACCGACCGCGATGTAGCCACAGCACGTCAGATGGCACTAAGCATGGCAGTTGTCGCACAGGTACATATATCGCTGCAGCGGTTTGCCCTGTCTAAAGACATCCTCCGCGTATCCACCAGGCTTCTCAGTATCGACCGCAAACTTAGCAGCATTGCTGACGAGAGCTCTGAGGCGAGCGATGGTTCCGAACTCGACGCATTGTCTGCAAGGTCGCGCGAAATCGTGTCAGAGCTCCGTTATTACGCGGCTTTCGCAGATGTTCAAAATTCGTTTGGCCGCATAATAAATTCGGTCGGCTCTCACAGGCTGCCGGAAGAGTTTGAGGATATGGACGTACGTTCTCTCGCCAGGGAATTAAGATCTGTCCTCGACGAGTGGAGCCCTCCCTTTGGTGAAATGACTGTGGCTCAGAACTAGCATTATGTTCAGCCCCCCAACAAAAAAGAAAACCATCAGAATGCTGAATGCATCAGTCAAATTCGACACCCCACGACGCATTCTGATGGCCTTTATCACGATGACTTTGACGCTTTTTGCAGTCGACGGGAAAGCAGCACCAAAGGGTGTTTCAACGTCCCGGTGGCAAGAGGCCTCCCAACCCATTGAGCGAACCAAGAGTCCGTTGTCACAAAGTGGTGACCCACGCATGCACAAGAAAATCCGTGGGCTGGTTCTGCCAATATACTTTGCAACCATTTCCTCAAGATTGCAGGCGACAATCCTTACTATTGGACCAAACAATGGCGAGCGCTTTAAAAAGGGAGACAGCCTGATTGTCTTTGATTGCGATATTCAAAAGGCAGAGCTCATGCGCGCAGAAGCCCAGATGCGCGCAGCATATGATACTTACCACGTTAAATTAAAGCTCGCCCAAAATGGTGCGATCTCGAAACTTCAGCCTGTGCTGGCTCGCGCAGACCTCAAAAAGGCCGAGGCCGAACATGTGCTCTCGGCTGAACGCGTAGACAACTGCGCCATCAAAGCCCCTTATGACGGCCGCATCAAACGCCGCCTTGCAAACGCACATGAAACTGTGAATTTCGGCGATCCACTGGTTGAAATTGTAAACGACCGCGAGGTTGAGTTACAGCTTTATGTCCCCTCCAACTGGTTGCCTCATCTCAAGCGCGGAACATCTTTTGATTTCCATGTCGATGAAACCAGCATGACATTAAAGGCAGAGATCATCGCCATCGGCGCCTGGATCGATAATGTAAGCCAGTTGGTAGAAATTCGGGCCACATGCCCAAAGGGATCAGAAAGTCTGCTTGCGGGCATGAGCGGCAAAGCGGAATTCGGGGATACAAAATGACAGCTCACACCATACCGCGCGAACTCATTGGCCTAAGCCGGGTGGCGCAAATTGAACTGGAGGCGCGCCAAGCTGAAACCGTTGAGCGGATAGAATTCATTGCAGTAAACGACACACATCGTATCGTCGAATTCGATCACGCGCTTATATGGCGCAGAAACGCGAGTACAATTTCGGCCATATCCGGTGGTCTCATCGCGGACAAAAATGCACCTCAGATAGTCTGGTTCACAAAGCTCAGTAGATTTTTATGCCGCAACATTGCCTCTTTGACACCTCACCAAATCGACCCGAAAATAATTCCCGATGAATTGCAGTCCGAACAGGCGAGATGGCTTGCCAGTGAGGCCCTTTGGGTGCCTCTGATCGGTGTGAGAGGCCATCACGAGGGCGGGCTAATCATACTTCGTTCAACAAAGTTCACACAATCAGAGACACGTATTCTAGGCCGGATAGGTAATGCTTTCGGCCATGCCTTGTCCGCCTTGGCCGCCCCCAAAAACGCGCAAGACAAAAATACCGTGAGCGTGCGGCGAAGAAAATGGGCCATGGCAATAGTCGCGGTCCTCTTGCTGCTCGCGATTCCCGTTCCTATGACAGTGTTGGGCGACGCACGCATTGTACCCGCAAAACCAGTCCTGATCACAGCGCCACTAAACGCGGTCATAAAAACAATTCACGTGGCGCCGAATACTGACGTGAAGAAGGGCGCTCCACTTTTTACTTTTGATAAAACGGAGCTTCAATCCTTGGTCAGGATATCCGGCAAGCGCGTGACTGTGCTCAAAGCCGACCGGGCTCGCGCCGAACAAAAGGGCTTTAATGATCCCCAGTCACGGGCGGAGCTAAGCCTGATCAGCGCCCGCCTTGCCCAGACCTATGCCGAGCTCGATCGCGCCAATGAAAAATTATCGCGCGCCAAAGTGATCGCTCCAAAACCCGGTGTCGTCCTCTTTGACAATATCGAAGGCTGGGAGGGGCGACCGGTTCAGATCGGCGAAAAGGTCATGGTCCTCGCGAACCCCGAGAAGAGCCGTTTGCAAATAGAAATCCCCATCGATGATGCATTGGTTGTGGAGCCCGGAGCAGAGGTCAGATTTTTCCTGGCAGTCAGGCCAAGGCAGCCCGTGACAGCGCATCTTTCCAATGTCAGTTACAGCCCAAAGATTCTCAACAATCAAAAGGCTGTTTTCATCGGCGACGCGGAATTTGAGGAGGGGGCTGAGGCCTTGAGGCTGGGACTAACCGGAACCGCCAAGATCGTTGGCCCAAGCGAACCACTTTATTATATCCTGCTCCGCAAACCCATGTCCGCCCTGCGCCGCCTGCTCGGGATTTGAGCCAACGATGACCCTTTCCCAAGTCCCGGTGTCCAAACGTTCAAAAACTGTTAGCGCGACATCCTCCAATATAAGAAATCCCAATTCTTCAACTTCCGTTGCCAAAAACCCGGAAGAATCCGCACCCCTGCCACCATTGCGTGAAGACATCGAGCTCACCCGCGGCATGAACCATATCGACGGCTCCGCGAGCTGGATCATTCATGATCCCGCTGGTTTCAGGCATTTCAACATTGGCTGGTATGAGTTTGAAATATTGTCTCGCTGGGCCAGCACCTCATCCACGGAAATCGTGACGAGCGTTAACCGCGAGACAACACTCACCATAGGTCAAAACGATGTGGACGCTCTCGAAAATTTCCTCAAAATGAACGGCCTCCTGCGCCTCAGCTCAACCGAGATGCTCGCATTGCGCGAAATGAGTAAACAGAAAGGGTCGGGCCGCCTGGCCGGATTACTATCCTCAGAGATTGTATTTAAAAAGCTGCCATTATTCAGACCTCAAAAATTTCTCGAAAAGCTGGTGCCTTTGACGGGCTTCGTATTCAGTCGCACCTTTTGGCTTGTGCTATGCTTGTTGCTCGCCACATCCCTCTATCTTGTCGGCCGACAGTGGGACGCGTTTACCCAGGGGGTCGCAACCATGGCCAGTGTGGAAGGTGCTGCATCATTTGCCCTCGCCATGATAATCGCCAAGAGTTTACATGAAATGGCACACGGGATTACAACCGTAAGATATGGCGGTCTGGTTCCGACCATGGGGGTAGCCTTCATCGTATTCTGGCCCCTGCTTTATACTGAAACCAGTGCGGCATGGTCGATCAATGACCGACGAAAACGGATTATCATTTCCTCTGCCGGTATCCTCGCTGAACTTATACTCGCGAGTTTGGCACTGGCCTTATGGCCTTATTTGAGCGACGGCCCACTGCGCGACACATTCGCCTTTACCGCCACCACCCTGCTCATTTTGACCATCGCCTTTAATGCAAATCCGCTGATGAAGTTTGATGGATATTTCATCCTCTCAGAGCTCACGCGCTTCGACAATCTGCAACCCCGCGCACTCGCATTACTGTCAAGTCGGATTAAAACTATAATGATCGGCAAATCGCGGCCTGAACCCGAACCCGGTCTGAAATCAGGCACCAGGCGGTGGCTGCTGGCCTACGGCATAAGTTCAGCCGTCTATCGCCTTTTTCTGTTCGCTGGTATCGCCTATGCACTATACCAGTTCCTGCCGCCCGTTCTCAGTCTCCCCCTGGCCCTCGCCGTAATCATATCAGGGATCGTAATCCCTTTGCGAAAATTTCTTTTGAGCCTTGTTAAAACCGCCTGGGTGGAGCGTCGCGGGCGGGGTTTTTCACGCATGGGGCTGGCTTTGGTGACGCTCGCTGCAATAATATTCGTACCAGTACAAACGACCATCATGGTTCCCGTGATTTACGCTTCAGGGCGCGTGCAGCAGGTCTTTTCACCAGAACCCGGCAAGGTGGTGTCGATCAAAACAAAACGGGGAGACAGGGTATCCGCAAGTTATGAGCTACTGGAATTGCGCGCGCCAGGAGAAGACATTGAGCTTGCATGGTCGCTCGAACGCCGCGCCATTCTAACCCGGCTCATGGAGCGCAGCCTGACCAGTAATACACTCAGGGATGAATTTCATATCCGAAAAAATGAACTTTCCGAGTTGCACGCCGAAATTTCTGGTCTCAGGGATTTGAACAATGAGCTCCATTTGCGCGCCGCCCATGAAGGCCGGGTAACGTATATCATAGACGGTTTGGCAGAGGGTATCTGGGTGGAACCGAAGACGCCCTTGATTGAAATCGTGACCAGGGACAAAATACATCTCACTGCCTATGTAAGCGAACACCAGTTGGATCTCATGGTGCCGGGGGCCGGGGGAAGCTTTTGGTTGGCCGGGAACCCGACGCAAAACTGGCAGGTGTTGGTTAAGCACATAGAGGGCGAGCCCATTCAGCACCTTGACGAACCATATCTGGCGGAAAATCTTGGCGGGACCATACGTGTGCGGATAGAGGATAGTGGTGAGCTGACCGCTGAACAAGGTATCTACAAAATCGAACTTACAATGTTGGCGGGTCAAAACGGGCCCAAACTGCCTGACCTGAAAACCATGGGTTTTGCCAAATTAAATACCCTGCCGAGAAGTATATTTGAGCGCCTAAGTCGTCGTTTCTTTATCGTCTGGCACCGGGAATTCGGTTGAGCTTTAAACGAAGAGCGACGATTGTCGACGCCCTTAGCAATTGCGCCCGCCTGTTTGGTTGGCTAATCTGGCGACATATCAGCATTTGCGCTGACGTCCAGCGACAAGCAATAAAAAAAGGCACGCCATGAGCGAAGGCGCAGAGCCAGGTCCAAAACGACCGAAAAAAAAGGGTGGAGGCAGGCGGAGGCCGAGAGCATTCCCAAAGGGTCGCCAGCTTGACCAAATTGCGCTTGGTGAGATGCAACGCCTGATTGGAAATGCCCCTTACCAGCGTGATCAGCTAATCGAATATCTCCATGCCATTCAGGATGAATTTGGCCATCTCAGTCTCAACCATTTAAACGCTCTGGCACATATGATGGCGCTAAGCATGGTCGAAATATTTGAGGTCGCAAGTTTCTATCATCACTTCGATATTTTGCGCGACGGGGATACACCGCCCCCGCCCCTCACATTACGCATATGCAACTCATTGTCATGCGTGTTGGCCGGGGCTCAAAGCCTCATCGATGAGGCAAAAGATAGTATCGATGATGCGTCCATTCGCATTGTGGAAGTCCCCTGCATAGGTCGCTGCGATAAGGCGCCCGCCTGCCACTTGGGTACCCATGCAATCGACCACGCGACCCTGGACGGCGTATTAAACAATATTGCAGCAAAGAATACCACGCCGCAGATCCCGGCCTATCAAGAGCTTGATGCCTACCGAAATGATGGCGGTTACGAAATATTGTTCAAAGTCAGAGCAGGCGATATATCAGCAGAAACGCTCATAAATGAGCTCGCATCAGGCGGGCTCAAAGGCCTGGGTGGTGCGGGCTTTCCGGCCGGAAAAAAATGGCAGATCGTGAAGGATTTTGCCGGACCACGCCTGATGACTGTTAATGCTGATGAAGGCGAACCCGGCACGTTTAAGGATCGCCACTACCTGGAGAACGCGCCGCACAATATGCTTGAAGGGGCGTTGATCGCCGCCAATTTCATCAACGCCGAACGGATCTATATTTATCTCCGCGATGAATATCCCGCCGCACGTAAAATTTTACTCCGGGAAATCAAGGCGCTGGAAAACGAGAAAATTATCAAGCAAGGATATATTGATCTAAGACGCGGTGCCGGTGCCTATATCTGCGGCGAAGAAAGTGCCATGATCGAAAGCATTGAAGGCAAACGCGGCCTGCCCAGATTGCGCCCGCCCTATATTGCCGAGACGGGCCTTTTCGGCCGCCCAACTCTCAATCACAATGTCGAAACCCTTCATTGGGTACCGCAAATAATCAAAAATGGCGGGAAATGGTTTGCCGGCCAGGGCGTATCTGGGGCCAAAGGAGTGCGGTCCTATTCAGTGTCTGGCCGGGTTAAAAATCCCGGTGTCATTCTCGCCCCTGCCGGATCAACCGCTACGGAGCTGATCGAGCGTGCAGGCGGCATGGCTAAGGGTCACAGCCTTGGCGGATATCTGCCCGGCGGGGCATCAGGCGGTATGCTGCCGTCGAGCAAGGCAGATATCCCCCTCGACTTTGGCACATTGGAGGAGCATGGATGTTTCATCGGCTCACACGCATTGATCATTCTCTCAACCAGTGATGATCTCCGTGCAGTTGCCAAAAATCTTCTCGAATTTTTCGCCCATGAAAGCTGCGGTCAATGCACACCCTGCCGTATCGGGTGCGAAAAGGCAGGGCTGCTTATGAACGAGCCACAATGGGACGAGTCCTTATTGCGAGAGCTTTCAACACTCATGGCCGACACGTCAATTTGCGGCCTTGGGCAGGCAGCCCCAAACCCAATTCTCTCGGTCCTCCGGCATTGGCCCGAGCTTGTATCGGGAGATGAGCACTAATGACCACGCGCATTACATTCACACTTGACGGTGTCGAGCGTCAGGCAGATGAAGGCGACACCATCTGGACTGTCGCAAGAGACGCGGGCGTCACCATTCCTCACCTTTGCTGGCGCGATGCACCGGGCTACCGCGCGGACGGCAATTGCCGCGCCTGCATGGTCGAAATTGAGGGAGAGCGCGTGCTCACGCCCTCATGCCAGCGCACGGCCACCGAAGGCATGGTGGTCGAAACCGGGAGTGCCCGCGCAACTTTCGCCCGCAAAGGCGTGTTTGAGCTTTTGGCATGCGATCAACCACCACACGATATGGCCCCGGATCGTGACGCCTCCTTCTGGCAATGGGCGGATGAGTTAGGCGCCAAAGCCAATAAATATCCAGCGGATAACAGCATCGAAATTCCCGCCGATATGTCACATCCGGCAATGGCAGTGGCGCTCAATGCATGTATCCACTGCGGTCTTTGCGCCCGGGCTTGTCGCGAGGTCCAGCACAATGACATCATCGGCCTGAGCTACCGGGGGCAGGGCACCAAAGTCACCTTCGATCTTGATGATCCGATGGGTACCTCCGCCTGCGTCGCCTGCGGTGAGTGCGTCGCCGTCTGCCCCACAGGAGCGCTCATGCCCGCAACCTGCGTTGATAAGGCAAGCGGCATTGGTTCACGAGAATATGATGCAAGCATCCCCTCCGTCTGCCCTTATTGCGGGGTTGGCTGTCAGATCACCTATCACCTGCGCGAAGGCGAAATATCTCATGTCGAAGGTCGCGACGGGCCTGCAAATGAAAACCGGCTCTGCGTTAAAGGCCGTTTTGGGTTTAACTACATCTCCCATCCTCATCGCCTGACCAGACCGCTTATAAGAATACCGGGTGCGCCAAAAAATATGGATGTGGACCCCGCCAATCCATCAACTCATTTTCGCGAAGCAAGCTGGGACGAAGCACTTGAGTTCGCCGCATCAGGCATCAAAAAGGTAAAATCAGAGCACGGCGCAAACGCCCTCGCAGGGTTTGGCTCCGCCAAATGTTCCAATGAGGAAGCTTACCTTTTTCAAAAACTCATCCGCACTGGATTTGGCACCAATAATGTCGATCATTGCACGCGCCTTTGCCACGCCTCCTCCGTCGCCGCCCTGATGGAAGGCATTGGCTCAGGAGCCGTCACCGCCACCTTTAATGAATGTGAAAACGCGGATGTCATCATCATCATCGGTGCCAACCCGACCGAAAACCATCCCGTCGCCGCCACCTATTTCAAGGCGGCCGCAACGCGCGGCGCAAAACTGCTCGTCATGGACCCACGCGGCCAGGCTCTTTCTCGACATGCCACCCACATGGTTCAGTTCCGTCCCGGCAGCGATGTCGCCCTCCTCAATGCGATCATGCATGTAATTATCAAGGAGGAGCTGACAGACGAGCATTATATCAATGCCCACACGGAAGGCTTCGAGGCGCTTAAAAAACATCTCGAAAACTATCCACCCGAACAGATGTCAGAGAAATGCGGCATAGATGCCGAGACCATAAAGGACGTGGCGCGCACCTTTGGCGGCGCAAAAAACGCCATGATTTTCTGGGGCATGGGTGTATCCCAGCACAGCCACGGCACCGACAATGCCCGCTGTCTTATCGCACTGGCTTTGATTACCGGTCAGGTCGGTCGCCCCGGAACCGGTCTTCATCCCCTGCGGGGGCAGAATAATGTACAAGGGGCCTCGGACGCCGGCCTCATACCGATGTTCTTTCCCGACTATGCCAAAACCGGCGACAATGATCAGCGCGATCATCTTGAAAAACTCTGGGGCGCACCCCTGTCTCCCACGCCTGGCCAGACCGTCGTCGAGATAATCAACGCCGCCTATGATGGCGACATACAGGCCATGTATATCATGGGCGAAAATCCCGCCATGTCCGACCCCGATGTCGCCCACGCACGCCTTGGCCTTGCGCGGCTTGAGCATCTCGTTGTCCAGGATATATTCCTGACTGAAACGGCAATGTATGCCGATGTCATCCTGCCCGCCACCGCGTGGCCCGAGAAAACCGGCACCGTCACCAACACCAACCGCCAGGTGCAGCTGGGGCGCAAGGCCGTGGATCCTCCGGGCGAAGCGAGAGAAGACTGGTGGATCACCCGCTCGCTTGCAACTGCACTGGGGTTAAACTGGTCTTATGAGCACCCGCGCGAAATATTTTCCGAGATGAAAGCCGCTATGCCCTCCCTTGATAACATCACCTGGGAGCGACTGGAACGCGAGGGCGCCGTAACCTATCCATGCCACGCACCCGACCAACCTGGAGAGGCAGTTGTCTTTGCTGACGGCTTCCCGACCCGGTCAGGTCGTGCGCTCATTGTGCCCGCCGGACTGCAGGCACCCGCCGAGGAACCCGATGATGAGTATCCCTTCGTGCTCACAACCGGGCGTCAGCTGGAGCATTGGCACACCGGCGCAATGACCCGCCGGTCAGATGTTCTCGATGCGTTGGAGCCCGGTCCCATCGCCAGCTTGCATCCGGATGTGTTGGCGCGGCTGGGTGTTACCCCGGGAGATGAAATTATCGTAAGCACAAGGCGCGGCGAGATCACCTTAACGGCGCGCGCCGACTTTGCTCTTCAGGAAAATATGATCTTCATACCCTTCGCCTATGTCGAAGCGGCCGCAAACTTGCTGACCAATCCGGTCCTTGATCCCATGGGCAAAATCCCCGAATACAAATTCTGCGCCGCCCGCGTCTCGCCAACCTCTTAGCGGCATATGTTAGATACTCTCTTCCGCCCTAACACCCATGCCGCACAATTCAATGGGTGGTTAGGGCGGAAGAGAGGGCGAGGGAGAGGGCGGCTTAGCGCTGGAGCGCGGCAATTTTTAGTAAAAGAAGTCTCACCGCAACCCGATTTCATATTCGATAATCTTTATGCCCCAGGCACCCTTGGCAGTTCCCGCATTGATGCCTTCCGGGCTCAATGTCCCGGTCGATACCCCGCCAGATTGCCCGGACATAACCCCATGCAACTGATCAATGAGATTGAGGACATAGCGGTTGGGACTTTTAACCGGTCCAAGTTCTGCATTGAGCCGATCATTTGATGCAATATGCGCTTTTAGCGGAAAATCATCAGGCACCAGAAGCGCCACCAATTGCCCCTTGCCAAGCGGCTCGACTGCCTCAAACCAGTCAAAGCCATAACCCTGACCAGGAATCGTAACACCCTGCCCTGCTTTGATTTGAGCCACATTGCCGGAGCGCGCATATTTATTCGGAAAGATTTGGGACAAGGTACCACGCGCATCCATATCAAGAAGGATAACCCGACCTTTCTGGTCGCTCGAAAGCCGCACAACATAACTCTCACCGAGTTTCAGCTTTTGCAGGCCTGACGAATTTGATGAACCATCTTTACGGTTAAGCGACATATCGATCTTTCCCGATGCCCCCGTAAAGAGCTTGGTCAGTGCTGTCACAGTCGCTTTCGCCAGGGGGATCTGCCGCGTCACGTCAGATGAGCTGAAAACAACATCACTGGCAAAACTGGGTAGCGGTTCATCAATATGGGACTTTATCCAGTTCATATAGTGAGAAACCCGCGTGTAAACGCCGTAGCTTTCAGGCTCCGCACATTTCGCTCCCCAGCTGACAATGCCAATCTGGTAAGGGCAGCCCTTGCGGTCAAACGTGACCAGTGGCCCGCCACTATCGCCCTGACAACTATCTTTTTTCCCCTCCTCATATCCAGCACAGATCTGGCCCGCGCCAATTGCCGTACCCTGATAGCGCGCCTGACAACGCCGGATGGGAATGGTCGGCAGATCAACCTCACGCATAACAGGCGAGCCGGCCGCATATGCACCGCCGGATTTCTTGATAAATTTTTTGGTAACCCCTTTCCATTGCTGGTCACCAAATCCCGCAATCATGGTAGCCGCACCAGGCGGTGACGCGGGATCCCGATCGGCCTTGTCCGATAGCCGCAAATATGGTCCCGGCCATGGTCTGTCAATTTTGATCAACGCAATATCATTGCCGGTTTTATAGGCCTCCCGGTAGCCATTATGGATGATTATTTTTCTGATCTCGCGAACATTTTCAGGCCCTACATCTTCAAGATTATCGACGCCCATAACAGCCTCAAGATAGCCCAACCCCTCAAAGCCAAGCTGTTTGGTCGCAGCAATTTCACCAAACGGGATCGAATAGCCACCCCGACGGGATTCGTCGACAAAGCCGTAAAAACAGTGAGCGGCAGTTAGAACCCAATGCGGTGATATCGCTGAGGCACCACAAAAGTGAAATGATTGCAAGGTCTGCGGATTATGCGCCCTGATCGAGGTCTGTCCCGGCCAATCCTTGATACGCGCCCGCCATCCGCCGACAATTTTTGGCCGAACGGCCATGACCCGCGGCCCCTTGCATTGTACCTGCGGCACCCCTTGCGCCAGCGCCGTAGAACTGGCGCCAATTATTGGCAGAGCGAACGCTGAAAGGGCAATAACTGCCCCCCCCATAATGACGGACCCAAAGGAGAAACACTGGCCTAAAAGGGTGTTAAGACGAGATTCCAGACCACCAGACCGACGATATCCATAGCCCATAAAAGATGCTCCCCACTATCACAAGATAATCACCAACGCTGCATTGATTGCGCGAATTTGAGATCATATTAGATCATTATGAGGACCGTGTGTCAGCCGGAAAATTCGCTAAATTTTTCAAGTCCCAGAAGGATGCCTTCATAAGCGCGATCAAGCTCGGATTCCGTGATGCAATAGGGCGGCATGAGATAGATCGTCGGTCCAAGCGGCCTGATATTAAGGCCATTTTTGACAAAATAATCACGCAACATTTCGCTCGCTGCCGATTTATAACTATCCCCGTCAAGCGGCAGATCAAACGCCATAATCGTGCCTGTTAATCGTGGCCGGGTGATCAACGGATTATTTTTTTGACCTTCAAGAAAGCCGGCATGGCGCGCTGAGATAACCGATATCCGGTCGAGGGTTTTCTCCTCCTCAAATAGCTGCAATGACCGGAGCGCCACAGAACACGCCAAAGGGTTGGCCGTAAACGAATGGCCATGAGCCAAAGCGCGACCAAAATCGTCGCCGAGGAAAGCCTCAAAAATCTCGTCTCGCGCAACCGTAACCGACATCGGCATATATCCCGATGTCAGCCCCTTTGAGAGACAAATAACATCAGGCACGACCCCGGCTTGTTCAAGCGCGAAAAGCGTGCCCGATCGGCCAAACCCGGTTGCCACCTCATCAAATATCACAGGTATGCCGAGCGCCTGAACCCGCTCAACCATCTGAGCGATAAATTCCGGGCGACACATGCGCATCCCACCCGCCCCCTGTACCAGGGGCTCAACAATAAGCCCCGCAATCTCCGGACCTCTGTTTTTAAGCGCCTCTTCAAGTGCTTCAATCGCACGGGTCTCTTTCGCCAAAACCTCCCCGTCACCGCGCCAGGTTTCAGGATAGGGCAGGGCGGTAACTTCAAACATCAGATCTTGAAAAAGCGTAAAAAACCCGGACCCCTTGCCGACCGCCATGGCGCCAAATGTGTCGCCGTGATAAGCCCCGTCAAATGCCAGAAAATGCCGACGTTGCTCCTCGCCCTTATTGCGCCAGTACTGGTACGCCAGCTTCAATGCAACTTCGACGGCGGTTGAGCCATTGTCTGAAAAAAACACCCGGTTAAGAGAGCCTGGCAATTTGGCAGAAAGCTTTGCCGCCAATTCTGCTGCTGGAGCGTGTGTAAAGCCGGCAAACATTACATGCTCAAACTGGTCGGCCTGCGCGCATATTGCCTTGTTGATTTCCGGGTGCGCATGTCCGTGCGTGCACGTCCACCATGAGGAAACCAGATCGAGAATTTCCCGTCCCTCCTCATCAAATAGCGAGGCATCTTTTGCCTTTGTTATAACTATGGGATCAACCTCCAACGCGTGTTGCGTGAAGGGATGCCAGGCGTGGCGTCGATCCAGGTCAAGAATTTTGCTCAAGTGAACCTCAAAATGAATAAATTTCTGGCTTTAGATGTGTATAGGATTAGCTGATTGTTCTAAATTGCGCTCCTGTCACCCCGAACACCCTTGAGATAAAATTCCACGGGTGGCTCGGGGTGGTGGGAGCGGGTGGCTTAGTGCTAGAGCGCGGTAAAATAAAAATTCTTTCTCAGTTGGATTAGCCATCTCCTCCACCCAACAACGCCATATTACCCGGAACTCCCGAAAGCGCCTCCCCGGTCAAAGGGGTTAAATGCGGGATCTCCGCAACTACGTCCACCTTGCCGAATTCCTTGATGGCGGCCACATTATGTGGCGCGGGCGGACCGTTTATAATCACGCCGAGTATGTCGATATTCTTCGCGCGCAGCGCATTGAGCGATAGAAGAGTATGATTGATCGTACCAAGTCCGGAACGGCATACAAGAACAACAGGCGCGCCGAGCGCTGCCATAAGGTCCACCATCATATGCCGATCATTCATCGGCACCAGAACCCCGCCTGCACCTTCAATAACAAGAGGCTTGTCGGTTTGAGGCAGCACAATTTTATCAAGCTCAATAGTCACCCCCGCCCGACGTGCCGCTTCATGGGGAGAAAGAGGCTCGGGCAACTCATATGCGCAAGGGAAAATATCGCACTCATCAACAGAAGCCAGCCGTTGAATAACTTGCCGGTCGGTTTCGCCATCAATTCCGCTTTGCACTGGCTTCCAATATGCAGCCGAGAGCTTGTTGATCAGCCACGCGCACGCCACCGTTTTACCGACATCCGTATCCGTGCCCGTGACAAATATTTTCACGTCTCACCTGTCCTGCGATTATTCGCGATTTATGCAGATTGCTGATGTGTCCCGCCTCAATTGGGGTAGAGCGGACATTAAGGAAACCAATATGGAATTTTGCTGGCGCTGGATTTTTCTCTAGCTAGCGCATCTGGCGACAAAAACCAACCCTTTGCTAATCCATTGTTCCATCGAAAATTTCGCGCAAACGGTCAAGCCGCTCCAAATGCGGGCCAAAAGCATATTGCTCAACCCGGTTTCGCAAAGTCGGATCACTGATCTGATCGAGATAGGGATTCCAGATAGCGGCCTTGATCTTCTTGCCTATTTCCTTGCCGCCCAGCACCCCTTCCTTCATCGGTCGGAATTTCTGAGAACCAAGCCACATATAGGCAGCCTGCCAGATTTCGGGTGAGGCACGCTTGTTCTTGGGCCCCTTGATTTGCTCGATCATCGGCATCAATGGGTCATCATCATGAAAGCCGATTTCAACATCTGCGACATGACGTCCCCCCAAGCGCATGCTAAACACGCGGGCGTTTTCATGTGTCAGCTGATCACCATACTGGTCGAGGCAATTTCCCATGATCCGGGCTTCGGTCAAAAAGTCATCGACCGTAACCAGCGGTACAAATTCATATCGACCAATCATCCCGCCACAAAACCACGTATCAAGCAATCCATTGCCAAGCCGTTCCGCCAGCCGCAACCTGTGTTCCCATGCGCGGGCTTCATCATACGCCTTTCTGATGCTGATCTTTGGCGACCACGCTTTGCGCAAAAGCTGTTGACCACGGGTGCCGCTTTGCATGCTGAACCACGCCCAGGCTGCGAGCAGCGTGTGTGGCTCGCTTGAGCGGTCACGAAATGGAAAGCGCTTTTGTCGTGCCATCCAAAGCGCATATTCAGCGTCGCATGCCTGATAGGCATAGAGCACACGCCGCAACCAATAGTGAATTTCCGTTTCGGTTTTGGGAATGTAGTTGCTGATCTCAAGGTTAAAGGCCACCGTATCGGGCAAATCACCAAAAGGCTGTCTCAAGGCCCCCGCGGGAATGTTCCTTAACCACATGGGTAGGCCCAATGCGCTTGTCGCATCTTTCAACGATGCACCTTCATTTATCAAACGCACGCATTCCGTGCGCTGTTCCCGCGTGCCATAATCTGTTGTCAGGGCAAACAGCATCGCTGGAAAACTATTGGTGAGATCTTTGAGCTGATCCGAGCAGCATATCAAAGACGCGATATAATGCCGGTAGGGTTGGATAAACCTATCCAATTTTGTCGATGACCGCCTGGTCAAAACTCCAACACGCGGCCTACTGTTCCCGGATGGGATACTAATTAATTCGGGCATTGAACTCCACAGCCAACTCTATTCAACAACCCCCTCGTGTCCATGATCAAAATAAAGTCATAGAAAAATGGCGAAACGCCGACACTTGGAAAAAAACAACTACTCCGCATCAACTACGAGCTAGATTCAAACAGATTCGGTTGAAATCGCGATCTCCCGCCCTGATGATCCATAAGTAAAATGACATCGGGTGGTCAGGGCGGGGGAGATCGCGGAATAAATATTCAACCAATTTCCGATTTGTCTGGAAACAGGCATCGCAGATCACCACATCTAACGAGAAATTGAATGTGCCAATTATGGTTTGAGTGGAATTACATCCTGAATGGGCGTAACACTCTCCAATTGCAGTAACGCAAATTAATCAATGTGAGCCCGACCAGAATGCAAAAAAATGCAGCACGAACCACCGCCGCGAAAGGAAATGACAGACGTGTCATTGCCTTTCTTTTCGGCCTTATTGCCTCTCTCATTGTCTCGCTTTACGCCATCATGCCTCTGCGGGCTGAAGTGTTTAACCTGCCAACCGTCAAGAGCCAGGTTTTGAGAGACTACAAAGACGTTTCGCATATGGAAACAGGCGAGTTGGCGGAGATGATGGCTGTGAAAAACGATCTCCTGATTTTTGACGTGCGCGAGGAAAACGAATTTAAGGTCAGCCATATCCCCGGCGCAATCCGCATCTCACCGTCAAGCTGGGGATGGACGTTCCTTCGCGAATACGGCGATAAGGTCAAAGGCAAAACCGTTGTCTTTTATTGCTCTGTCGGTGTCAGAAGCTCAATCATGGCTGCCCGTGTGCAGGACGGGCTCACTGAGCGCGGCGCACTCAAGGTGAAAAATCTCAATGGTGGAATTTTCGCCTGGCACAATGAAAACCGTAGCCTCATAAACAGAAACGGTAATACCAGTTTCGTGCATCCTTACGACAAGCATTGGGGAAGCCTGCTCAGCCATCAGGACCAGACGCGCATGTCTCCAATCAAATAACAGGGTGACAAGAGAGTAGCTGCGCGACAGATATCAACTATTTGAACACTTCGCCCGTTCCCTCACCCCTCACCGCGTGATGCCCACGCCGATTGCCCGATAACGCGCAAAATCGTGTAACCCGCAAGCACCGAACCCTTAATGGTGCCCGATACTTTCGAGACGCCAATACGCTCGCGGTAACTGACAGGAATTTCATCGCATCTCAAACCAGACCTGAGGGCCTTGATCTGCATCTCCACCGTCCAGCCAAAATTCTCGTCCGCCATACCAATAGCCTCAAGTGAACGCGATCTGATCGCGCGAAAAGGCCCAAGGTCGCTAAACTCAGCCTTCCAGAAAATGGCCATCAAACGACACGCCAGCCAATTGCCAAAAATCTGCTGCGGCGTAAGAGCACCTTTGGCAAGCGCACCCCGTACCCGTGATCCAATCACCAGATCAGCCTTGTCTTCAATGATCGGTGCCACAAGGCCGTCCATCTCATCAGGATGGTCACTATAGTCACCATCAATAAAGACGACGATATCGCAAGGTTGAAGTGCTGCAATGCCCTTGAGGCAGGCCGCCCCGTATCCTCGTTTGGGCTGTTTTACAACCCGCGCACCGTGTGCCTCCGCAACCGAAGCCGTCGCATCTTCCGAGCCATTATCCGCGACGATAACCTCGTCAACCCAATCAGGAATATCACTCAAAACCCGTCCGATCGACTTTTCTTCATTGAGGGCCGGTATAACGACGCCTATTTTATGGCCAAAATGCATGGTTTAAGGGGTCCGGTATTGGGCTAAATAGCGCGACAGGGAGCCTGTCAATTTGTGGCGTGAGAACATTTCGTAAATCAACATTCCCCAAATTGGTATCCAGAGCACCCAGACAACAACATTGGAATAGAAGCTGTAATTATCGACCGTAAAAAAGTAAAATCCGAGATAATATAAAGGAATGAGCGCGTGCAGGAACACTGCCCCCCAAAGCGGTAAAAACACCAGAAACGGCGAGAACCAGGTCAGATACCACGGAAATTGTGCAGGTGATAGCAACAAGATCACCAGCACCAGAAAGGCGGCTCTAACCATGAGCTCAAATGAAGCCTCAATCCGTCCCGACGCGAGATAAAGGGATGCAAGACCCATCAATCCAAGTACCGCGCTCCGCGCAAGCTTCCCCGCCCAGTCCGCCTGAGCCTCTCCCCCGAGCCCGGCCAGATTAAGTGCACCGCCCATCATCGCTTTAATGCTGGGAAAGAGCGCGCTGTTGGTTTGCCAGTCTGAGGCATATGCAACCAGACCCGAGCCCGATTTAAACCCGGCAAGAAGAATTGGCACAACCCACAAAGCGCAAAGCACAATAAATAATCCGATCCCAAAGGTCACGCGGCGATAATCAGCCCCCCGTTGAACCATACTTTTGAGAACAAGCGGCAGCAGAAATATCGGCCATATTTTAACGCCCACCCCGAATGCCAAAGAAATCAGAGGTGCAATGATCCGACCTTTGATTAACAAATACAGGGTGCCCAGAACAAACGGGAGCAACAAAATATCCATATGCGCGGAATTATAAAATTCCTTGATGACCACCGGATTCCACCAATATAGAGCGAGCCATAAAGGTGACCGACCAAGCTCACGTAACAATAGGAAGAGAAGGCCAAGCACAACCAGATCAATGCCCAATATCACGATCCGCCAGGCCGTCAACTTAAATGGAGCAAGCTTGAATGCCAGTGCAAAAAAGACTTGCGCCACCGGCGGATAGACCGTGCGTAAATCACCGTGATTGACCCGCCCAAGCACGGAACCCGATTGAGTAGCCAGTCGGCCAACAGCTGTGTGCTTTAACGCGCGTCCCGCCTCCTCAGGAGACAGTGTATATGGGTTTAAGCCCCGCGCCACCTGGGCCCCATCCCACAAATAACGCTGATAATCATCTTCCAGCATCGGTTCGCTAAATATAAAAATGAGGCGCATCCCAAGCCCGGTGAAGAGTATTAACCCAAGCAAAAGTTTTATATGCCCGCGCTCAAGGTCGAGCGACGATCGCAACAATAAAGGAAGGCCCAAAAACAAAACCCCGCCTCCAACAAGCAATGATACGAAGAGCCTGATAGGCATTTCTGGAACTTCAAACGCATAAGAGAAGTTGGGCGACAGGCGGAAGAGAAGGAACGCCCAGCAAAGCAGCGCAAATCCCAGGACCGTCCAGGCCAAAATGATTTTTGAATTTCGCGCCATGGACCTATGCACTTTATCTAAATTGCCGACCATTCAAATAAATGTCAGGCAGCGGACTTCAGGCGCGAATAGCGTAGCGCCATCGCCATAATAACCGGCGCAATACCTATCAGCGCCATATACCAGATTTGCCAAATACCCCAGCTAAACGCTGCCACCGTCACCATATTTGCAAATGTCGCAAAGGCAAATGGCTGATGAGCCGGCACCAGCCGACTGATCAGATTAATGATCGATACGCCGAGCACCAACAACCCGAAAGCACCAACCCCGCCCAATTCATACCAGGTCTGAACGAAGATATTGTGCCCGTGCCGTCCCGTAACTTTTTTATAGGCGTATCCCTCAAGTTTCTTTTGATCTTTGCCGAGTTTCGCACTGACATGCCGTGTCGAACGAAGCCCTACCCCAAATACCGGTGTTTTAAGCGTCTCCTTTGCCGTCACCCCCCAAATGATGATACGCGCCTGACCAGCGCTGGGATCGATCCATGATTTCTGATGAAACCCGGATTGATAAACAGCAAGTGCGAGCGGCACGATGAATATTACGCTTGCGCACCACGCGCTCATCATACCCCAATAAGCGAAACGTGGCGCATACCACGCAATTGCAAAAGCTGCCATGCCGACAGGCAATGCAAGTTTTGAGCTCGCATGAACCGAGCCGTAAATTGCCAATGCCGACAATACCAGCAAACCGGTCATTAAGACCCATTTCAGTTGTGATGTAACCCGCGTCGATATGATCAGCAGGCACGGCCATAATATAAAAACAAGCGCACCAAGACTGCGGTTAAGATCTGCGGGCTTGATGTATGTAACAAGACCTTGCTCAACCGTGATGTGCTTGAGCGAAGGCCTGAGGGACGGCACCATATTAAAGATCGATGTTTTCAGGGCCCGGTCCGAGATGACCTCAATAAAGAGATAAAGAAGACCGATTGAGACACCGATGAGAAAGCCCCATGCCCGTTGTTCAGTTATCTCTAGGCGCTCCCGGTCGATGGCCTTAATCGAAATGAGCGCAGCACCTGCAAAGGCTGCAAACAGAAAACTTCGGAAATAGGCCGCCGAAATATCCAGAGACCAGCTAGAGTTTATCAGGAGATAGCCAAAAATCGCCAATAATACGAGACTGACGGTTCCGGACCCAACCCAGTGCCGACGATCTACTCGCCCAGAGATATTACCAAAAACGGCTGCCAGTCCGAAAAACACGAGGATCAATGGCGTCGTTCGCGGGAAGACAATCAATAAAAGTCCAATAATCAGAAACCCAATTAGATTTATCCACGTGGACCGGGATTGTGAAAGCGTCGAGTTAAGCGTCGTGGACATAATTTTCTCAATATTACTATCGGCAGTGTGAAAGGCATTTTAAACGAAATTGTGGACGCGTCTGCGCGCTCTAAAACAAATTTATGTTCAGGAAGCTAAAAAAAATGTTGGTGAACTTATCAATATATCGTCCCGTGAAATATCAAACTCGATAGATTGAGCCGTTTCTTGACCTGCCAGGCCCATAAGCCATGGGTGATGATGAGACTGCTGACCGTCGCAACTGCCGCCCCCTCCATCCCAAACACAGGTATCAATAGGAAATTCAAGACCAAATTGCAAAGCGCTCCAACCACCGCAGCCTTCAGCGCTGCATTCTCATTGCCCGTCATGTTGAGCGTTGCCCCCCCAAGACCGACCACGCCGTAAGAGAGCGAGCCGAGCATCAAAATACTGAGCGCCGATTTTCCCTGAGCGTAAAGAGAACCAAATATGGTGACAAGAACAGGCTCGGCAAATACCACAATCAGAGCGACTGCGGGCAGCGTAACCAGCAGCGTTACCCGCGCCCCAGTGTGAAGCACGCGCTGAATGCCTTCAATATCACCCAAAACATGCAGTTTCGAAATTGATGGCGAGAGTGCCGCCTGAATGGCCAGTGCCGCAGCAGTGACAAGCATCATGCCCTGAGCGGCCACCCGGTAAACACCCACTGTCGCATCATCCGTCAAAATGCCAAGTACAATAACATCCATAAACATCTGAACCGCGCCGATGCCGCCAAATACTGCGAAGGTCATAAAGCTTCGGCGCCAATGCTCAAAGTCAGACGATGTTGCAACAGACGCGGCGCGGGCGCGTGATGGTAGGACGTATACCTTCATCGAGGTGACAACGATGAGTGCAATGAATGTCGCTAAAATATGCAGTGCCATCGCCTCCGCCGGGCTGATTGCGCCAAGTTCAGGAAATAGAAAAAATACGGAAAGAGAGAGCGTAAAGAGAAATGGCCGCGTGAAAATATCATTGAGCTGCCCTTTCACCATATGACCAAGGGCGCGCAATGCGGCTCCATTGATATGGATCATCAACCCAAGCGGCAATAGTGCCAATGCCCAAAGAAGCGTATATACTTTCTCAAGCCCCAACCAATCCCGGTAGAGGTAAAATATCACCGATAGAATACCAACCATTGGCACGATGATCCAAAACCCTGTTCGGGTGGACCAACGGGTAATAGCATGGACGGAACTCATATCCTCAGATGCAGAATAGGCGGCAATCCGCCGGGTGAGCAATTGACTAAAGCCCATCGTAATTGGTGCCGCGAGAAAAAGTATCAGACTTTGCGAAAAGCTATAAATGCCGAGTGCGGTCGGCCCAAGAATGCGACTGAGTAAAACCGTATTGATGAAGGTGAAAAGCGTGCCAAGCGACATAATGATCAGGCTGCCAATGGTGCCCATGAGCAATGCATCGCTGGCCTCAATATTGAGTTTCTTTGCAGTGGTGCGAACAAACCACGTCAGTAAGGAGCGTTCCATGCTCAATCCGCCAAACCGAGAATGGCGATCATCTCCCGATTGATATGACGCATGTCAAACAACCGCTCTGCTTTTTGTCGGCTGGCCTGGCCCATTGATGAAATAAGGTCCGGATGCCGGATAAAAAACTCCAGCCCATCCGCAAGTGCCGACCAATCCTTGACGCGAACCAGTCGTCCATTCACAACTTCGTCAACAGTCTCCCGGCATCCACGCGTATCTGTTGTGATAATAGGCCGCCCGGTTGCCATCGCCCGCAACACAGATTGTGGCATTCCCTCGCCATAAGATGGCAGTACGAAAACATGGGCTTGTTCATAAAGCCCTTGCACGTCGTGGTCGGGGCCCAAAAACTCAACGCCGTCACCAAGTTGGGCAAGCGCGTCTCGTGTAATGCCCGATGGCCGCTCATCTTGCGCTCCCGCCAAAAGCCATCTCGTATGCGGATGTTCACGCTTGATCGCAACCGCCGCCTGAGCATATTCCCGAACGCCATTGTATTTTTCCAAAGGTGCGACCATCAAAAACGTCATTTCAGATGCCATCGACGGCATTGGCGTGATTGGAAAAGAAGCAAGATCAACCCCCGCCCCACGCACGATGTGTACTGGCAGAGATTTGGGAAGAAGACCAAGCGATGTCATCAGCTCATAGTCATCCCGGTTATGAAATATGACACCATTAGCGCGTTTAAGCGCGCGCCTGTACAGTCGGCGCATGGTTCTTCTCAAGACCGCCGACTTCAGCCCTCGCCCTTCAAGAAACGAGTAGCCTAGCCTGTCGATCATCAAAACCACATGCGGCGTCCCGGATTTATAGGCCGCAATCGTGCCGTAAATCGCGGGCTTTGACGTGGTGCCCAACACAACATCCGGTTTAAGATTTTGAAAAATTCCATTGAGCGCACGGAGCGTTTTCAGCTCATCAAAAGGGTTCGTGCCAGTGAGAGCCAAAGGATAGCTCATCGTTGCCACACCAAGCGCGCGCAGCTTGGTTGTGCTGTCTTCGTCAAATTCCGGCGCAAGACAATGCACCTCGTGTCCCGCCTCGACAATCTCGCCAATAAGGGCCGCCCGGTGCGAAACCAGCGCGCGCGCGTCAGACGCCACAAGGGCGACTTTCTTTGATCGGGTTGCTGATGATGTTGGCATAAAATTCAATGAAGCGTCCGTGTCGTATCTGCCCAGTTTTCATCCCCGCTCACCGGGTCGTCAAAACTATGAATTTCAGCCGTGTAGCCCTCAACTGTCTCGCTAAGCAATTTATGGATATCAGCGACGTTGCCTCCATCCATAGCGCGCTTGAGAATATCCAGCCGCTCATCAAGAACAGAGATCGAAAGCTTGCCCTCGATATTGCGCAAAATACGAGGGTGAGCAGTACCCGTCGAATTATCTCCAATAAGGAGTTCTTCATAGAGTTTTTCACCAGGTCTCAGGCCCATATATTCAATGGCAATATCACCTCCGGGATGATTTTCATCGATAACCTCACGCCCCATCAAGCGGATCATCGATCGCGCAAGATTATCAATTTTCACAGGCTCTCCCATGTCGAGCACAAATACATCTCCCCCGCTACCCATTGCTCCTGCCTGAATGACCAGCTGTGCCGCCTCCGGAATCGACATAAAATAACGTATAATGTCAGGATGTGTAACGGTCACCGGTCCGCCCTCGAGTATTTGCTTGCGAAAACGTTTAACGACAGAGCCCGAACTATCAAGCACATTGCCAAAACGAACCATCGAAAAAACCGTTTTACCACGTCCCTCATCAGCAAGTGCCTGCAGAACGAGTTCAGAAAGGCGTTTACTGGCACCCATGATATTTGTCGGCCGCACCGCCTTGTCTGTTGAAATTAGAACAAATTGTTCAACGTCACACGCCAGTGCGCATTCCGCCACTATGCGGGTACCAAACGTGTTGTTCATGATGCCCGAAACCGGGTTGGCTTCAACAATCGGCACATGTTTATAGGCCGCCGCGTGATATATCGTATGGACATCATTATCTTGAAGCGTTTTGATTATCAACGGCTCATCGCTGACCGATCCGAGCACTGACTTTATAATCGGTGGGTTAAAGGCACCGACTTTAAATCCTACTACATCCCGTTTTTTACTTTCTGCCAGAGCTTGCAGATGATCACGGATTTCCATCTCAATATCGTAAAGTGCGATTTCTGAAAGATCGAAGAGCACGATGCGCCGCGCCCCGAGATCGACAATCTGCCGAGTTAGTTCAGATCCAATCGACCCACCAGCACCGGTAATGAGAACTGACTTGCCTTTAATGTTACGGTCCAGAAGGTCGGTATGAGGCGGTACAGGATCACGCCCCAGCAAATCCTCAACATCGACATGCCTAAGATCACTGATCCTAACCTTGCCGCTGGCGATATCGTTGAGGCCCGGCAAAGTTTTGACCTGGACGGGAAATGTCTCCAGTCTCTTGAGTGCAGCACGACGCGCCTGGATTGTTTGATCTGAGAGTGCCAGAAAGACTTCATCAACGTCGCCGCGGCCAATCAGCTTATCAAGTTTTTGATGCGGGTAGACCTTGAGGCCGCTAACATTCTGATTATGCAGCCGGTCGTCGTCATCAATAAACGCAATGGCATTATATTCGTTTGATATGCGGAGGGCTTGCAAAAGTTCCACGCCCGTTTGACCTGCACCATAAATCAGAATATTTTTTTTGGCATCTTCAAACCGCGCAAAAGTCATGAACGGCAGGCCGCGCAAAAGCACGCCTGCCACATAGCGGCTTCCCCACACCAAAACCACCGCCAACAACCCGTAAAGTATAAAAACCGATCGCGGTAAGAGCCCTGGCACGGCGGCCAAAATCACAATGAGCGACCAGGCCAAAACTGAGAGCACGACCGCTGCGAGAATTCGGACCGCCCCCTGTGGTCCGATAAACCGGGTCACAAGACGATAAAGCCCCAAATAATAAAATATTGAGATTCCAATAAATGGCGCACTCGCCAAGAGTAATCCAAACTCCAAGCTTTCTGGCCAATAAAGTTGACCCAGGCGCAGTGAAAACGCTCCCCAAATGGCGATGAAGAGCAGAATAAGATCATTGATCAGCAGGAACACCCGTTTCGGATATCGACCGAGCCCAACGAGGTCTTTTAGAAGTTTATTTTTCAGCTCTAAAATATTGTTCATTTGAGAATGATTTGTGCCCCGAGTTGTCTCAAAAAACCTGACAATTAAAGTGTGGACCCGACCCTAACCCGCATTTCACGCAGTGTCACGACATGTCATCGTTTTTTGCGTTGCAAATGACAAGGCGCCAGCCGGGTATGATCACCATAGATCGGGCTTTTCTCCCTTTGCCTTCAGGCGCGCTGTTTTCTCGTCGAGATATTTGTAAAATTGTTGGGTTTTATAGTGTCCGCCATGGACATACTCAAAATTGGATATGAAGTGATACGGCTTCCAATATCCAAGCAGCCGCCATACCTCCACCTCAGAACCCGGCTTTTTGGGAATATTTGACGAGGAATTTGGGAAAAAATTAACCGAAGGTGTACCCGTAACCCGCCAGCGACGGGCGAGTTCCTGCTCGCTCAATTCCTTGCCGTCAAAATCTGTTACCGTCCGCGGACCGCGAAAATCGAGCTGAAGAACGTGGAAATTTTTTTCTATGTAGGCGTTTGTTTTCGGATCAGCCAGATTAACCCGGTGCATCTCACCGCAATAAGGGCAACCTCGCTGCTCCCATATGATGGCGAAATGCTTTCCAAGTTCCGCCGCGTCCTTAAGGTCATCCCTGAGATCAAGGAAGCTGTCGATAAACCAGCTTTGCTTGTGAAGGCCATCATCGCCAACTTCCAAAGCCGCCGCTGGGTTGCCCCCTGCGAGGTTCGAAAATACGCTTAATCCGGCCGTTGCCAGAGAATAATCGAGGAATTTACGTCGCGTAAAATTCATTTCCAGCCTCACAATCAGCCAAAAATAACGTGCCCCGACAAGTGCCGACAATCGGGACGCATAATTGGTTCAGGTTTCATTCATGTAGCCTAGCATATTTTACAAGCATGTTACGCAATGGTGGCATAAAATGAATGTGAGCGATTCGGGACAATAATAGAACGAACCGGCAAGAGATCAATAATGTGTCTGTGAAATTGCTCAGTTTAGACGCTTTAAATGGTGAAGGCCCAGATGGCCAGACCAACACAAAAGCAATGCCGCCACAAAAAAGAGATTTAGACGGGCCATGAAAAATTTCAAACTATCACAAGCCATAATTCTAGGCTTTTTCACCATCGGCCTTATCATGCCGCTAACCGGTGCCGAGGCCGCTGATCCCGCGGCCTATAAAAGCTGCGTCCGCAGCTGTCAGCAGCAATATGCTGTTTGTTACAAAAACACCAAAAACCGGGCCCAATGTAAGGCCGAGCAGGCAAATTGCTCACAAGGTTGCGCTTCATATCTTTCAAGTTTGAAAAGCCGTGTTCTGGCGATGATCAGCTCCAAAAAAGACTAAATCACAAACTCATTCATCAATGACAATCACATGCAGGCGTCGTGGCCCATGTGCACCCATGATAATGGTTTGCTCAATATCCCCCGTTCGCGAAGGACCGGATATAAGATTAACTGTTCGCGGTATTTGAACCCCGCCTTGCCGGTCAGAACCAGTGATCTTTCTGATCTGCTCCCATGCATCCTCATAGCTCCCGGAAATGTTGACGGCCCGCACCACCACAATATGATGCTCGGGAAGAAAGTTCAGACTGGTTGGATTAGCGGCACTTGAGAGTAAAAAGAGGGTCCCGGTTTCTGCTGCCGCTACATCAGCATGGCTGAGAGAAATCGGATCATCACCGGTCGCTCTCCCCACTTTACGCGCGATATGCGCAGCCTCCCAATCAACAGCATCAAATATCTTGTCACTGCCAGTGCAAATAACCTTCTCGAGGTTTAGCGAACGAAGGTAGCTCCCAACCGCGTCACCAATCTGTTCGGCGTTATTAATATGCGCAACACTGGCCAATTGCGTTTCGAGCATTGTCTGAAAAAGTCTCTGTCGCGCATCAATAGGCAACATCGCGCGCGACGGAATGAGATTGCGCGCGTGACCGCGCAGTTTTTTTTGCACGATGAACTGCCGTGCCCGATCATCACCATCAGCCTTGAGCGCCGACCTGATATCGCCAAGGATCAATTTCCTAGCATGTGTCCGTGTCGAGCTCATCTGCCACCCTTTTTGTCCGCGTGTCGGCGCGTATGTGTAAGTCTGTGCCCGCCATTTTTAAACCGGGCCTGAAAGCTCATTCCATCAGGAACCGGAAACTCCCGGTGCTTTGTCCAATCTGCTGGTAATGGGAGCCATTTCGCCAGGGCGGGACGGCGCAGCGCAAATGAAAAGGCTCTCATGCCCCAGGACGTAAGTCGATGATAGGTTCGGGGACGCATCGCCAGCCAAAGCCAACCTTTCAGTAGTTTCGCCTGTCCCCGAGATGTCAGCTCTTTCTTAAAGGCGCGGTTCCGCCATTGACGCATCAGCTTGGGAAGTGGAATGCCCATCGGACAGACCGCTTCACATGCCCCGCAAAAACTCGATGCAAACGGCAAATGATAGGCTTCCTCAATACCGACATGAGATGGTGTCAGCACCGCACCAATCGGACCGGGATATACCCACCCGTAGCTGTGCCCCCCGACCGCTTGATAAACCGGGCAATGGTTCATACACGCTCCACAACGGATGCAGCGCAAAACTTCATGAAATTCACTTGCCAAAAGTTCTGTCCGACCATTGTCGAGTAGAATGACATGGGTCTCAACCGGGCCATCCATATCGCCGGCACGTCTCGGCCCGTTGGTAAACGTCGTATAGGTGGAAAGTTCCTGTCCCGTCGCGGACCTGGCCAGAACACGCAATATCGTGGTCGCATCCTCAATTGTTGGCACCATTTTTTCAATCGAGGCCACAACAATATGCACCCGTGGCAGGGTTTGCACGAGATCCGCATTCCCTTCATTTGTGACAATCACCGATGCACCTGTTTCAGCGACCAGAAGGTTGGCCCCTGTAATGCCGACATCTGCCGCAAGGAATTTGGCCCGCAGAACTTCGCGCGCCTCGGCCACCAGCGTTTCAGGCGATTCAAGGGCCCGGTCCGTCTCAAGCTCGTTATGAACCCGCCTGAAATCATCGACGATCTGTTCTTTTGTCAGATGAATGGCAGGAGCAATAATATGGCTCGGCGTCTCGCCCCGGATCTGAATAATATATTCCCCAAGATCGGTTTCCACAACCTCGAGCCCCATCCGTTCAAGATGGCCGTTGAGCGCGATTTCTTCTGTCACCATGGATTTGCTTTTGGCGACAATTCGGGCGTCGTTAGACTGGCATATATCGCCAATGATATCGCAAGCATCAACACCGCTTCGCGCCCAGTGTACATTGCCCCCTTGTGCTATGACCTGGCGCTCGAAATTCTCCAGATAAAGGTCAAGATGCTCCAGCGTATGTGCCTTGATCTGTCGGGCCTCTAACGTCAGCGCATCAAATTCGGGCAATTTACTGCGCGCTTTGGCCCGCTTTGCAACAAAACCATCAGGCACGTTTTTCAGGGCTTTTTGCAATTGCCCATCATGCAGCGCCTCTGCCACATTCGCCTTAAAATTTGAGGATCTTGTTTTCATGTCGGGAGCTAACCCTCCCTTTGAGGCAATTTTTGCCCCACATCGCCAGCCAGAACTTCCGCCACATGCCGCACTTCAACCTGAGCACCCATGCGCTTCAGCTTGCCTTCAATATTCATAAGGCAGCCAAGATCGCCGCCGATCAACAGGTCCGGTTCCCGGTCGAGAACATCCGCGACCTTCTTTTCCAGAATAGCATTAGATAAATCGCCATAATTCACAGAAAACGTCCCGCCAAAACCACAGCAGGCCTGTGCGTCGTTAAGCTCTACGAGCTCCAGCCCCTTGACCGTTGCCAACAGCGTCCGTGGCTGACTGGAAATGGCAAGCTCGCGTAATCCCGAACAGGCATCATGATAGGTTGCCCGCCGCTTAAGCTTCACGTCAACCGATTTAACACCCATAACGTCAGTGAGGAAGGATACAAGCTCATGAACTTTTCGCGAAAACGTCTCCGCCCGCAGCTCCCATGCCGGGTCACCTTTAAGGAGCACCGGGTAATGCCGCTTGAGCATTGCCGCGCACGAGCCGGATGGTGCAACCACGTAGTCGTATTTTTCAAAATTGCCGATCGTCATCCGTGCAAGCTCCGCAGCACCCTGTTTCTCGCCAATATTGTAGGCCGGTTGACCACAGCAGCTCTGCCCCTCGGGCACAGATACATCACATCCTGCATCTTCAAGCAGGCGCAAGGTTGAAAACCCTACACCTGGCCGAAAGAGGTCAACCAGACATGTGACAAATAGACCGACGCGCGGTCGGCGGTTTGTTTGCAAAGCTTCTTTCATGGTCCCGAATAGTATCTGATAGTGATCCAGCTAAACAAGGATGTGACAGCCAAAAAAAGACCCGCCATCACAAATCAGTAAGGCGGGTCTTTTAGTCAATTTTCGGCACGTCCCGAAGGCCGCCTCTGATAGTTGGCTACTGTGCAGCAGCCGCTGCGTCTGCTTTAGCTTTTGAAAATGTCTCGAGATATGCAATCACATTTGTAATCTGCGTTGGTTTGCGTAGTCCGGAGAACGACATTTTATTCTTTGGAATATCCTTGCGAGGCTTGGCAAGGAACTTGGCCAGTGTTTCCGCATTCCATACACGGCCACCAGCACCGGCATCTACCATCGCTGGAGAGAATTTAAAACCTTCAGCCGTTCCTGCCGTCCGACCAATCAGGTCATTGAGCGATGGGCCAATTTTATGTTTCGCACCTTCGCCAACCTTGTGACACGCAGCACAGCGTTTAAATACTTTTTTGCCCTTTTTGACGTCAGCTGCGGCAGGAGCAGTAGCCGCAGCAGGAGCCGTCGCATCACCTTCAGCAGAGGCAATGCCGGTAAACGATACCAGCGCCAGCCCCGTAATAAGAACACGTAAAATCGATTTCATTCCTAAAAACTCCCATAAATTTAAGTCAAATAAACCCACATGGGTTTTGCTTCCCGGCTTGACCATGGTTTTCTAATAGATTGAACCTGCAGTGTATAGCAGACTTTTTTATGACGGCAATTGCGACGATATGCTGCATTAGTTGATTAATCACTGTTATCAAGCCAGCAACCATGCCTTGCACGCACAACTTGTTGGCAATATTATATAATCATTATGTAGCTGAATGCGGGTGTGGATGAAGGTTAGCGCGGCTCTGGCCCGACAATAATACTTGCGTGGTCAGGCGCTCAATTTCCTTTTTACATCGTCCCAATAAGGTTGTTCGCCATAGAGCTCCTTTAAAAACACAAGAAACACCTGGACTTTTTCTGGCACAAAATCCCGGCTGGGGAAAAGCGCAGACAGTGTAACATTGGAACTCCCTTGATACTGAGGCAGAACAATTTTAAGCTTTCCATTCGAGATTTCCTCGCCAACCGCCCAGGTTGAAACCAGCCCGATGCCGTGATGCGCCAATAAAGCTTCCTTAGAGAATTCCGAGGAATTCGTGCGTATTTTTCCGTGCACCCGGTAAGTCACATCACCATCCGGCCCATGTAGATTCCACTGATCGATCTCGCCGGACGTAATGCATTCAAAATGATCAAGCTCACCCAATGAACTGGGCTCGCCATTGCTATCAATATATTCCGGTGTCGCGCAAAGCACGCGTCTGACAGGAGCAAGCTCATGCACCATCATGCTGGTATCGCGCGGCAAGCCTATCCTCAGTGCCACATCAAAGCCGTCACGGATAATGTCGACATATTGGTCCGACAGTTGAATATCTATCTCTATATCGGGATATGCATCGAGAAATTTTGGAATATAGGGCGCCAGATGCATCCGACTGAACAAAGTCGGAGCTGAAATACGCAAAACCCCGCTTGGCGTCGTATTTCTTTGGCTAACAAAGTTTTCTGCTTCTTCCACAAGGCTCAATATGTCAATCACCCTCCGGTGGTAGCCTTCACCTGTTTCCGTCAGCGTTAACCGTCTTGTGGTCCGTTGAAAGAGCCGCGCGCCCAGGCGTTCTTCAAGATGTCCCACACGCTTGCTGATAACCGCCGGAGAATAGCCAAGTTCACGTCCGGCCGCAGACATATTGCCAGTGCGCACAACACGTGCGAAAATCTTCAGATCTGTTATATCGGTCAAATTTGCCTCTCAATGCGCAAAGCTGATATGGTTGAATACGGGTTCAACCATGGGCTACTGGTCTAAAATAAGATGAGCTTATGTCCAAAATATTATTAGCTCATCAAAACTCAGATTATCGCTTAGCTTGCCCTCTAAACGAACTGTCAAAACAGAAATTCGAATTTTAATAATACATTGAATTGCGCATTAATAAAACCATGAGTTGAGTAAATTCAGCAAAACACAACAAAAAGTTTAACCAAACTTTACCAGTTGACCGAAATGGAAACACCTCGATATGGCCCTTCTAGAGCAAATTGCTCCCGATCACGATATTATCAAGCGCCGCGACGCCATTGTAAATGAGCTCAGCCGCATGTTGGGAAGCGAGGCCGTGATCGGCGACGAATATGGCAGACGGGCATTTGAAACCGATGCTTTGACAGCATATAAATGTATGCCTTTGGCGGTTGTCTTTCCAGAGACCACGCAAGACGTCAGCCAGATATTGGCCTTTTGCCATGCCCACGATATCCCGGTTGTGGCGCGTGGAGCAGGCACATCCGTTTGTGGCGGCGCGCTTCCTCAAGCGGATGCAGTCGTTCTATGTGTTTCAAGAATGATCAAAATTATCGATATTGATTACGACAACCGCACCGCGACCGTCGAGGCAGGCATAACAAATCTCGCCATATCGGACGCTGTGTCGAAGGACGGCTTCTTTTATGCTCCCGACCCCTCAAGCCAGATTGCCTGCACCCTCGCAGGCAATATCGCAATGAATTCCGGTGGCGCTCATTGTCTTAAATACGGCGTCACAACCAACAATCTTTTGGGCGCGCGCATCGTCCTCATGGACGGAGAAATCATTGATATTGGCGGCGCCTATCTTGATGCCGCTGGATATGATTTTCTCGGCCTCTTGACCGGGTCTGAAGGCCAAATTGCAATTGTCACCGAGGCGACGGTGCGCCTTTTTAAGGCAGCAGAAGAAGCCCGCCCCATCCTCATAGGCTTCAACACGGTCCACGATGCAGGTGCGTGCGTGGCTTCGATCATTGCGTCTGGCATTTTACCCGTGGCAATCGAATTCATGGACAAGCCAGCCATCAAGGTGTGTGAGGCTCATGCCCATGCCGGATACCCCCTTGATGTTGAAGCGCTCCTGATTGTCGAAGTTGAGGGCTCCGAGCCTGAAATAAATGAATTGCAGGAGAAGCTCAAAGCAATTGCCAAAACCCATTCTCCAGCGGTTATCAAAGCCAGCACCGACGAAGATCAAACGGCTGCAATCTGGCGTGGACGCAAAGCAGCCTTTGGTGCCATGGGACGGATATCCGATTTTTATTGCATGGACGGCGTCATACCCGTCAGTCGCTTGCCTGAAGTTCTGACCAGAGTAACTGAAATCTGCGACGGATACGGCTTGCGTGTCGCAAATATTTTACATGCGGGCGACGGTAATCTCCATCCGCTGATATTATTTGATCCCAATGATGAAGAAGAGGCCATCCGCGCAGAGCAATGCGGTGCCGACATTCTCAAGCTGTGCGTTGAAGCCGGCGGATGTCTGACAGGCGAGCACGGCGTTGGTATAGAGAAGCGCGATCTGATGCCCGTTCAGTTTAATGATGTCGATCTTGCCCAGCAAATGCGCATCAAGACAATATTCGACCCGAAATGGCTGTTAAACCCCGGCAAAGTATTTCCACTCGACAAAAGAAATTTGGGTTAAAAAATTTCATATGCAGAAAAAATGGACACCGGCAACTAGTCGCTTTTTCTGCGAATCGCCAGTTCGAGTGGTTATTCACACTACGACAAAAAAATAGCTTAGGAGCTTACCTTGCTTTCTACGATCAGACCCGGTGATGAGCAGGAACTCTCACTTGCAATCCAGGATGCCTGTAACTCGAACGTTCCGCTCGAGGTTTTCGGAGCTGGCACCAAACGTGCGATCGGCCGCCCGATGAACACCACGGCCTCGATCACCACCACCCGGTTCCGCGGCATTTCCCTTTACGAGCCCAATGAGCTCGTTATGACCGCAGGCGCCGGTACACCACTCTCAACAATCGAACACCAGCTTGATTTAAACAACCAGCAATTGGCATTCGAGCCCATAGATCCAGCATCCGTTATTGGCGGGGAAAACGGGCAAATGACCATCGGCGGAATTTTTGCCACCAATCTATCGGGCTCACGCCGCATTCAGGTCGGAGCCGCACGCGATCACCTGCTGGGCATTCGCGGTGTTAATGGCCGCGGTGAGATATTCAAATCCGGCGGCCGTGTCATGAAAAACGTAACGGGATATGATTTGTGTCGCGGCCTGTCAGGCTCGTGGGGCACCCTCGCAGTCTTAACCGAGGTGAGTTTCAAGGTGCTGCCTCGCGCCGAAGAATCCCGAACACTTCTGTTCTTTGGCATGCCGGATGAAATCGCCACCGAAGTCATGTCCCGTGCAGTTCAGACGCCCTATGAAGTGTCTGGCACATTGCACTTGCAAAAGCCGTTCGCCGAGCAATTGCGCCATGAGGCTTTGCGCAATATGGGGCAGGCTATAACGGCAATCAGATTGGAAAATTTTTCCTCATTTGTTGATGCCCGCGCCGAAAAACTAAGGGCCGCCTTTGCCGATTACGGTGAAGTTCATCAGCTCGACGATGAAAATTCGCGGCTATTCTGGCGTGAAATCAGGGAGTTGTCATTTCTGCAAGATGGCACTGATCCACTTTGGCGGATATCTACTGCACCAAAAGATGGGCCAAGATTTATGACTGCCCTCTCAGGCTTTATGGATTGCCGCACCGCTTATGACTGGGCAGGCGGACTAATCTGGGTGGAGGTACCCGCAACAACCGACGCCGGGGCTGCGGAAATCAGAAGACTGCTTGCATCAATCGGCGGCCACGCAACTTTGATTCGCGCCGAGCCCTCAGTGCGCGCGACCATCAATGTCTTTCAACCCCTGGAGCCCGGACTTGCCAAACTGTCATCGAAATTAAAGGCCCAGTATGATCCGGTTGGCATTCTTAATCCGGGTCGTTTATATGCGAGCATATAAAGCCGGTGCAATCGCGTCGGCAATCATCGGTCAAATCCTGAAGACGCAACTTATAGATACCTGACTAAGAGAGAAACAAACCACAATGCAGACGTCATTTGACAAAGACCAGCTTCAGGAAAAGCGCATGGCAATGGCAGAGTCCATTATCAGAAGCTGTGTTCATTGCGGCCTCTGTACCGCCACCTGTCCGACTTATCTCATCAAGCGTGATGAGCGTGACAGTCCGCGCGGCCGCATATATATGATCAAGGACATGATCGAAAACGGTGGTGAGGCAAGTGCCAAAACCACGACCCATATCGACCGTTGTCTGACGTGCCTGTCCTGCACAACCGCCTGCCCCAGCGGCGTCGACTATATGCGTCTGATTGATCTCGCACGTAATATGATCGGAACGCGAGGGAAACGCAGCTACAAGTCTCAGCTTACACGTCAGTTTGTGCTCTCCACCCTTCCCTATCCCAAACGCTTGAAATCGGCCATGCGCATGGCCCGTTTTGCCCGTCCGTTATCTGGCATTCTCAAAAAAATTGGTCTCAGTGATATGGTTTCCATGATGGATCTGATGCCAAAAACGATCCCCTCACCCGGCACCTATCGTGGTGCTGGTGCCGCAAAACCACGTGGTGTGAGGCAGCGCGGTGTTATTCTTCTTGAAGGGTGTGTGCAGCCAACCATAGACCCGGCCATCAATGACGCCACCATCAGGCTTCTTGCTCGAAATGGCGTTGAGGTGTTTATCAGCTCTGGCTCCAGTTGTTGTGGCGGGCTCGCCTATCATAATGGCGCCGAAGAACAGGCGATTGAACAGGCAAAGGATAATGTCGATGCCTGGCACAAAGTGCTCGGCAAGGAAGATATCGATGCCATCGTGATCAATGCCTCAGGTTGTGGCACAACTGTAAAAAATTACAGCCATATGCTTGAGGACGACACCGACTACCGGCTCAAGGCCGCACATATTGTCGCGCTAACCCGTGACATAACCGAATTTCTCACCGATTATGACCTCGGCCCACCCAAAAGATGGTCATCTCTTCAGGTCGCCTATCACGCCCCCTGCTCACTACAACACGGACAGCGGGTCATCGATCCACCCCGCACATTGCTCAAGAAAGCCGGCTTCGGATTGTTGGAATTCAACGAAGGACATATATGTTGCGGTTCTGCAGGCACATATAATCTGTTGCAACCTGAAATCGCTACCGAACTTCGGGACCGGAAAGTTGAAAACATTGAAGCCGTAAAACCAGACGTAATCGCCACCGGCAATATCGGCTGCATGGTCCAGTTGCAGAGTGGCACATCAATACCCGTTGTCCATACTGTTGAGCTTCTCGATTGGGCTTATGGCGGCCCATGTCCTGAAAAGTTGAAACATCTTAAAGACCGGGTAAGCGATATCCCCAATCCGGAGCCTAAATCGCGGGTCGCAACATTACCACCCCCACCAGCACCTAAGAAAAAATCCTTTTTCGGCGCGCGTTCATAAGCGCTAATAAATGCAAGACCTAAATCAAACGCAAAGCCGTCCCTGGTATTAAAGCCTCTCTTATTATTGATGTCTGCTAGCCTTGCCCCTAACCGGGCTTTAAGCTAGAACCCGGGCGACAGACGCAACCGTTCAATCAGAATTTCATGACAAAAAAAACCAAAATAAAACGACCTAAGGCACGGCTGCCAAAAGGGTTCAGAGATATACGCGGTCCCGAAATCCGCTCCATGCAGGAGATGATCTCCCGCATTCGCAACGTCTATGAGGTTTATGGTTTCGAGGCGCTGGAAACTCCGTCCTTTGAATACACCGATGCGCTGGGTAAGTTCTTGCCCGATCAGGAGCGCCCGAACGCAGGTGTTTTTTCTATAGAAGATGAAGACGGCCAGTGGATGTCCCTGCGCTATGATCTCACCGCCCCCCTGGCTCGGTTCGTGGCCCAGAATTACGACGCTCTTCCCAAGCCATATCGCCGCTACCAGACCGGCACCGTTTTCCGTAACGAAAAACCCGGACCCGGAAGATACCGGCAGTTCACCCAATTTGACGCGGACACAGTTGGCGCGCCGGTGGGAGCGCCTGATGCCGAAATGTGCATGATGATGGCCGATATTATGGAAGCCGTTGGTATAAAGCGCAGCGATTATGTGATCCGGGTTAATAATCGCAAGATACTTGACGGACTGATGGAAACTCTTGGTCTTGGAGGTGCCGAACAGGCGGCAAAGCGGATTAATGTTTTACGCTCCCTGGATAAAATGGACAAATTCCCCCGTGATCAGATCGCCCTGCTTCTTGGCCGGGAGGGGCGCAAGGATGAAAGCGGTGATTTCACCAAGGGGGCCGGCCTTGATGATGAGCAAATAATGGCCTTGTTTGATTTCCTTGATACTGGGGAAGTAAAAGGCCAGCAGCCAATGCTCGACGAGGGGCTGTGTGAATTGTCAGTCCTGGAAGATCTGGTGCGTTCAGCGGGCTATGAAGAGGACCGCATCAAAATGGACCCTTCCGTAGTTCGCGGTCTTGAATATTACACAGGTCCTGTATTCGAAGCGGAGGTCACATTTGAAGTGAAAAACGACAAGGGGCAGGTCGTGCAATTTGGCGCAGTTGGTGGTGGTGGCCGTTATGACGGGTTGGTGGCTCGCTTCAAAGGTATCGAGATTCCCGCGACCGGCATGTCCATCGGTGTCTCAAGGCTCTACACCGCAATGCAGATGCTCAACACGAACAATGCCGTCGAAGATGGTCCCGTCCTCGTATTGGTTATGGACCGTGATCACCTCCCGGCCTATCAGGCTATGGCCCAGGAGCTGCGCGTACAGGGCATCCGCGCAGAAATGTATCTCGGTACGTCCGGCATGCGTGCACAGATGAAATATGCCGACAAACGCGGCGCACCCTGCGTAATCATTCAGGGCGAAGACGAGCGCGATAAAGACGAGATTACAATCAAGGACCTTAAAGAAGGTGCGCGGCTGTCTGGTGAAATCGAGGACAACAAGGAATGGCGGGAAGGGCGACCAGCCCAATTCTCCGTTCCAAGAAACAAGCTTGTTGATGCGGTTGCGGGTGTGATCAAAAGTCAGGCTGACGAAGCCGCTGCCCCCAACATTAAAGCCTAGAGCGAGTAAATAGCATGACTGCTGAAGCAGTAAAACAATTTCAGGATCTGGAAGCCCAGGCCGATGCGATAATGGCGGTTTTCTCGGATGCCGGTTACGAATATGTGGCACCCGCTATAATTCAGCCAGCAGATGTTTTCCTCGATGTCGTCGGCGAAAGCATACGTGGCCGCACTTATGTATTCACTGACCCTGACGGTGAAGAGCTGTGCCTGCGCCCGGATATGACCGTACCAACCGCGCGCCTTTATCTTGAGCGCTTTCCAGAGGCTGATAGCCGCGCCAGATATGCCTATAATGGAGCCGCGTTCAGATTCCGGTCGGCTGGTGACGCAGCCATCGACCCACGGGAATTCCGCCACGCCGGTGTCGAGTCCATAGGGGGTATGGAGCGCGACATTGAAGACGCCAAAATTCTCGCCATTTTAATCGAGGCGGTCGAGAGTGCTGGCCTTAAAGATTACAGACTGAAATTTGGAGATCTCGGGCTTTTTCAAGCGCTCCTCAATGCGCTCAAGGTGCCGAAGCGTTGGCAGACTCGCCTGCGCCACCAGTTTTGGAAACCCGATACGTTCCGGACACTCGTGCAAAAATTAAGCTCAGAAGATGAGCGCGCACTTTCCAACGTACCAAAAGAATTGCAGGAACGTCTCGACCCCTCCAAACCAAGCAACGCCAAGAAGGAGCTCGGGGCCTATCTCGAAGCTAATAATATTCCGCTTATCGGCGCCCGCACCCTGGCAGAAATAACCGCCCATCTTCTTGAAGAAGTTGAGGATGTGCGAACCGAACCGCTCTCTACAGAGGCTGCAAACCTGATTGAATCCTATGTCGGCATCACCGCACCTCCACGCGCCGCCGGTGCGCGCATCGAAGATTTGGTTTCCGAAAGCGGTATCGACCTTGGTGCCGAGATAGACGCGTTTCGTAGACGTATTGACCGCATGTCTGAGGCCGGCATTGATTTTGCCAACGCAGAATTTTCAGCCGAGTTTGGACGCAATCTTGAATATTACACCGGCCTCGTGTTCGAGATAAATGTCGACAGTCTAAACGGACGACTGCCCATTGCCGGCGGCGGACGATATGATGATTTGCTGAAATCAATAGGCGCATCACACACGGTCCCCGGTGTCGGCGGCGCGATACACACAGAGCGCCTGATGGCGGCGGTCAGGGGAGAGTTGTAATGAGCGATAAATTTATACTTGCGATCCCGTCCAAAGGCCGCCTCATGGAAAAAGCTCTGGCGCAATTTGAGGAGTGCGGACTGCAAATCACCAAAACGGGCCACGAACGCGGTTACATTGGTGAAATAAAGGAGCTGCCCCAGGTCGAGGTGTCTTTCCAGTCGGCTTCCGAAATCGTCCATTTCTTAAAAAACGGTCGCATTCATATGGGCGTGACAGGCGAAGATCTCACCCGCGAATATATTACCAACGCTGATGCCCGGGTGAACTTCTTAAAAAAGCTGGGTTTTGGGCACGCCGATGTTGTTGTCGCAATTCCCACCTGCTGGATCGATGTTTCACGCATGATAGACCTTGAAGAAATCGCCTCGACGTTTCGCAAAAGGCATGGTCGTCGCATGCGCGTGGCCACGAAATATATGAATCTCACGCGCGGGTTTTTCTCAAAGTGCGGCGTCATGAACTACCGCATTGTCGAGAGCCTGGGCGCCACCGAGGGCACGCCTATGGCAGGCACGGCCGATCTCATTGTTGACATCACGTCAACGGGCACGACCCTGGTTGCCAATCACCTGAAAATCCTGGATGACGGCGTGATATTAGAAAGCGAAGCGAATTTGATATCGTCAAAATCCGCAGACTGGACAAGTATCGCCAGTGAGATCAGCAATGAAATCATCGCTCGATTGGACGCGTAGACAAATTTGTTCAAAATATATTTTGCACGATAGAAGCAACTCAATTATTTTTTTGCCGGCCTCATATGGCCAGAATGCAATCTCGTAAAATAGCTGCGGTTATTTTTCTATGTCATTGATAAACACTAATAAATGGCATTAATTCGGGCCCTGAAGACTTTCGCTAAAGATGTTAAAAAACACTTATATGAGCGCAAACTAACCAAGTCATTCAGTCCTGGTTCATTTTCATTTTGCTAAACCAGATGCATCACAGGATGAATTGTGCCTTTTAATTTGAATTCGCAACGAACTGCATTACATTCTGAGTACACGCCAACCCTAAGAGGTAGACGATGACGATGAAAACGAAATTTAAAAAATGTGCTGCATTGGCTGTTATTTTTGGTATCAGTGCATTTTCCTTCGCAGGCATGGCCTCGGCGCAAAGCACTTGTAAGTGGTACGCCTTGCAGTCAGCCAAGCAACAGAAGGTCAATTTGCGCAAAGGCTGTAATTTGAAGGGCCCCGAATGGTCAAAGAACATCAGGGATCACAAAGCCTATTGTGAAAGCGTTTCGCCAGACGTCTGGCAAGCCAAAATCGAAGAACGTCAAAAGGCACTCGACGCTTGTAAATAAACCCAGACGTCAGCCTTAAAGGCTATCGAGCCTCCCAAACTATCGTGTCCATCCCCCCGGACAAACGATATGTTTGCAAAGAACCACACCGCCCCCCTCGGTGTGGTTTTTTTGCGTCTGCTGATCCCACTCCAGTGGACGTAGAGTTGAAGCGGCGTGCCACCTATGCTCTTGCCAAAACTGGTAAGGCGCGCCAAATAGGGGGCAACTAGAGCATTTTCAGGATAAGTGTGTGCGGTTATCCGGTTCGAAAATGCGATAAAATAAAAACTTAGGGGCATCTTTTGATTCAGTCAAAAGATGAAAGACCCTAGCCTTGCCACCTCGTCATTACCGGGGAACCCAAACCGAATTTTGCGAAGGACGCATTGTTTTGCCGATTACCTATGATATGCCCCTCTATCGCCCGCCGAGCGAGGGCAACAACCTGATTGTCCAGGCAACCCTTGGCTGCTCGTTCAATCATTGCACTTTTTGCTCCATGTATAAGAGCAAGACCTATCAGGCGCGGCCGTTGGACAGCGTCTTTGCGGAAATTGATGTAATGTCGAAAAACCTTCCCCAAACGGACCGGGTCTTCCTGGCCGATGGTGATGCACTGACACTGCCGACCGATCATCTGGTTTCATTGCTCAATCACCTCAGCGAAAAATTTCAAAACCTGACCCGCGTGTCAACCTATGCCACGCCCAAAAACCTGCTCGATAAAACACCTGAAGAGCTGGCCCTGTTGCGGGAAAAAGGACTGAAGCTGGTTTATCTCGGTATAGAATCTGGTGCCAATCTCATCCTTAAACGGATCATCAAGGGGGCGAGCCAAAAGACCCATGCAAAAGCCATTCAGCGAGCCAGAGATGCTGGCCTAAAGATATCTGGAACGGTCATTCTCGGGCTTGGCGGGCGCAAAGACTGGCTGGCGCATATTGAGGGCACCGCAGAGTTGATCAACAAGGCGCCACCGACCTATCTTTCCACATTGCAATTAAGGCTCGATGACGACACCTTTGAGGACTTTATGAAAACTCAACCCGAGGGTTTTAGCTTTCAGGATGACGCGGGAATGCTGAAAGAGCAGGAGCGGCTAATATCCCTGTTAAATCCACCACGTCCGGTAATTTTCCGCTCCAATCACGCATCAAACGCCCTGGCACTGGCAGGAAACCTGCCCCGCGACCGCGAACGTCTTCTCGGTCAGATCGAAGCCGTGCGCTCCGGTGCAAGCAAGGTCCGGCCAGAGTTCTTACGCGGACTGTGATTGGTGGAGGGGGGCGCGGGTTCATCGCTTTACTGCGACCTAATAATCCAATTCTAAATAATTATTGTAGTTCGAATCTGGACACAGGGATTCCCATCATCCCCCTGTTAAGGAAGGAACTTCCCATGATTGGTTCCCGAGATCCCATCATGTCGCACCGCCACCCGCGCACAATCTTTGATCCTGATCAAATGTAATGAGCTAACAAGCAACTATCCTAAAAACAATGGAAGGGGTTGGTTGGGAGGCTGCGATTGTGCCGGCCGGGAAATATTTGGTGTTATTGAAAAGCAAGAAGAGGATCTGGAAATGACTGAATTCTTTCGGAAGCTATTCGGAGCTAAAACAGGCGGCAACCTGAGAGCTGAAATCGACGCTGATGGAATAATGCATTCCCAGGTCTCCGACGAAGACCTCATTTCAGAAATGGAAATTTTCGAGGATGAAGGTGAGCAACCAACTGCAAAAGTAAGGTCCTGCGCGGACG
>Ga0209633_10000546_pt1 | contig 43224 bp, 45 predicted proteins | sample Cruoilmetagenom1_FD_187290 | JGI IMG/M metagenome (GOLD analysis project Ga0209633, IMG submission 187290) | Oil polluted marine microbial communities from Coal Oil Point, Santa Barbara, California, USA - Sample 1 (SPAdes) (version 2) | ecosystem: Environmental > Aquatic > Marine > Oil seeps ...
CTTTATCTTTATTAGTAAAACTTCCGGTAAATAATTGTAAAGTATCTATATTATTTGTTTCAATTTCGACATTATATTGTCTTTCAAATTCTTTAATTACTTCACCGTAAGGTACACTTTTAAAGCTGCTAATATTTTTTTGAACCCATGAAGGTGCTGTATCTTTTGTTAGCCCTTCAACAATTTCACCATCAATAATTTTAAAAGATTTACCCGCTGGAAGTTTAATATCCTGCCCCTTATAAGAAACACTTACTAATCCTTCATAACAGATTACTTCAAAATAATTAACACGTTGCTTAACATTAAATTGTGTTCCTAAAACACTGACTTTTCCTAACCAAGTTACAACATCAAATTGCGAACCTTTTTCAACTTTAAAATAAGCTTCGCCTACTAAATTAACCTCTCTATTATTTTTCCAGTTTTTCTTACTGTATTTAATAGAAGAAGCAGCATTTAATTTCACATTAGAATTATCAGGTAAATCAACAGTGATTATATTACTTGCCAATGTTTTAACAGTAGTTGTTTCTCCATAAATAGGAGCGAAATATACCGCTAAAGCTATGATTAATATAGCTGCAACCCTCATTAATGGTTTAATCCATTGCATTTGTAACGTTTTAACCGGTTGCTTTCTATTTTTAATAATAGAATTTAATTTTTCATATTCTAAATCAACATTATAAGATGTGTCTTTAAAGAGCTTAGCTGTTTCAGATAGCTTTACATATGACTCATACTCAGGCAATTCTTTAAATGATTTCAACTCAGCTTCATCGAGCTCATCATCTAACCATTTATGTAGTAATTGTTCTTTCATAATTTCTATTTAACATAACAATTTATAAATATATAACAATTAAGGTTTTATTTTTCCTACCATAACGGTTATACATATTTCTTTTTCTTTTATATTAAACAATTAACTTTCAAAAATTCCTACCCTCAAAGTAACATTTTTTTAAATACCTTGAATATCTTTTCTTAATTTTTCTAATGCTCCATAAATTCTTTTCTCAACACCCTTTCTAGAGATACCTAACATCTCAGCTATTTCTTTGTGCTTTTTACCCTCAACTCTATTTAATAGGAATGCAACTCGTTGCGCTTCGGTTAATTTAGCCAAGGCATTTTCGTATTTCTGCATATATTCTGATTCTTCTAACAAAAATTCTGGATTTTCATTCGTATAATCTTTAGGTTTCGCTTGTTGATGTTTTAATACTACTTTTTGATGTTTATACTCATTTAACATCATATTATTTGCAGTAGTAAATAAAAAGGATTTAGCTTTTTCTGGACTTATATTCTTACAATTGTCCCATAATTTAATAAATGCTTCTTGAACTTTATCTCTTGGATTGAGGCTATCTCCATATTTAAAGCGTAAAAAATTATATACGTCATTAGACAGACTATTGAATATTTTAGAAAAAACATGTTCTTCACAAATATGTGTAGTTAAGGGCTTTAGCATTGTTATTCAAGAATTTTCTACACTAATAGGTAGGATTTTTTTATGGTTGATTGTTTAATTGATGTTAGTCTTTGATTTAATAAACAAAAGTAACAAATCTGATTTATAAGTTACAATTATTGATAAATAAACAACTTAATAACAGTAAATAGGCACAAATTATTGCTTATTAATGAAATAAATCTCAAGTTATGAAAGCAAAATCTATATTAAAACTCATTATATTTTTACTATTATCATTAATATTAAAAACTAATATGTCAGCGCAGCAATTTAAAAATTTAGACAAAATTCAGCATGATATATCTTATTATAGAGAAAGTATGGTCACTCCACCATTAGTAAAAGTAGTTTATGGAAGACCTCAAAAGGAAGGGAAGAAAGTTTTTGGTAGCCTAGTGTCTTACGGAAAAGTTTGGAGAACCGGAGCAAATGAAGCAACAGAAGTCAAGTTTTATCAAGATATATTATTTGGTGATGTACTAGTTTCAGCAGGAACATACGTATTGTTAACTATTCCCGGTGAAAACCAATGGCAAGTTATTTTAAGCTCGAATACAGATGTTTGGGGAGCATTTCAATATGATCCAATATTTAATGTTGCTAAAATTACTGTGCCATCAAGTAAGGCAGAAATAATTGAAACATTTTCAATAGCCTTCAAAGAAAAAAAGGATATAGTACAAATGGTATTGGCTTGGGATTCAACAAGGGTTAAAATACCAATTGCATTTAATGTTTTAAAGGAAACAATCGCTAAACTTTAAAAAAAAATTCTACGAAGGGTAGGAACTTTTAAAGGCTAGTTGTTTTATATATGAATAGTAAAAATATTATTAACACAATTTAAAAATTAGATATACTATAAGGTTAATTAAACAAAGGGGTAAACTGTCTTAACGCTATGGTGAGTTAAGACAGTTTTTTTTACTACTACTACTAATTTTATTTAAGAATGTTTATTGGTTAATGGTTAGTTGAACCATCTGAAGTTCGCTTTGGAGGTTTTTTTTTGTGGAAAATATTTCAATTGAACTAAATTAAGTTTACAACAATTAAAAGTTTAGATCACAATCTTTCTTTTTGTAAAAAGAATGTTTTACCTAATCATTATTTTTTGATGTCTCTTTTTATCTTAAACCTACTTGTTTGTTGAAATGATCTAATATATTCAAAGATTAATTTTAGAAGTAAAGAAACTTGTGTAGTTGTTTATTTAAAATTAATTGTATTGTTCGAACCTGTATTTTTAGTAAAATGATAGATTGCTTAAAAAATATTTTATTAAACAAATTTTATAAACACCTAACAATCAATTATATAAGCTACAAAAAATATTTTTTGAAAAAAAACAAGATTAGTGGTAGGAGTTTTTGCACAGTTGTTGTTTAATATATGAAGAGTCGTAATAATAGACTCGAATAAAAATTTAGCTTTTAATAGTTAATTGAAATATTGAAATTATCAAAACGATAAAAATAAGTGAAACATAAAGTAAACTTTTTTAAAGTCACTAAAAAGAAACATTTATTTAGAATCAGTTTTTCAAGAAATTAAAAGCCAACAAAAATGGGAAAATTGCTATGTATTGAATGTGAAAGTTGTCTCCCTTAAAAAGAGGCAACTTTTACTCCCAAAAAGAAAAAAAGTCGAAAGAGTTCATATCCTTTCTTCCCTGAATGAAATATTGAAAAGAATCGTAATATAGTTTAAATTTGATAGTTTAGTTTTGAAAGAGCCCGCTTTATGTGGGCTTTTTCATTTTAATACACTTACAATAACCTTCGATTATTAAGGTTTCCCAAAACAAAAAAGTCCATAATATATAATGGACTTTCTGGTTTAAAACGACCTCGATAGGAGGTCGAACGGTAATCAAAGGTTCAGTAGGCCTTTGATAGTTAGAAGCCGGATCGTGCGTTGGCAAATTTGGGCAGGATTACTCGTCCCGAAGTTCGAGACTCAGGAGATTCTCTAATGCTCTGCTTTGAAATGTCTTAAGTGCATGTTTGTAACCAGTGGTTTGGATTACTCACTGCGTTCGTGATCCTTCAAAGCTCCGCTTTGAAAATCAAAAATCCTCAAAATCAAAAAAGCAAGCTTTATGATTTTGCTTGCTTTTCGATTTATTCGTGACCTCGATAGGATTCAAACCTATAACCTTCTGAGCCGTAATCAGATGCGCTATTCAGTTGCGCCACGAGGCCAATTTTGGGTTGCAAATATATTTCTTTTCTATAGAATACAGAAAATAATTCAATATATTTTTAATTACTTAACCGAGTGCATTTTTAGTTACAAAATATCGCCATCCTATTAAGGCCATTTGTAACTTAGTTGCTTTAGCCATATCTAATTGTTTTTTAGATAAACTTGGGAGTATAAGTTTATTAAAAGAAGCTAATCCTTTAAAGAATTGTTTTTTCATCTAACAAAAATACCAAATAAAATCTCTAGAAACTTATCTAGAGATTTTTATCATCCAACTTAGCTGATTATTAATTGAATGAAGGTGAGAATCAACTGAAGGACTTTGATTATTAAAAGTATCATAATTAATAAGGGTTTTAGTTAATAATTAGTTTGTTTGAATTAATTCTTATTCAGTATATGCAGTTTTTTTATTATAGAATTATAAAAAGATGAAAATCCATGAATATGCCTATGGTATTGTAATATATTTAACCTTATATCTCTTGAAGTGTAATCACTCAACCTTAATTCATATTAATAAGCGTAACTATATTATTAATATAAGTTATAATTTGTAAGAATTGTAGAAGCTTTTTTCTTAATTTTTCATGAAAATGAATAAAATTCATCTTTTAAAGACCTTTTTTAACCCATTATGTTATTTTTTAGTAGATAACGGTTAAATTCTGAGGAACAAAAAACCCTCACTATTTTTTAAATAATGAGGGTGATTTATACAAGATGTGGTGACTTAAGTAAGTGCTATTTTTCTTTTTTCACTTCTTTTTTTATTTCAATGGTTTTTATTTTGTCGGGATCCATTTTTTTAAACACTTCTTTAGACATTTTTTTACCATTTATTATATAGGTGGTTGTAGTATTTTCATCATCGTCATCTTCAGATATAAAAACAAAGTTACCCTTACCATCACCTTTTTTATTTTTTATCTTAATAACTTCCTTTTCAGTACCTTCTTCATCATTAATTATAATTTCATGAAGTTTTTCACCATCATGATCACCATCAATTTCAATGATCATTTTTCTGGTTTTAATTTTAGTAGTATCTCCATCTTCGTTCAGCCATATTTTTGTTGAAGAATGTTCGTTGCTATCATCATCTGAATAGATAAAAGTATTGTCACCCTTTTTATGAACTCTGTGTTTTATCACTTTGGTTAGGCCATTTTCAGAAAAAGAATAGTTATGCATACCATGACTTTCACCGGAACCAATACTTAAATTGTTATTTTCATTGTCAAATGATATTTGGATTTCATTAATGCCTTCTTTCTTATCTGAAGCATAAGAAGCTGCTGCTTTTCCAGATTTTGCCTTAGCATCAATGTTAATTGCAATGATTTCTTCAGCACTATTTCTTTTCACATTACTAAATTTCACGTTAAGTCCTTTTTCGGCAAAGCTTTTAACAAGGTCATTTAAATCATCTTTACTACTTTTTTTAGTTATGAGCATAGCAAAAACTTCAACTTTTATTTTTACCATTTTTCTTTTTTCTTTTTGTGCAATTACTTCAGTATTAAAACTAAATATAAAAGCTAAAAGGAGCGGTATCATTAAAGCAATTTTCCATTGCGATTTACTGTTTGATCTTTTTTTGTGTAACATAATTATTCTTTGTTTTAGTAGTGAATTATAAAAATTATTAACTAGTGCCACTTGGTAATTTCTAACACTTGTTTTTAATAACAATTGTTGATATGAGGTTTGTGAATGAGCAATTTCTTGAGCAGAATGGTCTGCGATAAATTCTAAATTTTGTTCGATTTCTTTTTTATAAAGCCATGCAAATGGATTGTACCACTGAACAACAATTAATAAGTTAGATAATAACGTGTCAAATGAATGCTTTTGACTTGCATGCACCTTCTCATGAGCTAGTATTTGTTTTAATTCATGCTCATTGAATTGATTAGAATTATATATAATATAGTTGAAAAATGAAAATGGAGATGTTTCGCTATTAGTTTCAACATAATAGTAATTATCAACCTTTTTCTTTCTATTATTAAGAATAAGCATAACAACTGATGCTAATTGGAACATAAATCTCATTAATAAAATGGCTGTTGTAATTAAATAGGTGTAAACGAGTACAAAGGGTATACTAAGAGATGATTGAGGAATTATATTTATACTATTAGTGACTACATTAGCTGATGTCTCTGTAAATTGCACTGGTACTATATCTGTATAAATTGGTATTATTATAAAAGGAAGGATTGCCGCTAAAGCAATACCGGATAATAAATACCCACGAATAGAATTAAAATATGTTTCCTTAGATAAAAAATATTTATAAAACCCGTAAAATAATGTTAGGATCAGCGCAGATTTCCATAAATAAGTTAATATTGCTTCCATGGTTATTGTTTTTGGTCCTTTTCAATTAATTCAATAATTTCTCTCAGCTCATCAGTACTAATCTTTTCTTCTTTAGCAAAAAATGAAACTACATTTTTATAAGAATTTTCAAAGTAATTATTAATAGTTTTATTCATATAATTTTTACGATACTCTTCTTTTGTTATTTTAGGATAATATTGATGTGTTTTTCCAAATGCAATATATCTTATATACCCCTTGTCTTCCATATTTCTAATTACGGTAGATATCGTATTATAATGCGGTTTTGGTTCTGGTAATGCGTTAATAATATCTTTAACAAAAGCCTTATTTAGTTTCCATAAAACTTGTAATATTTCCTCTTCTTTATTAGTGAGTTTTTTCATAAATTACTATTTCTGAAACAAACATAACTATAATTTCAGTTTCATAACTATAAAAATAGTTATTTAACTAAAATTTAGGATTTATCAGTTTGAGGATAGTTTATTAAAAAAATCAAATGGTATATTTGCGCTTTAAAAATTTGTATGAGTATATTTTATATTATTCTTGGATTTCTATTATTGGTAGTTGGGGGTGAATTTTTGGTTCGTTCATCAGTGGGTCTTTCGTTTAAATTGAATCTCTCTAAGTTGATAATAGGTATGACCGTAGTTTCTTTTGCTACGTCTGCTCCTGAGCTTTTAGTGAGTTTACAAGCTGCCTTGAATGGATCAGAAGATTTAGCCTTGGGTAATGTTGTTGGCTCAAATATTGCCAATATTGCTTTGGTTTTGGGTATTACGGCAATTATTTCTCCATTGTCTGTTGATAAAAACTTTTATAAAATGAATTGGCCTGTAATGATGGTTTTTTCTTTCGTTTTATATTATTTCTTGAGAAATGACTTTATATTAAATCGAATTGAAGGAGTGATTTTATTTATTGCACTTATTGTTTTCGTATATGTTATGATCGTTCAGGCGAAAAAGGATAAAATTGTCGATATTGAGGATGTTGATGAAGCACTAATGGAAACATCATATGTTATGATTTTTATATGGCTTGTTATTGGAGGTACTGCACTTTATTTTGGATCAGAATTTTTAGTAAGCGGTTCTAAAGAAATTGCAATTAAATTAGGAGTTAGTGAACGAGTTATTGGTTTAAGTGTAGTGGCCATTGGAACAAGTGTTCCCGAATTGGCGGCTTCGGTTATTGCTGTTTTAAAAAATGAAAAAGCAATATCTATAGGAAATTTAATAGGATCAAATATTTTTAATATTGCCTCTGTATTAGGTTTGACTGCTATGATAAAACCTATTCAGGTAATCGATAAAGGGGTATTGACAAATGATATTTTTTGGATGATCGGTGTAGCTGCTGTCTTAATTCCCTTAGTCTTCTTACCTAAAAAATATGAGATATCTCGTTTCAAAGGATTGTTCCTTTTTTCGGCATATATCATTTTTATATACTTATCTTTTAAAACATCATAAAATTTAGGGGTTAATCTGTTCAAATCTTCAATTTTTACTAAAAGCCCCATAATTTTTATGGGATTGATGTCTCAATATCATTTTTTTTAATAATTTTACCCTTTCTAAATTTAAATCTATAAAGAAATGGCTGTATTACGATTTAATGCTTTAAAAGAAACATTAAAAAGAAAACCTGTTAAGGTAAACGAAAACAAAACACGTTCAGAATTGTTTGGTAAAAACGTATTTAACGAAGGTTCGATGCGTCAATATTTAACGAAGGATGCCTTTAAAGGGGTAATGAGTGCCATTGATCATGGTACCAAAATTGATCGTAAAATTGCAGATCAAGTTTCATCTTCAATGAAAGATTGGGCATTAAAAAAAGGAGCTACACATTATACGCATTGGTTTCAACCATTGACAGGAGGTACCGCAGAAAAACATGACGCCTTTTTTGAAACCATTGGTGGAGGAATGGCAATTGAAAAATTTGGAGGCGATCAATTAGTTCAACAAGAGCCTGATGCGTCAAGTTTTCCGAGTGGTGGAATTAGAAATACATTTGAAGCAAGAGGTTATACAGCATGGGATCCCACTTCGCCTGCCTTTATATATGGCACAACGCTTTGTATTCCTACAGTTTTTGTAGCTTATACAGGTGAAGCATTAGACAATAAAACACCCTTATTAAGAGCACTTCATGCAGTAGATGATGCAGCGACAGCTGTTTGTAAATATTTTGATAAAAATGTAAAAAAAGTAACATCTTCACTTGGGTGGGAGCAAGAGTACTTTTTAATTGATAGTGCTTTAGCAATTAGCCGCCCTGATATCATTTTAACAGGGCGAACACTTTTAGGGCACTCACCTGCAAAAGGACAACAATTAGATGATCATTATTTTGGGTCTATACCAAATAGAGCGTTAAATTTTATGCGTGATTTAGAACAAGAATGTATGCTGCTGGGTATTCCTGTGAAAACACGACATAATGAAGTAGCGCCAAATCAGTTTGAATTAGCACCAATTTACGAGGAATCTAATTTAGCAGTTGACCACAATTCATTATTGATGGATGTAATGGGAAAAGTGGCTTCTAAACATCAGTTTAAAGTATTACTGCACGAAAAACCATTTGCTGGTATTAATGGGTCGGGCAAACATAACAACTGGTCGTTAGCAACTGATACAGGGGTAAATTTATTAGGCCCAGGTAAAACGCCGATGAGTAATCTTCAGTTTTTAACTTTTTTTATAAATACTATTAAGGCTGTTCATGATAATGAAGAATTGTTGAGAGCAGTTATAGCATCTGCAAGTAATGATCATAGACTTGGTGCAAACGAAGCGCCTCCCGCAATTATTTCTGTATTTATTGGTGCACAGTTAACCAAAGTGTTGGGAGAATTAGAGACCGTAACTAAAGGGAAACTATCGCCTGAAGAAAAAACCGATCTTAAATTAAATGTTGTTGGAAAAATTCCTGATGTTTTATTAGATAATACGGATAGAAACAGAACATCACCATTTGCTTTTACAGGAAATAAGTTTGAGTTTAGAGCAGTTGGCTCTACCGCAAATTGTGCCAAACCAATGAAAGTACTGAATACAATAGTTGCAAAACAGTTAAAAGAATTTAAAATTGAAGTAGATGCACTAATAAAAAGTAAAGATCTAAAGAAAGATGAAGCTATTTTTAATGTGTTAAGAGAATATATTAAAGTATCCAAAAAAATATTGTTTGAGGGGAATGGTTATAGTGAGGAATGGGAAAAAGAGGCTAAAAAAAGAGGGCTGAGTAACAATAAAACCACACCAGAAGCTTTAAAAGCAAAAATTTCTAAAAAATCAATTGCGTTATTTGAGGAAATGAATGTAATGAGTAAGATTGAAACCATGGCAAGGTACGAAGTTGAAATTGAAGAATATATGATGCGTATTCAAATTGAAGGTCGTGTATTAGGAGATATTGCGCGAAACCATGTTGTACCAACAGCAGTTCAATATCAAAATACCTTGATTAAAAATGTAAAAGGATTAAAAGAAATTTTTGGTGCTAATTTCAAGAAAATTGCTGGTGAGCAAATTGATCTGATAGAAAGAATTTCAGGCCATATTGAAGGAATCAGTGCCAAAGTAGACCTAATGATTAATGAGCGTAAAAAAGCAAATAAACTTGAAGGTCAAAAAGCCGCTGAGGCCTATTGCAATAAAGTAAAACCTTATTTTGACGAAATACGTTATCATTGTGATAAGTTGGAATTAATGGTTGATGATGAACTTTGGCCTTTAACAAAATATAGAGAATTACTATTTACTAGATAGATAAAGAACTGCTAACATTTAAATTGTTTGCAGTTCTTTATTTTAATTTCTTTATAGGTAGATCTTTTAAAAAATAATTATAAGACACGGTCAATAACAACACAAAAGTAGCTGTTGTTACTCCGATTATTACGTCGTAAAATGCTTCAACAGATAATGACATCCTTATCGAAATTGTTGCGAGTACAAAAGCAGAATATCGAAATATTCTATAATAATTCAAAGTATATCTTAAAGCGATCAATACGATTATAATATCACTAAAAATCAAAACTGTATAAAAAGAGTGAAATGAATGTAAATAGTCTCCCGTTTGTATGAGCGTTTTAGTGTCATAGAAACCAACTATAGTAAATGCAAGTAGAAGTAGTATGGCCAATACTTTTTTTGCTTGAATAAATTCTTTCTGATCATCTTCTGTATTGGTCAACCTGGCGTGCAATTGTAGTTTATTATTAAATCCTAAAATGATAAATATCGCTAAGGCTCCGAATGCATAGGCAAACATATTTACCAATGATTCTGTCATTGTATTCCATTCAAAATGCTCTATATGACTAAATTCTTTAAAGCCTGAACGAATAAAAATTAATGATAAAAGTTCAAATTGTTTTCCAACAGATTTTGCAACAGATTTTGGTAGTACAAATATTAAACTTAACAATTCGAGTATCAATAATATTGTAAATGAAATATCAATCGCAAAAAACGGATTCGCAAAATATTCATCATATTTACCAAGAGATATTAAATTACTTCGGTCTAAATAGCTAATAATGACACTTAGAGTAAATATAAAAACAAGAGAATAGCTGACCCATTTATTAGTAGTTTGACTCTCCCACAATCGTTTTAACTTATCATAAATAAGTTCGCAAAAATTTAGAAATGCGGTTTTCATTTATTACTATTTGCACTAAAGGTAACAAGTATTTTAAATTTTTGAGAAACAATTATTACAAAGGCTAAAAATAACCATTTAGAAATTTAGTAGATTTACAAAAATTTATTTAAAATTATGAAAAAACCGATCGTATTATTTTTAGTCCTTACTTCTATAATAGCACAAGCACAAAGTAAAAAAATAGAAACGTTTATTGATGACGTTGAATCTAAAGTTATAGAATGGCGAAGAGATTTTCATCAAACTCCTGAATTGTCTAATAGAGAATTTAAAACTGCAGAAAAAATAGCTAAACATTTAAAAAGTTTAGGGTTAGAAGTTCAGACAGGTATTGCCCATACGGGCGTAGTAGGTGTTTTAAAAGGAGATAAACCAGGACCTGTTGTTGCGTTAAGAGCAGATATAGATGGTCTGCCAGTTTCAGAAAGAACACCTGTGCCATTCGCTTCAAAAGTTACAAGCCTTTATAATGGTATTGAAACCGGTGTAATGCATGCATGCGGGCATGATACACATATTGCAATTCTATTAGGTACTGCAGAAGTGTTATCAAAAATAAAGAAAGACATTAAAGGAACTGTAAAGTTTATTTTTCAACCCGCAGAAGAAGGTACGCCTCCAGGGGAAAATGGTGGGGCTAAAATGATGGTTGAAGAAGGAGTGTTAAAAAACCCAGATGTTGATGCTATCTTCGGATTGCATATTGCTGCCGGAACCGATGTGGGAGTAATAAATTATAAACCTGGAGGTATTATGGCTGCGGCACAACGTTTTGTTATTAAAGTAAAAGGAAAACAAACTCATGGATCAAGACCTTGGGGAGGTATAGACCCTGTTGTAGTTTCTGCTCAAATTATTAATGGCCTACAAACAATAGTTAGCAGGGATACTGAATTGACTAAAGAAGCTGCAGTGATATCAATCGGATTAATTCGAGGAGGAGTTCGGAATAATATTATTCCTGAAGAAGTGGAAATGATAGGTACTATCAGAACCCTAGATTATGACATGCAGAAAAAATTGAACAAAGAAATGAAGCGAAGGGTACCAGCTATTGCCGAAGCTTATGGTGCTATTGCCGAAATAGGGATTGAAGGAGGATACCCAATAACTTATAATGATGTTAATTTAACGAATGAAATGTTACCCTCATTGCAAAAAGCCGCAGGCAAGAATAATGTAAAATTAATTAATGCTATAACAGGAGCTGAAGATTTTTCATATTTTCAAGAAAAAGTTCCTGGATTTTACTTTTTTCTGGGAGGAAAGCCGTTAGATGTCAAATCTGAAGATGCTGCTTCGCACCATACTCCAGATTTTTATATCGATGAAAGTGGATTAAAATTAGGGGTACAATCTTTTGTGAATTTAACCTTAGATTATATGAATAGTCATTCAAGATAGAGGTAACATATTATTAATTTTATTGTAACCGTTGTTACAGTATTCATTATAATTAATTTTTTTCTTTGCACGGAATATAAAATATATAGAATGAATTTTTTTAATTTTTTTGGATTAGGTAATAGTGATGGAGACAAGGTAAGTGAATACTTACAAAATGAGGCTGTAGTGATTGATGTTCGAACACCAGCTGAATTTGCAGATGGTCATGTTGAAGGCTCTGTAAATATACCTTTAGGTATTATTGCTAATAAGATTGAAACTATTAAAAAGTATAATAAACAAATTATTACTTGTTGCCGTAGTGGTGCAAGAAGTGGTACGGCTGCCAATATTTTAAACAATAATGGTATAGATACAATAAACGGGGGTCCTTGGCAGAATGTAGCTCAAGCTGTTTAAATAAGATACTTCAAAATCAATTAAATTGTTTTATTAAATAATTGATTAAATCTGTAGTAGTAATAATACCGACTAGATTAGTTTTATCTACAACAGGTAAGGCATGAAATTCTTTTTTAGATAAAATTTCAGCTACCTCTTTAATAGTGGCTAATGAAGAAACTGTTACCGGTTTTTTTGCCATTATTTGCTCAATTGTAAATAGATTATAGATGGTGGAATCTGCGCTGCTATATTTGTCTTCAGCGGCATCTGCAAAGCTAATCCGTAATAAATCAGTATAACTTAGCATACCTAGAATATGGTCTCCTTTTGTAATGGGAATATGTCGAATCTTATGCTTTTTAAATAATCTTTCGGCGGTTAATAAATTATCGGTATGATTTAGTGTAATAACATCTTGAGTCATTATTGCAGATATTGGTGTTCTTTTATTCATGATGTATAGTGTTTATTACACTATCAAATTTCTAATTAAAAATAATTAAAAAACCTGATTTTTATCATTGCATATTACAATAGTTTAACTTAATTATTGCATCAATCAAAAGTTAAGGAAGGTATATATTTTTGTAGTGAAATAATTTTCTTTTCTAAATTTTTCAAAAACTGCTGATGTTGTTCAGAGTGCTCATTAAATGGTTTATGAGCTAATCCTTTTCGGATATTTTCCACTTCTATCATGGTTTCTTTAGCAGTGTCAGAGATCCAAGTTTTCGAAAAACGCTCCCAAATATAGTTTATAGCCATTTGATTAGGATGCAACATATCTTCGGCATAAAAACGATAATCTCTTAATTCATCCATCATAATTTCATACGAAGGAAAATAGGACACATTGTGTCTTTTATCAATTACATTATGAATTGCAGTTATAAGACGTGATTTACTTAGTTGATTTTCAATAAATCCATCTTTTAAATGCCGAACCGGACTAACAGTTAGTATTATGGACGCATTTTTATTAATGCTTTTTATTAATGTAATTATTGAAGCTAAACTTTCAGAAATTTCATCAGCTGATAAAATTTCTTTTAAGAATTTTTTTTGTGAAACTTTGTGGCAATTAGCAACAATGGTGTTGGTTTCAATAAAACGATACATCCAAGCCGTACCTAAGGTAATTATAATATGCGTAGACTTGCCAATTTGATCATTCGTTAATTTGATATTTGAATTTAAAGATGCTATCAAATTACCCTTAGAAGGGTTACTTAACTTTGAGTGAGTATCAAAACAATGCCATCTTTCGTTGTGAAAGAAAATATCATTTTCAGTATAAACTTTCTTGTTGATAGCATTTAAAATTAAATTTTCAATTGCCTTAGGATGAAATAGAATTCCGAAAGGGTTAACAATAACCGGGAATTTAAAATAAGACAATTTATTGCCAATATTTTCAGAAAAACAAGAACCAAACATTAAAATATCAGCGTTATAATCAATTTGATTATGCGTTTGTTTATTCCATGGTATTTGAGTTCTAAACTCCATATTGTAAGATTAAATTGGGCTTAACTAATATAGTTTTTAGCTTTTTCAAGCGCATCTTTTATTCCATCAGCATTTCTACCACCAGCAGTAGCATAAAAAGACTGTCCACCACCACCACCATGAATCAGCTTACCTAATTCTCTAACAATTTTACCGGCATCAAGGCTGTCACTTGTAATATTTTTAGAAATATAAACAGTTAGCATTGCTTTATCGTTTAGACTAGATCCAATAATAAAATATAAATTATCAATCTCTCCACCCAATTGAAAAGCTAAATCTTTAATAGTATTTTGATCCAGATTTATTTCAGCCGCTAAAAAATGGATTCCGTTTATCTTTTCAACCTTATTTTTTAATTCATCTTTCAGATTACCCGCTTTATCTTTTTGCAGACCCTGAATTTGTTTTTTAAGTTTCGTATTTTCATCCTGTAAGGCCTTTATGGAGTCAATAGGTTTCAATGAGCTTTTAAACAAGCCTTTTATTTCATTATAGGCTTTGTTATTTTCAAAGAAATACTCTTTTGCAGCTTCAGAAGTAATCGCTTCAATTCTTCTAATTCCTGATGCAATAGCGCTCTCTGAGGTTATTTTAAAATGCCAAATATCACTGGTATTTTGCACATGAATACCGCCGCAAAGTTCTATAGATTTTCCAAACCTGATAGTCCGAACTGTATCTCCATATTTCTCACCAAATAAAGCCATCGCACCTTCTTCAATGGCAGTTTTCATCGATGCATTTCTATTTTCTTGCAGTGATAATTTATTATTGATGCGTGCATTTACAAAACCTTCTACTTCTTGCAATTCTTTAGCAGATAGTTTTGAAAAATGAGAAAAGTCAAAACGTAAATAATTTGAGTGAACTGCCGATCCTTTTTGTTCAACATGTTTTCCGAGAATTTCACGCAATGCTTGATGTAATAAATGAGTAGCAGTATGATTACATGCCGTTCTAAAACGTTGTTTTTCATCAACAACAGCCTTAAAAGTATCGGCAATATTTTTGGGTAGATCTTTTGTAAAATGAATGATTAAATTATTCTCTTTTTTAGTATCTAAAATATAAATAACATCACCATTTGGCATTTCTAAATATCCCTTATCACCAACTTGACCACCGCCTTCTGGATAAAACGGAGTAATGTTAAAAACCAACTGATACATATCTCCATCCTTTTTTGACGAGACTTTTCTATATCTAGTCACTTTTATAGCAGCTTCAAGAGTATCGTAACCTATAAATTCTCCTTCCTTATCATCTATTAGAACATTCCAATCATCCGTTTCTACAATAGAAGCGGCACGAGAACGATTTTTTTGTTTTTCTAATTCTTCATTAAAAACTTTTTCATCAAATGTCAATCCTTTTTCAGACAAGATCAAAGCGGTTAAATCCTTTGGGAAACCATAAGTATCAAATAACTCAAAAGCTTTTTCTCCTGAGATAATTTTATCATTAGATTCCTTGATAATCTTGTCTAATAAAATTAATCCTTGTTCGAGTGTTCTTAAAAATGAGTGCTCTTCTTCTTTAATTACATTGGTTATTAATTGACGTTGTGTTTTAATTTCGGGGAAAATATTTCCTAATTGATTGCTTAAAATAGATACCAATTTAAATATAAACGGCTCTTTTTGATCTAGAAATGTAAATCCATAACGAATTGCCCTACGCAAGATTCTACGAATAACATATCCGGCACCGTTATTAGAAGGTAACTGTCCGTCCGCAATGGCAAATGCTACAGCCCTAACGTGATCTGAAATAACTCTAATAGCTATATCTGTTTTTATGCTACTGCCATATTCTGTTCTGGTAATGGTTTCAATTTCTCTAATTAAAGGTGAAAAAACATCGGTATCATAACTAGAAGTCATTTTTTGCAATACCATCGACAAACGCTCAAATCCCATTCCGGTATCTACATGTTTGGCGCTTAAATTTTCTAAAGTACCATCGGCTTTTCGGTTAAATTCCATAAAGACCAAATTCCAAATTTCAACAACTTGTGGATGATCCTTGTTGACTAAACTTTTGCCGGAAACTTTTGCTTTTTCTTCGGCAGATCTTATATCCACATGTATTTCAGAACAAGGTCCACAAGGTCCTTGAGCGCCCATTTCCCAAAAATTATCCTTTTTGTCTCCGTTGATGATTCGATCCTTATCAATCCAATCTGTCCAAAAATCATAAGCCTCTTGATCAAAAGCTAAATTTTCATCATCGGCTCCTTCAAAAACAGTGACATATAAATTGTCTTTGTTTATTTTGTAAACTTCGGTAAGTAATTCCCAGGCCCAAGCAATGGCATCTTTTTTAAAGTAATCACCGAAACTCCAGTTTCCCAACATTTCAAACATGGTATGGTGATAAGTATCGATACCAACTTCTTCTAAATCGTTATGCTTACCTGAAACTCTTAAGCATTTTTGAGTATCTGCAATGCGTTTAACTTCAGCCTTTTTTTGCCCTAAGAAATATTCTTTAAAAGGTACCATTCCTGCATTATTAAACATTAAAGTCGGATCATCTTTAATAACAAGAGGTGCAGATGGTACAATTTTATGTTGCTTGTTTTTAAAAAAATCTAAAAACTGTTGTCTAATTTCTTGTGATGTCATATAATGTTAATTAAAAGCTAAAAGATTTACGTACTTTTCTAGTTGCAAAACATTTCGTAAATTTGTTCAATACGCGAAAAAATTAAGTAATGTTTTTGCTTGATTATCGCTACAAAAATAGTACAATTAATATTATGGCGAAAGTAAAATATTATTACGATTCTGACACCGTATCGTATAGGAAAATAGAACTTCGTAAACGTGACAAATTTAAAAGAACGTTGGGATTTTTGTTAAGCGCAATGGTAATGGGCTTTGTTTTTGTTTTTATATCTTATCAGTTTATTGATTCTCCAAAAGAAAAAGCACAGAAAAGAGAACTGGAAAATTTGAAATTACGCTACGGCTTGGTCAATAAAAAAATGGGTCAGGTTGAAAAAGTTTTGGAAGGTATCCAACATAGAGATAATGAAATTTACAGACTTTATTTTGAAGTGAATAAAATTCCTGAAGAACAGCGAAAAGCTGGTTTTGGAGGTGTTAATAGATACAAATCATTAGAAGGGTTTGAAAATTCTGATATGATTATTGATGTTACAAGAAATATGGATATTTTATCTAAACAGTTATATATTCAATCAAAATCATTGGATGAGATTATAGGTTTAGCAGAAGATAAAGAAAAATTATTAGCTTCTATTCCGGCTATTCAACCCATTAGAAAGGAAGATTTGACTAGAATGGCATCTGGGTATGGTTGGCGTTCAGATCCGTTTACTAAAGCAAGAAAGCAACATAAAGGTATGGATTTCACAGCGCCCACGGGCACACCTATTTATGCAGCAGGTAATGGTAAGGCCGTAAGAGTTGACAATAGAGCAACTGGTTTTGGGAATCATGTAGAAATTGACCATGGTTATGGGTATAAAACTATTTATGCGCATTTGAGCAAATACAATATAAAAGCCGGACAAAAAGTTAAGCGTGGTGATTTGATTGGTTTTGTGGGTAATACAGGTCGTTCGGTTGGGCCTCATTTACATTATGAAGTTCATAAGAATGGAAAACCAATTAACCCGATAAATTTCTATTATGGAAATTTAACACCAGACGAATTCAAAGCAATGTTAAAATTAGCTTCGCAAGAAGGTCAATCTTATGATTAATGCATATTAATTTACCAGATAAGAGATATTACAGAATAGGTGAAGTTGCTAAGGCATTTGATGTAAATGCTTCCTTAATTCGTTTTTGGGATAAAGAGTTTGACGCTATCAAACCTAAAAAAAATAATAAAGGGAATAGGCTTTTTACACAAGAGGATGTTAAAAACATTCAAATGATATACCATCTTGTGAAAGAAAAGGGGTTTACACTAGAAGGTGCCAGAAAGAAATTAAAATCCAAACCTGAAATAATTAAAGACAACCATTCGATTATCTTACGTTTAGAGGCTATCAAAGCAGAATTACTACTTATTAAAAATCAATTATAACCAAAAATTTATATCATGAAAAAATGGCTTATTCCGTTAATAATTCTTGCAATTATAGCCTTCACCATTTACAATTGGGCTGTAGGATTTAACAATACAGCAGTTAAATATCAAGAAGATGCAAAAACTACATGGTCAAATGTTGAAAGTTCTTACCAAAGAAGAAATGATTTAATAGGTAATTTAGTAAAAACGGTACAGGGTGCGGCCGATTTTGAAAAAGAAACCTTGGAAGGGGTAATAAATGCAAGAGCAAAAGCTACTTCAACCACCATAGACGCGGGTAATTTAACACCTGAAAATATGGCTGCATTTCAAGAAGCTCAATCAGGGTTGACAGGTGCTTTAAGCAAATTAATGGTTGTTGTTGAGCGCTATCCGGAATTAAAAGCCAATCAAAACTTCTTGGAATTACAAAGTCAATTAGAAGGTACTGAAAATAGAATAAATGTTGCTAGAAATAGGTTTAATGAGGGTGTAAATGTGTATAATAAACATATTAGAACTTTCCCTAATAAATTATTAGCAGGCATGTTCGGATTTGATGAAATGTCACGCTATCAAGCTGATCCGGGTTCTGAAAAAGCACCAGATGTTGATTTTGACTTCGGTAAGAAAGAATAATTTAGTCGGGAGTTTAGGGTAGATGATGAAGTCGTTTATATTACTTATGTCTTGGGTTTTCTTACCAATCTTGTTGCGATTGAAAGTAGCATGTATAAATAAAAAGAGCTTACTAACTTGGTTTTAAACTAACATGTCAAAAGTAGAAGACTTTTTAACTTCAATTCAAGAACAAGAAATTATTGAGGCAATTCGATTGGCTGAAAAAGATACTTCAGGTGAAATAAGAGTCCATTTAGAAAAGTGTTCTGAAAAAAATGTACTTGAAAGAGCCAAAGAAGTGTTTTATTTTCTGAAAATGGATGAAACTAAGCAGCAAAATGGGGTCTTATTCTATGTTGCAGTCGATGATAAAAAGTTTTGTGTTCTTGGTGATAAAGGTATTAATGAAGTTGTCTCCGATTCATTTTGGAATAGTGTAAAAGATATTGTACTAGAAGAATTTAAAAAGGAGGATTTTGTTCTAGGGTTAAAAAAAGGTATTCTCGAAACGGGTAATAAATTAAAACACTTTTTTCCGTATCAAGAGAATGATCAAAATGAGTTGTCCGACTCAATTTCTTTAAGTTAATTTTTTTATATGTATTGTCATTAAACAAGTATTCTTTAATTTTGAGCTTCAATTTTACAATCAATGTCAATATTTCATAAACTCTCTGTTAAAGAGATAAAAAAAGAAACTAAAAACGCAGTTTCTATTCTTTTCAATATTCCGGAAAATTTACAACATGAATTTAATTTCACACCCGGGCAATACATTACCATTAAAAAGGAAATAGATGGAAAAGAATTAAGGCGTGCTTATTCTATTTGCTCCTCAATAAAAAGTAATTCTATAAGGATAGGGGTAAAGGCTGTTGATAACGGAACATTCTCAATTTTTGCCACAACGATGTTAAAGGAAGGTGATATACTAGAAGTATCTCTTCCGGAAGGTAGATTTACGCTAAACCCTGAAAATATTGATAAAAATTATCTGGCGTTTGTTGCGGGTAGTGGTATAACACCCGTTTTATCGATGTTAAAATCTGTTTTAGAGGCTGAAAACAATAATAAATTTGTATTGGTTTATGGGAATAAATCACCTGGCGTGACCATGTTTAAGGATGAAATCGATGAGCTTAGCGCCAATCATTCTGACAGATTGTTCGTGTACTATACTTTTAGTGAGGCCAATGAAGAAGGTGCCCTTTTCGGAAGAATTGATGCATCAACAGTAAATTTTATTATAAAAAACAAACATAAGGGAATAGATTTTGATGAATTCTTTCTATGCGGACCGGAAGATATGATCGATAAAGTCAAGTTAGATTTACTTGATAAAAAGATTTCTGAAGACAATATTCATTTTGAATTATTTTCTGCCAAATTGAAAGAAAAGGATACGGTTGTTAAACTGGATGGTGAAGCTTTAATTACTGTAATATTAGATGATGAGGAGGAAACATTCTCAATGAAAAAAGAAAAATCGATTTTAGAAGTTGTTTTAGCAAAAGGTTTAGATGCACCATATTCATGTCAAGGAGGAATTTGTAGTAGTTGTCTGGCACAAGTAACAGAAGGAAAGGCAGTGATGGAAACTAATTCGATCTTATCTGATGAAGAGGTTGATGAAGGGTTAATTTTAACTTGTCAGGCGCATCCTACAACAGATAAGATAACTATTGACTATGACGCCGTTTAACCGATTAAAAATTAATAATAGTATTATATGAGTGATCTCATAAACGCCATACCAATAGGAATTGCACTCGCTTTTATGATAGGCCCCGTATTTTTTGTGCTTCTTGAAACTAGTGCAACCAAAGGATTCAGGGCGGCAATAATATTCGATTTGGGAGTCATTATTGCAGATATTATTTTTATTTATTTTGCCTATTATGGCAGCCGAACCATGCTTGAAAAAATAAAAGATGATCCACGATTATTTATTTTAGGAGGAGGGATTTTGTTCATTTATGGATTATTAACTTATTATAAAAGAAGGAAACCCATTATTACAGATGGTGATTTGGTTATTGTAGAGAAAAACAATTATATAAATTTATTTTTAAAAGGATTTTTCTTAAACTTTATCAATATAGGTGTACTTGCTTTTTGGTTAGGACTAGTAGTTGTTATAAGCCCTAATTTAGAAATGGATGATACTAGAATATTCAACTATTTCACTGCTATTATTGTTGCTTATTTTCTAACAGATGTTGTTAAAATATTATTGGCAAAACAATTAAAAAATAAGTTAACGCCCTATGTAATTAGAAAGATTAAAAGGGGCATGGGTATTGCTCTAATGATATTTGGACTTTTTTTATCCGCAAAAGGATTTTTGCCTAAAGAAACCATTAAAAAAATTGACAGTGTAATTGAAAAGAAGATAAACGAATAAATTTAGGAAGTTGTTTACAGTTGGCAGTTTATTTAAAAACGTAATCTAATATGAATCAAATAGTTAGTACTAAAACTGAAGATACTCTTTTCTTAGCTTTGTTATAAATATTTTGTAGTTGATGTTAGGTTTATATCAGGATGGTTTTAGTTTTGCCTACTGCCTACTGCCTACTGCCTACTGCCTACTGCCTACTGCCTACTGCCTACTGCCTACTAAACCCCAGTACTGCCAAATCCACCTTTACCACGTTTCGTTTCATCAAGTATTTTAACTTCATCCCATATGGCTTGTGTGTATTGTGCAATTACCAGCTGGGCGACTCTTTCACCATCTTTAACTGTGAAGTCCTCATTTGAAAGATTTACTAAGATCACACCAATTTCTCCACGGTAGTCAGCATCAATCGTGCCTGGTGAATTTAAAACGGTTATGCCATTTTTTGCTGCCAATCCGCTTCTTGGCCTCACTTGAGCTTCATATCCGTTAGGTAAAGCGATAAAAAGTCCAGTTCTAATTATAGCCCTTTCTAAGGGTTTGAGCGTAATAGCGTCGTTTATATTCGCCCGTAAATCCATTCCGGCAGAAGCAGAAGTTTCATAACTTGGTAATTGATGTTTTGACTTATTAATAATTTTTACGGTCATTTGCTAAATAAAGTTTTAAGTTCTTTTTTTTCATTCCAAACAATCATTAATCCAAATAAGACAATAAGACCAACCGAGATTAAATAATTTTCTCTAAAATAATTAAATGAAATATAAGAAATGATAATTGAGGTGATTAAATAACTGCCGGATTTCTTCAAATTATAAGGAACAGGGTAGTGTTTTTTTCCTATGAAATAAGAGATAAGCATCATAGTTCCATAGGCTAATAAAGTAGCCCAGGCAGAGGCAATAAATCCGATAAGGGGTATTAAAGTAACATTAACGACTATTGTAATAATCGCACCAATAATAGAAAAATACATTCCATAACGTGTTTTATCCGTTAGTTTGTACCAAATTGCTAAATTGTGATAAACTCCTAGAAATAAATTTGCCAACAAAACAATTGGAACAATTACAATAGCATCCCAGTATTCATGATTAATAAATGGCTGCTTAAGGAGATCAATAAAAACAACAATACCAAGAAATACAAGAGCACCAATAATTATAAAATAGTTTAAAATTTTGGCATAGGTCTCTTTCGCATTTTCTTTATCAGAATGATTAAAAAAGAAAGGTTCTGCGCCCAATCTAAATGCCATAATGTATAGATTCATAAATATGGCTAGTTTATAACATGCTGAATAGATGCCCATAGCATTTTTATCAATCATTTTACCTATTAATATCTTATCTAAGTTTTCGTTTATAACATAGGCAATACCTGCAACCGCTATGGGCCAGGAATAAGAAATCATTTTTTTAAATAAAACGGTATTAAAACTCCATTTGAATTTCAACAGATAAGGTAGTAATAAAAGTAGAGAAACTGCACTACCAACTAAGTTGGCGATGAAAATGAAATTGACTTTTTCAGTACTGTTGGCAATATCATTTAAGAAAGAGGGAATATCCTTTCCGATTGTTTTGAACTCTGGAATGTATTTTAAAAAGACTAGGTTTATTAATACAATTATTCCAACATTGATCATTTTAATGATCGCGTATTTTACAGGTCTATTTGAAGCGCGTAAATAAGCAAAGGGTACAACCATTAGAGTGTCTAAAGCAATGATACTAATTAGTAGTTTTAATTGTAAAGGATTATTTGTGAAATCAAAAATACCCGTGAAAAAATCTGAGAACAAAAATGCAATTACTATAAACAAAAATGTAGCAATAAAAATACTTATGTAGGCAGTTGAAATTAAGGAATCTTTTTTCTCTTCGCTTTTATAAAATCGAAAAAAAGTCGTTTCCATACCGAAAGTAAGAATAACAGCTAATAACGCTATCCAAACATAAAAATTAGTATTCTCAGCATAATTATTAGTTGGTAGGGCATCGGTATGTACTTTTACTAATAGAAAGTTGATTACCCTTGGTAATACAGCGGCAATTCCGTAAATTATTGTGTCTTTAAAAAAGCGTTGTAACGAACTCAAAGTTTTATAAACTCTAATTAATAATTGGTATTACAAATATAAACGAAAAACCCTCACCATAAGTGGTAAGGGTCTTTATATAATTTAAAAGATACTAATACTAAGCTTCTATTGGAGTAATAGAAACATAAGATTTATTATCTCTTTTCTTTGTAAATTCAACGATACCATCAACTTGAGCATGTAAAGTATGGTCTTTACCCATATATACATTTTCTCCCGGATAATGCTTTGTACCTCTTTGGCGGATAATTATATTACCAGCTAGAGCCGCTTGACCTCCAAAAATCTTAACTCCAAGTCGTTTCGATTCTGATTCTCTACCGTTTTTAGAACTACCTACACCTTTTTTATGTGCCATGATATTTATTTTAGTAACCCTGAACAAATTTGTATCAGGATCTGTTATTTATAATTTTAATTAACTTAACGTAGCAATAAGATCAGCTTTCTTCATTGAAGAAATACCCTCGATACCTTTAGCTTTAGCCATTTCTTTCAACTCTGCTACTGTTTTCTTGCTTAAATCATCAGATTTAACAGCTTTTGCAGGAGCTTTTTTGGCAACTACTTTTGGAGCAGCTTCTTTTTTAGGAGCAACTACTTTTTTAGCTTCAGCTTTAGGAGCTTCTTTCTTTGGTTCAGCTTTTTTAGCTGTAACTTTTTTAGCACCGCTAGCAACAATACTATCAATTTGGATTTCAGATAAGTACTGACGATGTCCGTTCTTAACTTTATATCCTTTTCTTCGTTTTTTCTTAAAAACGATCACTTTATCACCTTTAAGGTGTTTTAAAATTTTGGCAGTCACTGCTGCACCGTTTATAGCTGGGGCGCCAACAGTTACTTTGCCATCATCCAATAAAAGAACATTATCAAAAGTAACTTTTGAACCTTCTTTTTCTTGTAAACGATGTACAAATACCTTCTGGTCTTTTGCAACTTTAAATTGCTGCCCTGCTATCTCTACAATTGCGTACATAAATTTATATTTTTTGTAAAAATCTCTTAATATGAGATTCGCTTAATTAAAAATGAGTGCAAATATACTTCTATTTTACAAATACACAAGAGGTTATTTTTAGTTTTTTATTTTCTATTTGTTAAATAAACACCTAACAGAATTAAAAAGCCTCCTGTAAGTTGAATTATAGTCAAACTCTCACCATCTAATACGCCCCAAAAGACAGCAACTATGGGAATTAAATAAGTAACTGAAGTGGAAAAAATAGGAGAGGACATTTGTACCAGTTTATTGAATAATGTTTTGGCAAAAGCGGTACCAAAAACAGCTAAAATTGTCATATACATTAATGAAGTATAAGTTTTTTCAGAATATTCAAAGGTTTGAAAAAAATCTGAATACCATAATACTATAAATGTAGGTATGATAAGAACGATAAAGTTACCCACAGTAACGGCTAAAGCACTTAAATCTGACAAATGTTTTTTAAGAATATTAACATTAAATGCGTAGCCAATAGAAGAGAGTATTACTAAAAGAGCATACCAATAATTTTGATTAGGATTTAATTCAGCGCCTTTAAAAATGAGGATAGCTGTACCAATTAAACCAACTAAAATTCCTAGTAATTGATGTTTTTTAAAAGAAAATCCAAAAATTATAGCTCCTATTATAAGAGTATTTAAAGGAGTTAACGAGTTTAAAATTGAAGCTATAGAACTATCTATACCATTAATTGCGTATGCGAATAAGAATGCTGGGAAAAAAGTACCTAAAATAGCAGTTAAAGATATATAGATCCAATGCTTATTTTTTATACTAAAAATCTCTTTAAAACCAACAAGAACTAATACAAACGATGTAATTAATATCCTAAGCGCTCCTACTTGAATTGGAGTTAACCCAATCAAGGCTTTTTTTATAAGAATAAATGAACTCCCCCATATTATTGATAGTATGATTAGATATATCCAGCGAAGTTGAACATTTTTCATGTAGAAAATTAATGGGTACAAAAATCGTATAATAAATCAGAATAATATATTTTTGCCTTCTAAACTTTAATGAAAATGAAAAAAATTACAAAACTGTTAGCACTGTTTTCTGTAATGCTAATACTTAGTTCTTGTGAAAAGAAAATTGAGAATAAAAGTACAGACACTAAAACAGATGAAAAGAAAGAAATTTCTGCTGCTGCCAATTTTAAAAAGGTTGCTTTGAATATTGAAGGAATGACTTGTGAAATAGGTTGTGCTAGAACCATTCAATCTAAATTATCTAAAACTGAAGGAGTAAAATTAGCTAAAGTTAATTTTGATAAGAAAAATGGGGTAGTTGAGTATGACGCCAATACCATTACTGAAAAACAAATTGTTAGTATTGTTGAGAAGATAGCAGGTGGTGATTTATACAAAGTAACTGAAATATCAGCTGAAGAATAGTACATTAGCGAAAAAACTTTTGTTTTTGTAAAATATTATTGGTTATTTTGCGTTTCGTTAACGTATAAAACTAAAATTATCAAACAAATGAGATTATTAAAAGGATTTTTAGCAATTGCTTTAGTAAGTTTAATTGCTGTTTCGTGTAAAGAAGCAAAGGACAAAGCAGGAGATGCTGTAGATTCAGTAGAAGAAGTTGCAACTGATGCAAAAGAAGCTACAGAAGAAGCTGCTGATGAAGCAGTTGAGGCTGTTGAAGAGGCAGTTGATTCTGTAAAAGCAAAAGCAGAAGGTGCTGTTGAAGCTGTAAAAGAAGGAGCTGAAGAAGCTGCTGCAAAAGTAGAAGATGTTAAGGACGCTGTAAAGTAATTCCTTATCACTTCACTATAACTTATTAAAAAGGTTTTCATCTGAGTTTTCAGAATTGAAAGCCTTTTTTTTATGCACTCACTTTATTTAAAGTGATTAGTTTATCGTGAGTTCGACAATAGTTAACAAGAGATTAAACCCGTCGATTAACTTAGTTCAGTTCGGCTTTGCCTCGTGTTGAGTGATTTTTCGTAGTAAAATGAAGAAAAATGGTATCGAGAATAGCGTTTTGATGCAAAATAGCTTGTTTTCGATACACTTTTGCTATCACAAAAGCACTCAAGCTGACACAATTTTCTTATATCGTCCTCATGTTAGTTTAGTTATTATCCAACAACGAAGGTTTTCTTAAAGAGAAAAATAAAAAGAATAAGCTTATAAAAAAGAGGATGCCAACTAATTGGTGTAAGACACCATAAAATAAGGGTATTCCCGGATTTATATTTAAAATGGTCAATATACCTAGAATTAACTGAAATATGATTAATATAAAAGAGGTATTTAACCAAAATTTAGCGCGTGTATAAATTTTTGATCGATAGTTAAAGTAGATATAAGTTGTTAGTATCAATAAAATGTAAGCCAAAAAGCGATGTATGAACTGAACAAGAGCCGGGGCAAAAATAAAAGTGTCATAATTAGTTAGATTCCTCCAGGTCCAATTTACTTTATTTAATAGAACTTCGGGAATAAAAGAGCCATTCATATCCGGCCAAGAAGGATAAAATAATCCGGCTTTCATTCCTGACATTAACCCTGCAAAAATCATTTGAATAAATGTAATTAGAATCAAAATAGATAATAACCTAAGTTTTGGTTTTGTACGCTCATTTTTATAATTATAAACATCAGCAATTGTTTTTACCATGGCAAAGATGCTTAAGACGGCCAATATAAAATGAAGTGTTAATTTATACGCATTTACCCAGGGTCTGTCTACTAGTCCGCTTTTAACCATTATCCAACCCGCAGAAGCGGTAAGCGCAGTAAAAAACACAACTAATGCCAGTCTTTTAATTAAATAAAAATTAATTTGTTTGCGGATAACAAATATGATAAACGGAATTAGAAAAATAAAACCAAGTATTCTTACCCAAAGACGATGTGCATATTCCCAAAAATAAATAAACTTAAAATCACTTAAAGTAAAGTGCTTATTTATTTTAAGATACTGTGGTGTTTGTCTATATAAGTCAAAAGCTTCTTGCCATTGAGCATGATTTAATGGTGGTATAACACCACTAACTATATCCCAACGGGTAATTGAAAGACCAGAACCTGTTAACCTAGTTATGCCGCCAAGAATAACTTGACCAATAAGCATTACTAAACCTGTTATTAACCAGATCCTAATTATTTTGGTAAATTTATATTGCCGTACAGTCACTTTTATAGGTTAAGTTTTTTCCATTCTAATGTTTCCATCAAATGCTTTATATCTTTTTCTATATGTCTTATTGCCGGTAAAATTGAATCATAATTCGGCTGTACTTTAAAATATAAAGCTCCGGTAATAAAATTATTGGTACTGTCAGTTATATGAAACTGTAATGGAGAGGCAGCGTTTCCTCTTACTTCAGATAAAGCACCAAATGTTTGTTTTTCAAAATTGTCATAAAGTTGAGGTGCACTAATACCATCAGCTTTGATGGCATGGTTATAAGTTAATTTTTCAGCTTCACGTAATAACTCATTTAAGTTATTTTCGACAGGTCTATAGGTAATGTTTAATGAAGCTTTTAGCTTTGGGTATTCTATATTTACCCAACATTGTTTATTGTAAACTGCTTTTGCCTCCTTAGAAATTTCAAACGAAAAAGGGCAATTTGAACTTATTTTTTGATAATCTGTTGTATCATAGGCTAAACGTAAAAAAGCTTTTGGTTTTGGAAGAGTTTCTTCGCTACATGAGACTAATACTATCGAAATAAGAATTATATATAAAAATTTAAGGTTAAATAATCTTTCGACTCCTATAATGGAGACAATTTTGTATATAATATTATGCATCTGGAATAGTTACTTTAATTTGTTTGATACGTTTTTTGTCTAACACTTCAATTTTAAATGTATAATCATTAAAAAGTATGATATCATTTCGTTTTGGAAATTTTTCATTTATTTCAAGGATAAATCCTGCTAACGTCTCAAATTCACCTTTGTTTTCTTCAAAAATTGATTCGTCAATATTTAAGACTTTATAAAAATCTTTAAGCGCTATTTTGCCTTCAAATACATAGTTATTTTCATCTAATTTAGAGTATGACAAGTCATCATCATCAAACTCATCACTAATATCGCCTACTATTTCTTCAATTACATCTTCTAATGTAATAATACCAGAAGTTCCGCCATATTCATCAACAACAATAGCTAAATGATTCTTCATTTCCTGAAATTCTTTTAAAAGATCATCTAGTTTTTTATTTTCAGGAACGAAAAAAGGTTCTCGCATTAACTTTTTCCACTGGAATGTTTTTTTATTAAGATGTGGTAGTAGGTCTTTAGTATATAAAACACCAACAATGTCATCAATATTTTCGTGATAAACTGGAATTCTTGAATGCCCTTGTTTGATTATTTTTTTAAGAATATCTTCAAAATTTTCATCATCAGATAATGAAAAAACATCAGTCCTGGGGCACATAACTTGTACTGTTTCTGTATTACCAAATGTGACAATACCTTCCAAGATTTTTTGTTCTTCTTTAGTGGTGGCTTCTTCAGAAGTTAATTCTAGAGCTTGAGATAGTGTTTCTACAGTAAAATCCGAATTCTTTTTACCTAACCTTTTTTCAACTACTGAAGTTAAATTCATTAACGGAACACTTAAAAATGTTAATAAGGCATTTAATATTTTAAGTGGTAATACCATAAAGGTTGAGAAGCTCAAAGCATTTCTATTTGCGTAAATTTTAGGTAATACCTCACCAAAAAGTAATATTAAGAAGGTGATTAATATTACTTCCAACGCAAAACGCAACGAAATAGATGCAATGCTGCTAAAAAAGTATTCACCTAAATATGCAAATAGTAAAACAATTAAAATATTGATAAAATTATTGACAATTAATATGGTTGCTAATAGCTTTTTGGGGTTTTCAAGTAGTTTTATAACTGATTGTTTTTTCTTAGATTTATCAACTGCATTAAAATCTAAATCAGTTTTAGACAATGAAAAGAAAGCCACTTCTGAACCGGATATTAATGCTGAAATAACTAGCAGCACCAAAAGTGCAATTATGCCGCTAATCAGCGACCAGTTTAATGAATAAATTATTAAAAATAAACTCGAAGGTTCAGGATCCAATTACATTCAATTTAGTTAAACTTAAAAGCAATCTAAAAAGGAAGATCATCATCTTTCTCTTCAGAAGGTTTCTCTACACTTGAACTTGATATTGGTTCACTTTTTTTGTCAGGTGCAGGCTTAGTATCTAATTCTTTTTTAGTAGTTAAAAAAGTCATATCAACTACATGAATTTCTGTAGTATATTTTTTTTCACCATCTTGTCCTTCCCACTGGCGGGTTTTTATCCTTCCTTCAACGTATACTTTATCACCTTTGCTAAGGTATTTTTCACAAATTTCTGCCAATTTATTTCGAACAACTATATTGTGCCATTCAGTTGTGGTTACTTTTTCACCAGTTTGACGATTGGTGTAACTTTCATTTGTGGCTATTGGAAAACGACCAATAGAATTTCCTCCTTCAAAATAATGCATTTTCACTTCATCTCCAAGATGACCTATTAGCATCACTTTATTTAATGTACCTGCCATTTTATTACGATTTAATATTCAAAGATAATGAAAAAAGTTACGCATTAGTTTTAAAATTTTCCACAAAGTTATGTAGGAGTATGGGGATAGGAAACTTATCAAAATCATTCCACGATATCCCATCCGCAATTTCTTGATCTGTTGAAATAATCCAAAATTTTGTGTACAAATGTTGGTGAGTTAATTTATGAACAATTTGAGTTTTGTTAAAAAGGCTTATCGTATTAGTCTCTCCTTTAATAATTTGATGAAAATCCTTATTGTCAAGTAATTCTTTTATAAAAATTTCATTTGGAGTTTCTATTAATGGGAATTCATATAAATTTTGCCAAATACCTTTCTCTTTGCGCTTTTGAATTTTTGTTTTATTATGCTTGCCAGTGATTATTAAGTAATTGAAGTATCGTTTTTTAATAGTAATCTTTTTTAATTTGGAAGGGAGTGTGTGTACAATTCTTTTTTGTGAAGCAACACATCCTGATTTTAATGGACAAACTGTACAATCTGGATTTCGAGGTTTACACTGAACTGCCCCAAACTCCATAACTGCTTGATTAAAAGTTCCGGGATCTTTCTTATCAATAAGTTGCTGAGCCAAATGTTTAAATTCTTTTATTGCCTTAGAAGTGTTAATAGGAGTACTTATTCCGAAATACCTTGATAATACCCTATATACGTTGCCATCTACAACTGCAGTTGATTCATTATAACTTATAGAAGCTATAGCAGAAGCTGTATAATCTCCAACTCCCTTTAATTTGAGTAGATCTAGGTACGTTTCAGGGAATTTTCCACTAAGTTCATTAACAATATATTTGGCCGAATAATGCAAATTTCTTGCCCTGGAATAATAACCTAATCCTTGCCATAATTTTAAAACAGATTCTTCTTGGGCTTTTGCAAGATCAAAAACAGTTGGGAACGTAGTTGTAAAAGTCTTGTAATAATCCAATCCCTGATTTACTCTGGTCTGCTGTAAAATAATTTCTGACAACCAAATATAGTAGGCGTTTTTTGTTTTTCGCCATGGCAAATCTCTTTTATTTTGTAAATACCAGTAAATTAATATGTTAGAAAATTTCATTCAATTAAATAATTTTGCAATAATACTGCTTTTATCTTATTAAATTTTAACGAATTAGCTTTTCGAAATTGATTAATTGTCTTATATTTGCCACCCTAAAATTATACGAATAATAATAATAAATTTAATTTAGAATGACAAAAGCAGAGATAGTAGCCAATATTTCAGAAAAATCTGGAATCGAAAAGGCTGATGTATTGAGAGTAGTAGAAGATTTTATGAAAGAAGTAAAAGGAGCTTTAGAAACTGACAAAAATGTATATTTGAGAGGTTTTGGAAGCTTTATTATTAAAACTAGAGCAGAAAAAACAGGTAGAAATATCTCAAAGAACACCACAATTAAAATCCCAGCGCATAATATCCCTTCATTTAAGCCTGCAAAAGTATTTGTTGAAGGTGTTAAGAAGAATGTTCCCGTAAAATAAATAATTCATAAAACATCAAATTATGCCAAGCGGTAAAAAAAGAAAACGCAGTAAAATTTCTACTCATAAGCGTAAAAAAAGAAGTAGACAAAACAGGCATAAAAAGAAAAAATAGCCTAAACTATTTTTCTTTTTATGTTATTAATCGTTCATTGAAAAAAGAGAATTGTGTCATGCAAATCTCGTCAGGTTACAATTTATTAACCTGTAAATTATTTTTTAATCCGTTTACATTATGAATAATATAATGTAGACAATAAAAACATATACAGAGTGAAAACAGAATTAATTATTAGATCAAATTCCTCTGATATAGATTTTGCCTTATTAAAAAATGGTAGGCTTATTGAATTGCATAAAGAAACAAATGATAATAATTTTAATGTTGGCGATATATTTTTAGCTAAAATTAAAAAGACATTATCAGGCTTAAATGCGGCATTTGTTAATGTTGGTAGTGAAAAAGATGCTTTTTTACATTATCATGACTTAGGTCCGCAATTGTTATCTTTATCTAAATTCACTAAGCTGGTAAGTGCAGGTAAACTTAAAGAATACACTTTAAAAAATTTCCATTTTGAAAAAGATATAAATAAAAATGGAAGTATTGACCAAGCCATTAAAGCTGGTCAAAATTTATTAGTTCAAGTTGTTAAAGAACCAATCTCTACAAAAGGTCCTCGAATAAGTTCAGAACTTTCGATTGCCGGAAGACATTTAGTTTTGGTTCCTTTTTCTGATAGAATATCGGTATCTCAAAAGATATCAAATAGAAAAGAAAAGGAAAGATTAAAACGACTTGTAAAAAGTATTAAACCAAAAGGGTTTGGAGTTATTTTGCGAACAGTTGCAGAAGGAATTAAAGTAGCTGATTTAGATGAAGATTTACAAAATTCATTGCAACGTTGGGTAAAAATGTGTAAGCAATTACCTAATGCACATGCTCCAATAAAAGTATTGTCAGAGTTAAATAGAGCTTCATCTATACTTAGAGATGTGTTTAATGATTCATTTTCAAGTATTGTTACTAATGATGAAACTTTATATGCAGAACTTAAAGAATACATACAACGTATTGCACCAAGCAAAGTTTCAATTGTGAAACTATATAAGTCTAAAGTACCAATTTTTGAAAAATATAGTATTGAAAGACAAATTAAAACAGCATTTGGTCGTACAGTTTCTATGCCTAAAGGTGCTTATTTAGTTATTGAACATACAGAAGCATTACATGTTATTGATGTAAATAGCGGAAATCGTTCAAACAAAGCAAATTCACAGGCAGATACAGCGTTGGAAGTAAATTTAATTGCTGCTTCTGAAATAGCTCGTCAATTACAATTACGAGACATGGGTGGTATTATTGTTGTTGATTTTATTGATATGCATTTAGCAGATCATAGACATAAACTCTATGAACATTTAAAGAATGAAATGAAATCCAATAGAACAAAACACAAAGTATTACCGCCAAGTAAATTTGGACTTGTTCAAATTACGAGGCAACGTGTTAGACCTGAAATGGTTATTAAAACAAAAGAAGAAAATCCAAATAAAAATGGTGAGGTAGAGGCACCGATAGTTTTGGTGGAAAAAATTGAAAACCAATTAGATAATATTGTTGGTAAATCTATAAAAGGAATAACATTACATGCTCATCCTTTTATAGTGTCCTATCTTAAGCAAGGGTTTCCATCAATTCAGAACAAATGGTTTTTAAAGTACAAAAAGTGGATTAAAGTTATACCTAGAGATGCTTACCAATATTTAGAATATCATTTTTATGATTCTAATGATAAAAAAATAAGGTAGTATTATATCATATAAAACCAGTAACATAATGTTGCTGGTTTTTTTTGTATAAATATTTCATTTTCTAACAAATACCAGTACGCTAATATTCATCGGATTAACATAGACTAAAATGTGCTATTCTAATATAATATAACTTTCTTTGATATAGATTGATTATTTTCTAAGATTGCATTAACAACCAAAACCGAACCTGTTTTTATAGCATGATTATTAATACTAAATTCAACAGAGTTTGGATTTTTGTCAATTAATATTCTACCCATTAGGTCGTATATTTTAAGGTTCGTAATAATAGAATTAGCACTCATTAGTAAAGTGTCATCTTCATTAGTCACTACAAAATGATTATCTTCTATTACATCGTCAATGTTCAAAGTAGCATTTTTAAATTGCAGCGTAAATCTATCTGGGTAATAACCTTCTCCATTAACGTCAAATTCATAATCGGCAAGTTTTAGATCATGAGTAATATTTAGTTCATGGTCAATTAAATAGATGTTATTATCTTTTAAAATACCCTCCGTATTGGAGATGGTAATTTTATAAGTGAGTGGTTCTGAAATATATGTATCAAAACCAAGCTGTACTTTTTTATCAGTGTGAAATTTACTTAACCCCTGAACAGCATAATTTAATGTATCTATTTTAGAATAAAAATCTATCCAACTTGCGCCTAATTTTGTACCATCATAACCTCTGTCATACCCATCAGTAGCATTTTCAAAAAAGCCTATTAATATTTGACTAAAAGCACCGCCAGTATTACTTTCAACATTTAACCAAACTCTATCTTTTTCCTGACTTGAGACATTTTTAGTATCAGGTGCTCTGTAAAATTGTGCAATTGGACTATTAGATCGCATAGCATTCTGAAAAGACAAAGTACCAGCATTCGTTGTTTTTACAAAAAATCCTTGTCCTGAAGCAATATTATTTGTAGGTGTGGTGTTTTGAGTTCCTGAAACCGAAGGTGAAACTGCCGAAAGCCCTCCTGTTAAATTATAAGTAGCATAGTCCTCTCCTAAGAATTCACCGGTTGTACCGTTTGAAATTGCTGTATTATGTGTCCATATCCAGATAGTTCCATCCATTTCATTATTACTTGAAGATTGAATAAAGTCATCAATATTAATTGGTGATGGGTATGGATTTCCTATCAAATTATAATCACTATAACTAAAACCATCATCATTGAACCCAATAGGAATATCTATGACGCCATTATTTGGTACTCCGGTAAAGGTCACAGAATGTGTCCCAAGATCTGGAGTAGTATCTGGAGCTTCAGAAATATAACCCCTAGCGGCTTCCATAGAGCCAGAAGCAATAGACCAATCACCAATGGAGCTAGAAGATGGAATATCCCATTCATATATTCTGTTCGGATCAACATTAACAAAAGCTTGGTCAATTGTTGTATTTACAGGGGAAGACCAATAAGTAAAATCTCTAAAGTTATTTAAAGGGGTTGATGTTTTATGAACGTTTAAAGTTCCTGAAACGGAAACTTGCCCTTCATCATTTGTCATTACCAATGAGCCTTCGTGTCTAACCTCCATTACTCCATCAACGGTTAAATCATTGTGCACTGTAATATAATCATCGGCTCTAATATTCAGAGTTCTATTAGTGTTAACTCTACAATTGCACGATTCAAAACTTCCATCAATAGCGGTATCATAATTTGCGTTTATAACAGCAGAAGTAAACGAATTTGGAGGTCCATTGTTCCAACCGGAGTTGTTCCATCTTGTTGTAAAAGGACATTTGTCTGTATAAGCAACAATATTAAATTTACCGGAAGAATCATTATTGTACGCCCACACTCTAATAAATACCGTTGTATTTGCTAATCCGTTTATATTTAATGTACTATATAATCTAGGACCACTGTCATCATCGCAGGCAACTTGAGTTAATGAACCACAAGCGCCAGTATATATTGCTAATCCTGTATCTATATTAGAACCGGCATTTTGAGTTTCAACAGTTAAAACTCCAGAGGCGGGTACCTGAGCGGTAAACCAAACATCGTTTCCGTTATAACTCGCACAAGTAGGGTTAGGAAGTTCTCCAGAACTTATTGCATTTGTATTTGAACCTGTGACTATATTTTCAGTATTACTAGTACCCACAATTAATGATGTAGCAGTAATACAATTATCATTTTGAACAGTCGATGCTAGTAATTGTACATTATCGAATCCGGCTCTATCATTTCCTTGATTGTTTTTTGCCAATAAATTGACTCTTATATTGACTACAGAAGTTGGAATAACAACGGTTTCTGTTAGCCAACCATTGGTATTGTCAGAATTCCCACCAACTCCATTTACGACAATTACTTCTCCTTGACTAACATCGTCATAAAAAAGTTCATATTTTAAATCCTCATTATTGTCAAGTCCAATAGCATTATAATCAAATGTGAAGATTACATTTGAAAAACTAGAAATATTAATATTTGGAAATATTATGGATTCATAATTTGAACCTCCACAGCTTCCATCAAGATCTCTTATGCCCCAAAATTGATTACCATCACTTGGTGAAATTGAAGGTAAACTAGTTACAGAGTCCCAAATATCATTTCCAATAGAACATGGAGGAGTTGAGTAAGTCAAAGGAGTCCAAGTGTCACCTGAACTTTCAAAACTTTGTTTAGCAATAGTCTGAGAAGATGCTATAAAATTCCCCAGAAGGAATATTATAACAAGAACGATTGTGATTCTCATTGTTTAAATTTTGGTCTATGTTGAGCAATTAATAACGTTTTTTCTTTAAAAATATTGGTTAAAAATGTTGCTCATTCATTGCATTGTATTATATAACAACGAAATGAGCCAATTTCCTACACATATTTGATTACTTTTATGTAAACAAATTCAGATGACCAAAAGAGCAATATTTACAGTTGGTGAAGCTAAAAAACGTATGGAAAGATATTGTTCTTACCAAGAACGATGTCATCAAGAAATAGAAAAAAAACTGAATGAAATGCGATTAATAAATGAAGCAAAAGAGTTAATTATTTTGCATTTACTGGAACATGATTTTTTGAATGAAGAACGATTTTCTAGATCATTCGCCCGCGGAAAATTCAGGATAAAAAAATGGGGGAAACAACGAATTATAAGAGAATTAAAATTTAGAAATATCTCAGAATATAATATAAAATCAGCACTACAAGAAATTGATGAGGATGATTATGACAAAATTTTTAATGAATTGGCACAAAAAAGAATATTAAATATTAAGGAAACAGATATTAATAAAAAAAGAAAGAAATTAGCTGACTATTTATTGTATAGAGGTTGGGAAACAGACATGGTTTATAAGAAACTATCGGAAATAATTCCATATAATTAACACTAGTTTTATTTAAATCTATTAAGAAACTTCTTCTTAGTAGACGATTTAATTTTGGTAATATTAAAGTTTATCTAATTTCAATAGTCTTCACCTCAGCTTCTAACTTTTCTTGATTCGTAATATTATTTATTTTAGTGTTTAATGCTGAAAAAGCATCTAGAATTTTTTGAATCTCGTCCTTAACTTCCGTAGGATTAATACTTGGTATTGAGGCCATATCATTTAACCTCAATACATTGTTATGTAAAACATTAATTCTGATACTTATATCTGGTTCTTTAAATCTGTCTATTTTTACTGAATCTTTCAATTGTTGTGTTGTCATTGAAAGTTCTTTTGATAGATTTAGTGCTTCACTATTAGAAATACTATAAAAATTAGTTAATAATTGATCTAATTGCTGGTATTCGGGCCAGTTTTCAACCTTTTTCTTAGAGTCAGCTGCTAAGGTTTCTCCTATACTTCTTATGTTTTTTTGATCATTTTTAGAAATAGTATCTAATACTATTATTTTATCATTATCTGAAGGAATATCATTTTTTTTACAAGAAGTGATACATATTAAGATTATTAAAAAGAATAGAAATTTACTATTTGTCATTTATCTCTTAAATTGAATATTGTGACAAAAGTAATAAATAAAGTTTTGTGACCATTTGACACTATTATTTATTTATCTTTGCTAACCTTTTATAATTTTTTTAATGAGTGAAACAATACTTATTTTAGGAGCTAGCGGTCAAATAGGTACCGAACTAACTTTAAAATTACGCGAAATTTACGGGAATTCAACTATTATAGCTTCTGATATCAGAAAAGGTAACACTGAATTGATGGAAAGTGGACCATTCGAAATTATAGACGCTACAAATTATCATTCGATACTTAGTGTTGTTAAAAATTACAATGTTTCGGAAGTTTATTTAATGGCAGCGATGCTATCTGTTACGGCTGAAAAATACCCAAAAAAAGCATGGAATTTGAATATGAATTCTTTGCTTCATGTCTTAAAGCTAGCTAAAAAGAAGGTTATTAAAAAAGTATTCTGGCCTAGTTCAATTGCTGTTTTTGGAACAACTTCTACGAATCAAAATACACCTCAAGTTACTGTTATGGAGCCTACTACTGTTTACGGTATTAGTAAATTGGCTGGTGAACGTTGGTGTGCGTATTATAAAAATCATTTTAATGTTGATGTAAGGAGTGTTCGATATCCTGGGATAATAAGTTGGAAAACTGCTCCGGGAGGAGGTACTACAGATTATGCCATAGAGATTTATCATAAAGCGTTGACTCAAGGTTCTTATAGTTGTTTTTTAAGTGAAAATACCAGACTCCCAATGATGTATATGGACGATGCGGTTAAAGCAACTGTTGATTTGATGCAAGCTGATGAGCCTATCGATTATTTTTCTTATAATATTGCAGCTATTAATTTTACTCCAAAAGAAATTACCGAAGCAATACAAAAGCATTTACCAGATTTTAAAGTTGAATATACACCAGACTTTAGACAACAAATAGCCGATAGTTGGCCGCAAAGTATTAATGATGAAAAAGCTAAAAATGACTGGAATTGGCAACATTCATTCAATTTAGAAAGAATGACGAGTGTTATGCTTAAAAATTTAAAGGCAAAGTATAATCTCTAATCTTTTATTGTTATTTTGTAAGTTTTAATAACATTGCTGTCTAATATTATTAATTTGAGAGAATGAAAAGTATAATTGAAAATAGTTTAGAAAAATCAATATCTTATTCAGAGTATAGAAAACTTGTAGCAGATTTATTGGCTGAGGGAAGATCCACCGGAGAAAATCAATCAGACGATATGCTGAATTACAGTAAATTGAATAATTCTAGGATGAAGCGTTTAGATAAAACGTTTAATTTATCTGAAAAAACAATAGAGATAGTAAAAAATTCTACTAAAAAATATAATTGGATAGTGTTGACAGAAGGATGGTGTGGAGATGCCGCTCATGCTTTGCCGGTAATGAACAAAATAGTTGAAGCTTCAAAAAGTATTGAGTTGAAAATTGTATTACGTGATGAAAATGAAGAGCTGATGAATAAATTTTTAACTAATGGAAATAAATCTATCCCTAAATTAATTGCGGTAGATTCAGAGACCAAAGAGGTGATTCACTCATGGGGACCAAGACCATCTGAAGCAACTAAATTGGTTGTGGAACAGAAGGAAAATTTTGGAAGCCTCGATGCCAATTTTAAAAAAGATTTACAAGTTTGGTATAATTCTAATAAAGGCATAAACCTTGAAGAAGATATGTTGAAACTCTTATGTGTTACTACCGATTGTGTTTAAAAACGAATCGATACTGTAAGCCTTATCAACTGAAAAATTACCAATTTTAGTTCGTCTTAAACTAGACAGGTGCGCTCCAGATTTTAAAGCAATTCCAAAATCATTGGCCAAAGAGCGTATATAAGTACCTTTACTACAAACTACTCTAAACTCTATTTTTGGCAGGTCAATATTTGTAATTTCAAACGTATCAATTGTAACTTTACGTGATTTAATCTCGGTAGTTTCACCAGCTCTGGCTAGTTCGTATAAACGCTTACCATTCTTTTTAATGGCAGAAAATATTGGGGGTTTTTGTTCTATAATTCCGATAAATTGAGAAGCTGTACTTTTTATAACTTCTTCTGTTAGATGATCAGTAGGGAAATGCTTATCAATTTCAGTTTCTAGATCAAAAGAAGGTGTTGTTGAACCAATTGTAAAGGTACCGGTATACTCTTTAACTTGGGCTTGAAATTCTTCAATTCTTTTAGTGAATTTTCCGGTACAAATAATTAACAATCCAGTTGCTAGCGGATCTAATGTGCCGGCATGGCCCACCTTTATTTTTTTTAGATTAAATTGTTTTTTAATTGCCCAACGCAATTTATTTACCACCTGAAAGGATGTCCATTCTAAAGGTTTATCAATTAATAAAACTTGTCCAGAAACAAAATCTATTGAGGATTGTGTATTAGTCATAATAGGTAAATAATATAGTAAGAAACCCGACTATAAAACAATATATAGCAAAGTAAGATAGCTTGCTCTTTTTGACTAATGAAATCATCCATGTGCATGCGAATAGACCAGAAATAAAAGCAGCTAGAAAACCTGCAAATAGTATAGAAAAGTTCTGACTATCATAACTAATTTCACCATTAATAATATCTTTTAAAATTTTACCAAAAATTAAAGGAATTACCATTAAAAATGAAAAGCGAGCTGCGTTATCTTTGTCGTTACCTAACAATACAGAAGTGGAGATTGTGGCTCCTGATCTAGAAATTCCAGGCAGCATTGCAATTGCTTGGGCTATTCCAATTACAACAGCATTTTTATACGAAACTTTTTTAGTGGTATTTTTAGCTCTATCGGCTAAATACAATAATAAACCAGTTACAATTAATAAGTAACCAACAATAATTATATTTCCAGTAAAAAGTTCTGCAAATTGAGATTCATATTTAAATCCAATGATTGCTGCGGGAATCATAGAAATAATAATTTTTAGAGAAAAGATCATTTCATCATTCCATTTAAATCGAAACAGTCCTTTTATAATTTTAAATACCTCTTTTCTAAAAATAACGAGCGTACTCAGGGCAGTGGCGAAGTGTAATAGTACGGTAAAGGTCAGGCTTTCTTCAGGTAAAGAATTGTCCCCAAAAATAGCTTTAGCCAACTCTAAATGACCACTTGATGAAACAGGTAAAAATTCGGTTAATCCTTGAATTAATCCTAAAATAATTGCTTCTAAAAAACTCATTACTATTTCTTAGGATTTACTAAAATTGCAAAGATCTCTATGGCGAAACCAATGAGTACCAATGTTGGGGCAAGACGAATTCTTCTAAAATTATAAATATCTTCATTAAATACTGCTGGATCATCACTACCTCCTCCAGCCATCAATATAAAACCTATAGCGATAAACAAAATACCTATCAGCATAATTATATAATTTCTTTTGCCGAATAGAAATTCACTTTTATGATTTACTGTTTTTTCCTTAGAGCTATTTGATTTTTTTTGTTTACTCATCTTAATAGTATAATTGGTCTGTTCGTAAATTTAAAAAACGTTGCGTTGCAAAAAAAGCACTAAACCATGTAATAATGATTCCTAATACTAGTATACTACCAAAAAGAATAGCAAGCAATGTAGTATTTTCTAAAAACCCAAATTCAGGAAAGTTGCTATTCATATAATAAAGAGCTACAGCTAATGCTGCCATCGCCACTAATGAGCCAACAAAACCCAATTTAATGCTATTCCAAACAAATGGTTTTCTTATAAAATATTTGGTGGCCCCAACCATTTGCATAGTTTTTATAGTAAAACGCTTAGAATAAACAGATAATCTAATAGAATTATTAATTAATATCATGGCTATTAATGTAAAGAGGCCACTAAAAATCAAAACCCATAAACTTATGCGCTTTACATTTTTGGTTAACAATGCTATCAATGATTTATCATAGGTTATTTCAAAAACAGCTTCATTTTTTATCAATTGAGACTCAATTTCACTCATTTTTTCTGGAGAAACAAAATCGGCTTTTAATGTTAGATCAATAGAATTTTTTAGAGGATTATAACCTAAAAAATCCATGAAATCTTCACCATTTTCTTCCTTTGCAAGTTCGGCAGCTTCCTCTTTTGAAACGTAGGTAATTGATTTGGTATAGTCTTCACTTTTTAAAAGGGTCTGCAAATTTTTTACCGTTTGTTTTTCAACATCATCTCTTATGAAGATGGTTATAGAAGCTTGTTCTTTAAAATAATCTGAAACTTTTTTAGTGTTTAATACCAATAATCCGAACAATCCTAGTAAAAAAAGCACAAAAGCAATACTCAGAATTACAGAGATATATGAAGATTGTAAACGTCTTTTCTGATATTTTTCAAAAGAAGTACCCATTTAATTAAATCGATAAATTAGTTCGCTAATATACTTATTAATGTTCAATTTCTTGACACAATTCTATCAAAACACCATTAGTAGATTTTGGATGTAAAAAGGCTACTAACTTATTATCAGCACCTTTTTTAGGACTCGTATTTATAATGGTAAAGTCCTCATTCTTAAGACGTTTAATTTCCGATTCTAAGTTATCAACTGCAAAGGCTATATGATGGATACCTTCTCCTTTTTTTTCTATGAATTTTGCAATAGGGCTTTCAGTATTTGTGGCTGCTAACAACTCTATTTTGTTTGGCCCAGACTTAAAAAAAGAAGTTTTAACACCTTCAGAAGCGACTTCTTCAATTTTATAGTGGGCACTACCAAAAAGCTGTTTGAAAAGTAAATTAGATTTTTCTAAGTCCTTAACTGCAATACCAATATGTTCAATTTTTTTCATTTAAATAGTATCAAAAGTTAATATATCTCCTATAGAATTACATCAGAAGATTAAAATTCAATTTATCCTCAAAAATATAGAAATTTATTATTAAAACCCATTCATAAATACAATTATCAGTTTTAAACCTTATTTTTGCGAAATGGAAACGAATAGACAAAAAAAGATTGCCGGTGTATTGCAGAAAGATTTAGTTGATGTATTGCAAAATGCCGCTCGTGAAGGAATGAAAGGCGTAATTATATCTGTAACTAAAGTTAATGTTACCTCGGACTTATCAGACGCAAAAGTATATTTGAGTATTTTTCCATCAGATAAGAAAGAAGAATTAATTAAAGGTATTCAGTCGAATACTGCTTTAATAAGAAATGAGTTGGCGCAACGTACTCGAAATCAGTTACGGAGAATGCCTGAACTTACTTTTTTTCTTGATGATTCATTAGATTATATTGAAGATATTGATACGGCGTTACGAGGAGAACTCGAAAATCCGATTAAAAACCCTGAGATAATTTCTAAAAAGTCAAAAATTTAAGTTGAATTTCCCTTTATATATAGCAAAACGATATTTATTTACTAAAAGCAGTAATAATGCTATAAATATTATCACAATAATTGCGGCCTCTGGTGTTGTGGTAGGAGCAATGGCATTGTTTATCGTGCTTTCTGTTTTTTCAGGGTTAAAGGAGTTTAGTTTAGATTTTATTAGAGTTTCTGATCCTGATCTAAAGATTAGTGCTACAAAAGGAAAGTCTTTTTTCTTTACAGACTCAATCGCTAGCGCATTTGAAGATGAAAAAATAGCTAATTATAGCAAAGTTGTTGAAGAAAGAGCTCTTTTTAGTTATAAAGACAAGTCACATATTGCTAGTATTAAAGGAGTTGATGCTAGTTATTTATTGGTGAATAATATTGATACAGCTATTTATGTAGGAGAATGGTTAGTAGAAGATGCAATTAATACAGTAGTGATTGGTAGAGGTATTTCATCGGCATTATCCTTAGGAACGTATGATTTTATAGAATCATTAAAAATATCTGTTCCAAAGCCTGGGAAAGGGTATGTTAATGACCCTAGAACAGCCTTTAATCGATTAAATTTACAACCTACGGGCGTATTTAGTTTGACCGAAGAATTAGATAAAAAATATGTGTTTTCTCACTTAGCTTTAGCACAAAGTTTATTGAATTTTAAACCAAATCAGATTTCTGCAATCGAATTAAAATTAGCTGCAAATGCTAATAAAAACGAAGTGAAAGATCAGTTGCAAAAAAAATTGGGCAATACCTTCAAAATAGAAACGAGAGAGCAGCTTAATGCTGCTTTTCATAGGATGCTAAACACCGAAAATTTGGCATTTTATTTAA
>Ga0209633_10000547_pt1 | contig 43160 bp, 40 predicted proteins | sample Cruoilmetagenom1_FD_187290 | JGI IMG/M metagenome (GOLD analysis project Ga0209633, IMG submission 187290) | Oil polluted marine microbial communities from Coal Oil Point, Santa Barbara, California, USA - Sample 1 (SPAdes) (version 2) | ecosystem: Environmental > Aquatic > Marine > Oil seeps ...
CGTATGTTTCGGCGGCCGTGGCGGCCCAGGGTTACTATAGCGACGCTCTGTTGGCGGCGATCGACTGGGCACTGCGCATGGATGCGGCCGCACGTCCGCAATCGATCGCCGAATGGCGGGCGGCGCTGACCGGAGAGGCGCCTGCGCCAACGATGGTCGGGGCTACCGATATGGCGCCGACCCAAGACGGGAGCGCGGATACCGCAAGGACCGACGACGACGCTGCTGCCACCGGGCGCGGCCGCATCGCCATGGTCGCGGCGGGGGCTGGGGCTGGCGGCGCGGATCCTGCGCCGATGCGCCAGGCCGGCACCGGTGCATCAAAGGCGCTGCCGTGGATCGCCGGGGGACTGACCGCGTTGATCGCAGCGTCTGCGACAGGCGCTGGCTGGCTTTGGTATGAAGCGCACCAAGATGCGAGCCGTGAGGCGCGGGCGCGAATTGCCACGGAACGAATGATTGCCGAGGAAGCTGGCAAACGACGCAAAGCCGAAGAAGCACGCCAGCTGGCCGAGGAGACGCGCCGCCGCGCCGCCGAAGAAGCACTGAAACGTGCACAGGAAATCAAACGCCGACGGCGTGAGGAGGTCGAGGCGCGTCGCCGCGAAGCGGAGCGCAAGCGTACAAAAGCGGCGCGCAAACGAGCCGAGGCTGAACGCAAACGTATCGAAGAAGCCAAACGCCGGGCGCCGGCCAGCGGTCGCTATGGGCTCACGATCTTCAACAAATGCAATCGGGCCAGCGCGGCCTATGTGGCGTACCGGGTCCGTAGCAACTCAGGCAAATGGATCACGCGTGGGTGGATACGGGTCAATCGTGGCGGCCGCGTCTATCGTCGCATGGCGACGCGCAATCGCGTCATTTATCTCTATGCCCGCGCCAGCGGGCTGCAATGGGGCGCCCAGGGCCAACCGGGCGCGCTCCGCCGCTGGGTACGTTCCAAGAGCTTCGTCCATGCGTCTGGTCGTCTTCGCGGCGCAGGGGCTCGGCTGGTCTGGTTCCACAAAAAGTCGATCGCCCAAAATACGTCTGGATATGAATGGACGTTGATTTGCACGAATTAGCTCAACTGGGGCAACTGCCTACGCCTAGCGAGACACCCACACTTACAGAAATTCTCAGTCAATTCTTCGGCAGTGACCGGCGCGTCAGCTTTCCTTGATCGGAACGCCGCCAACACTTGGCCCGGGCGACCGACCATTGGGCTGGCTCGCTCCGAGCGGACCAAGGCGTCCGGTCATGTGCCCATGGAGGCGCTCAATCGTGGCGCTTCCAGTTCGCAAGAACAGGAACGGCAGCAGCGCATGAACCATGCAGGCTAAGCCGGCACCGAGCATGCGAACGCCATACCAGGACGCCACTGAAAAGTGCTCGCCATAGCTTTCCCCCACTGATTGGGGGTGCTCGACAAATAGCCGCTTCAACATCCTGCCCGTGCTCCGTTCATCGCTTGAAGGACCACAGGCTATCGTAAATGGACTAAAATATGATTTTTGATTCTTGCGGCTATTGGAATAATATTGGAAAATTAATCTTCTAAAAATAGGAAATAGGATAAATATTCCTATGGATAATATAGATGGAAAAATTCTACGCTCCTTGCAGGAAGACAGCTCCCGGTCACTGGCGGAAATCGCCGAATTGGCGGGTCTGTCGCCGACCCCATGCTGGCGGCGAATACAGAACCTGGAGAAGGCGGGTGTTATCACAGGGCGGGTGGCGCTGCTTGACGCCGAGAAGCTCAACGTCGGCACCACGGTCTTTGTCCGCATCAAGACAAGCCAGCACAATTATGAATGGCTTGAAGACTTCGCCCAGGCGGTGGCCGGGATCGAAGAAGTCGTCGAATTCTATCGGATGAGCGGTGACATCGATTACCTGCTGCGTGTGGTGGTGCCCGATATCGCAGGCTACGATGCGGTCTACAAACGCTTGATAAAGGCGGCCGACCTGGCGGATGTGAGCTCGAGCTTCGCCATGGAGAAGATTAAGTCGACGACCGCGCTGCCGCTTACCTACGTGGACTGATTCCCCTCATCCCTATCCCGATGCTCCGTCTTCGAGAGGGACCGCGCGTCTATTGACGGTGCAGACGAACCTGCCAACGGTCGACCCGGCTGCCGATCCGCGACTCGCCCTGGCAGATGATCTCGCCGGCCGGATTGGGCCGGCAGGTCAGATGATCGGCCCACCAACCGCCATTGTCGCGTGTGCCGGTATGGCAGCGCGAATCGGAATCGTCGATCAGTATGAGGGCGCCATTGCGCTTGATCGTGGCAAAGGAGCTACACATCTCGCGCTTCGCCAGGCGGTAAAAAATCATGTTTCCCTTGCCGTTTTTGTCGAAGCAGTACTGTGCGACGCCGGGCTGCTGGGTCGCGCTGTGGCGAAAGGGATCCGTGCGCCAGCAGCCAATGGCGAATTTGAGTGTCTTGTCGCCCTGGCTTTTGGGCGCCTTCATGGTGCCGCTGCCGCGCTTCTTGGCCGCCTGTGCCGCGCGTCTTGCCTTCTCTGCTTCGTTCTTGGCCGTGGCCGCCTCGCGCTTGGCTTTCGCAGCCTTGGCTTTTGCCTGGGCGGCCCTGCGTTGCAAGGCCTCGATTTCGGCGGCCTGGTGTTTGGCCGCGGCGGCCGCGTCCTTGGTGTTGAGGTAGTAGGGAAAAAGCACGATCGCGATCAGGATGAAGGTGCCCATCGCCGAGGCAAACAAATCGAGCGCGGATACCGAGAAGACGGCGAGGGTGCGGTCGCGGTACTTCATGGCCGGGGCGTTGGTGTGGGGGCCAGCATGGCAGCCTGCGTCATTGCTTGTGCAACCTCACCCGCCAACTCGCACCGGCGCTGGAGCCGCCCTGGCACCATACGATGCCTGACGCATCCGGTGCGCATTCGAGCTTGTCCGCGGTCCAGACGCCTTTGTCCTTCTGATCGATATTGCAGCGTGCGTCGGAGTCCTTGATCGTGATTTGCTCGCCGGTTCGCTCGATCGAAGCATAGGCCGAACAGACGAATGCTTCCGTCGTGCGGAAGTACATCATGTTGCCCTTGCCCTTTTTGTCGAAGCAATATTGCGAGACGCCCGGTTTGTGGCGCGGGCTGTGCCGAAATGGGTCCGTGCGCCAGCAGCCCTTGGCGAACTCCAGCGATTTGGACTTCTTGCCGCCCTTGGGCAGCTTCATGGGGCCGCCGGATCTCGGTATCTCGGCGCGCGACTTCTCGGCCTCGGCACGCGCCTTGGCGGCCTCGGCGCGCGCGGCCCGCTCCTCGCCCGTCGCCGACTTGATGCGCCGCTTTAGGGTCTCCACCTGCCCTGATTGCTTTTGCATTGTGCGGATCAAGGTTTGGTTTTTCAGGTAGTACGGGAACAGCACGATCGAGATCAGGATGAACGTGCCCATCGCCGAAGCGAAAAGGTCGAGCGCAGATAGACTAAAAACCTGAAGCTCTCGGGGCGGGCGTCTCACGGGCGTGCTGATTGCTGTCCGTTCGTGGCGCGGCGCCGAGGATGTCACGTCCTAGCCCGCATTGCCTTCCGGCGCATTATGAAGAGGCGTCTGGCCGCACCGCAAGGGGCGGAACGAAAATGCTCGCGAAAACAAAAAAAGAACACTTGTGGAACGAGAACATATACAGTACACAATGACCCATTCGGACGCCATCGAGGGCCGCGTTGCATCGCCGCAGCCCCTGTGAAATAAGAGGGATATTCCATGGCACAATCTGCGCTTCGGCTGGTCGAGCAGGACACAATGGACCGCGAAAAGGCACTGGACTCCGCGCTCAGCCAAATCGAGCGGGCCTTCGGCAAGGGCTCGATCATGAAGCTTGGCCAGAATCAGGAGCCGGCTGACGTCGAAGTCGTCTCGACGGGTTCTCTCGGGCTCGATATTGCGCTAGGAATAGGCGGTTTGCCGCGCGGCCGTGTGGTGGAAATCTACGGGCCGGAAAGCTCGGGCAAGACAACCTTGGCATTGCACGCGATTGCCGAGGCGCAAAAGAAGGGCGGCACTTGCGCCTTCGTCGACGCCGAGCATGCGCTCGACGCCGCCTATGCTCGCAGGCTTGGCGTCGATATCGAAGAGTTGTTGATTTCGCAGCCTGATGCAGGCGAGCAAGCGCTGGAGATCGCCGACACGCTGGTGCGTTCCGGCGCGGTCGACGTCCTGGTTGTCGATTCGGTGGCGGCGCTGGTGCCGCGGGCTGAGCTCGAAGGCGAGATGGGCGACACCCATGTCGGGCTTCAGGCGCGGCTGATGAGCCAGGCGTTGCGCAAGCTCACCAGCTCGATTTCGCGTTCGCATACGCTCGTTATTTTTATCAATCAGATCCGTATGAAAATTGGCGTGATGTTTGGCAGCCCGGAGACGACCTCCGGCGGCAACGCGCTCAAGTTCTATGCCTCCGTTCGCCTCGACATCAGGCGCATTGGTGCGATCAAGGACCGCGACGAGGTTGTCGGCAATCAGACCCGCGTCAAAGTGGTTAAGAACAAGATGGCGCCGCCCTTCAAGGTGGTCGAATTCGATATCATGTATGGCCGGGGCATCTCGAAGACCGGTGAGTTGCTCGATCTGGGTGTGCAGGCGGGGATCGTGGAAAAATCGGGTGCCTGGTTCTCTTACAACGACCAGAGGATCGGACAGGGCCGCGAGAACGCAAAGACATTCCTTAGCGAAAATCCAGATATAGCGGGCGCGATCGAGGCGTCGGTCCGTGAGAATGCGGGCCTTGTCGCGGACGCCATGCTGGTCGGTCCTGAGAGCGACGACGAGGCGGTTTCAACCGCCGCCTCGGTGCCGGAGCCTGGAAAAACCGGCGATCGGGATTAGGCTGTTGCCTGGTTGAGAGTTGAATTGATAGTAGGGCGCGCGGCGTTTGTTGCGCGCCCTTTCCTTTTGTGGGGACACTCAACTGCCGAGCGTCGGGCGCGCTGGTGGACAGCGGACCGGGCAGGGGATAAACAAGGATCTCCCGTGCATGAGACCGCTTGACGGCTCTTTGGCACTCGGGCTTTCGGCCGACCCGCAGGGCTCCTAAGTAATCTGACATGACAATCGCTAACGAGATTCGCGCCGCGTTCCTCGACTATTTTGGGCAGCACGGCCATGAGGTTGTGTCCTCGTCCCCATTGGTTCCGCGCAACGACCCGACTTTGCTGTTCACCAATGCCGGCATGGTGCAGTTCAAGAACGTGTTTGTCGGAGCCGAGAAGCGAGACTACGCGCGGGCAGTCACATCGCAGAAATGCGTGCGCGCAGGCGGCAAGCACAATGATTTGGAGAACGTTGGCTACACCGCCCGGCACCACACCTTCTTCGAGATGCTCGGCAATTTTTCGTTCGGCGACTATTTCAAGGATGTTGCGATCGAACTCGCTTGGAATCTAATAACCAAAGAGTTTGGTCTGCCTGGCGATCGGCTGATCGCCACTGTCTATGCGGAGGATGACGAGGCTTACGATCTTTGGAAGAAGATCGCCGGCCTTCCCGACGAGAGGATCATCCGCATCGCCAGCAGCGACAATTTCTGGGCGATGGGCGATACCGGACCTTGTGGGCCCTGTTCGGAGATCTTCTTCGATCACGGCGAGAAGATCCCGGGCGGACCGCCGGGAAGCCCAGATGAGGATGGCGACCGCTTCATCGAGATCTGGAACCTCGTCTTCATGCAGTTTGAGCAAGTGACCCCCGATGAGCGTGTCTCTCTGCCGCGTCCGTCGATTGACACAGGCATGGGTCTGGAGCGCATGACCGCGGTGCTTCAGGGAACGCACGACAACTACGAGATCGATCTTTTGCGTGGCTTGATCGAAGCATCGGCCGAGGCCACCGCCACCGCTCCGGACGGAGAGCGTGCGGTTTCGCACCGGGTCATCGCCGATCACATGCGAGCCTGCTGTTTCCTGATCGCCGACGGCGTCCTGCCCTCCAATGAGGGGCGCGGCTATGTGCTCCGCCGGATCATGCGGCGCGGCATGCGCCACGCCCATATGCTTGGGTCCAGGGAGCCGCTCATGCACCGGTTGGTGCCCGTGCTGGTCCGTTCCATGGGGCAGCATTTTCAGGAGTTGGTGCGCGCCGAAGCACTGATCACCGAGACCCTGCGGCTGGAGGAAACCCGTTTCCGGGCCACGCTCGAACGCGGTTTGAGGCTCCTGGAGGAAGAAACCGATCAGCTTGGCGAGGGGGGAGCGCTGGACGGCGAAGTCGCGTTCAAGCTCTACGACACCTACGGCTTTCCGCTTGATCTGACCCAAGACATATTGCGCGGCCAGGGACGCTCGGTTGACACGGCCGGATTTGACAAATCGATGGAGGCGCAACGCACCGCCGCACGGGGCGCTTGGCGGGGCTCGGGCGAGGCCGCCGACGAGGCCGTGTGGTTCGAGTTCCGCGAGGAGGTCGGCGGCTCTGAGTTCCTCGGCTATGACACGGAGGTCGCCGAGGGCCAGATTGTGGCGCTCGTTGTGGATGGTGCATCGGTGACGTCGGCCGATGCGGGCGCCGAAGTGAATGTGGTCGTCAATCAAACGCCATTTTACGCCGAATCCGGCGGCCAGATTGGCGACACTGGTGTGATGTTTACCGCCGACGGCGCGGAAGCGGCCGTGACCGATGTCCAGAAGCGCGCCGAGACGCTTCATGTTCACAAGGCAATGATCGCCAAGGGTACGCTTCGGGTCGGCGATGCGGCGGAGTTGCGCGTCGATGGCGCCCGGCGCGCAAAGATCAGAGCCAATCATTCGGTGACGCATCTGGCGCATGAGGCTTTGCGCCGGCGGCTCGGCGACCATGTGACCCAAAAAGGCTCGCTCGTCGGGCCCGAGCGCATGCGTTTCGATTTCAGTCATCCCAAGCCGTTGAGTGACGCGGAAATCACCGACGTCGAGCGCGAAGTAAACGAGCGGATCCGCCGTAACACAGAAGTGCTGACGCGGCTCATGGAGCCCGATGCCGCGATCGAGGCGGGGGCACTGGCGCTGTTCGGCGAGAAATATGGCGAGGAGGTCCGCGTGTTGTCCATGGGTGACGACGAGGCGCGCGACTTCTATTCGACCGAACTTTGCGGCGGCACCCATGTTCAGCGCACCGGCGATATCGGGCTATTCAAGATCGTTGGGGAAAGCTCGGTCGCGGCCGGCGTGCGCCGTGTCGAAGTGGTGACCGGCGCTGCGGCCGAGGATTATTTGCGCCAGGCCGATGCGGCGCTTGCGGCGGCCGCCGCTGCGCTCAAAGTGGGGCGGGCGGATCTGCCCGATCGATTGGCCGGCCTGATCGAGGATCGGCGCCGACTGGAGCGGGAATTGTCTGACGCCAAGCGCGCACTCGCGACAGGCGGCGGCGGCGACGACGCGGGTCCAAAGATCAAAGAGCTGAATGGCGTGAGCTTTGCCGCCCGGAGCTTGCAGGACGTACCGGCCAAGGAGCTGAAGTCGCTCGCGGACGACCTGAAGCGAAAGCTTGGCTCGGGCGTTGTTGCCCTGGCCACGGCGGTCGAGGGCAAGGCTTCGTTGGTGGTTGGGGTGACCGACGATCTGAGCGACCGGCTGAGTGCGGTCGATCTGGTGCGCATCGGCGCCGAAGCATTGGGCGGCAAGGGTGGCGGTGGCCGGCCCGAAATGGCGCAAGCTGGCGGGCCCGATGGCGCCAAGGCCGATGCAGCGCTCGCGGCAATCGAGGCGGCGCTGGGCGGCTGTGCTTGATTGGCGCGCCCTAGTGGTCCAGTTCAAAAGTATGACCACACCGCTTCTCGATGCGATCACCTCTTCGCTGGACGACACCGGCCTTTTTTGCAGGGGTGGGTTCCACCCGCGCCCGGACGACGCGGTCCCGCGGCTCCCCGACGGAGGCGATGCCGGAACCGTCATCCTGATCGGCAACGCCGGCGGAGCAATGTGGCGCGCCTTTAGCGAAGCCGTTCCTGATCGCTCAAAACCCAATTCGCTCGATAAATGGCTGGATCCGCTCCTCGAACGGTTGGCGCGGCACGTTGGCGCCGCGCTGATATTGCCGAACCAGGGGCCGGAGTTTCCGCCGGTCCAAGACTGGGCAATGCGAGCCGAGCCCGTTTTCCGCTCGCCGATCGGCATCATGATCCATCCAGATTTCGGCCTTTGGCATGTATACCGCGCGGCACTTTTGTTCGCGGAGCGGTTGACCCTGCCGCCTCGCGCAAACAGCGCTAGCCCATGTGATAGCTGTGCTGGCCGGCCATGCCTGAAGGTCTGTCCAGCCGATGCCTTCGGGCTCGACCGGTTCAATGCGCAAGCTTGTGTTGGCCACGTCACGAGCGATGCTGGCGGCAACTGTCAAGACCGCGGGTGTCTGGCGCGCCGCGCCTGCCCGGTTGGCCGCGACTTTGCCTATCCGAAAGACGCCGGCGCTTTTCACATGGCCGCCGTGGCGCGTGCGGTTCGCACCGGCCATGGGCGCGCGCAGGAGGGCGAGCATTGACGTGGCGGACGGCGGGTTTGCTCGCAGCCGCCATTGCTCTAAAGTCTCTCGCGTTTCCGCCAGCCGGCAGTCCCATTTCCGCAAAACAAAATTCGAGGCCGGATAAGCATCATGAAGTTTGAAGGAACCGACTCCTATATCGCGACCGAGGATCTTATGGTTGCGGTAAACGCGGCGATCGCCCTTGAGCGTCCGCTGCTGATCAAGGGCGAGCCAGGAACCGGCAAGACCATCCTGGCCCACGAGATCGCCAAGTCGCTCGACAAGACCCTCATCGAGTGGCACGTCAAGTCGACCACCAAGGCCCAGCACGGCCTCTATGAGTACGACGCCGTCAAGCGATTGCGCGATTCGCAACTCGGTGACGAGCGCGTCCAGGACATCAGGAACTACATCGTCAAGGGCAAGCTCTGGGAGTCCTTCGCCGCCAACGAGCAGCCGGTGCTGCTGATCGACGAGATTGACAAGGCAGATATCGAGTTTCCGAATGACCTGCTGCTCGAGCTCGACCGGATGGAATTCTACGTCTACGAGTCGCAGGAGACCATCAAGGCCGAAAATCGACCGATCGTCATTATCACCTCGAACAACGAAAAAGAGCTGCCGGACGCGTTTCTGCGCCGCTGCTTCTTCCATTACATCAGTTTCCCCGAGCGCGAAACGATGGAAGCGATCGTCGATGTGCACCATCCGGGACTCAAGAAATCGCTGCTGCGAGAAGCGCTCAATTGCTTTTTCAATATCCGTGACGTGCCCGGGCTCAAGAAAAAGCCCTCGACATCAGAGCTGATCGATTGGATCAAGCTGTTGGTGGTCGAGGACATTCCGCCCGAAGCGCTCAAATCCAACGATATGAAGACGATCATTCCGCCGCTTTACGGCGCGTTGCTCAAGAACGAGCAGGACGTGCATACGTTCGAGCGGCTGGTCTTCATGTCCAAGCGTGGTCAGAACTGACGGGGTTACGCGGCGATGTTCGTCGATCTCTTCCTTGAGCTGCGCAAGGCGCGGGTGCCGGTCTCGCTTCGGGAGTACCTCACGCTTCTGGAGGCGGTGAAGCTCGGCATAGCGAGCTACTCGGTAGACGAATTTTACTATCTATCGCGTGCGGCCTTGGTGAAGGATGAGCGCAATATTGATAAGTTTGACCAGGTATTCGGCCATGTTTTCAAAGGGTTGGAATACCTATCCGACATATTTGGCGTGGAGGACATACCCGAAGAATGGCTGAAGGCCCTGGCGGAGAAGATGCTGACCGAAGAGGAAAAGGCGGAAATCGAAGCACTAGGGGGCTGGGAAAAGCTGATGGAGACGCTGAAGAAGCGTCTTGAGGAACAGAAAGGCCGTCACGAAGGCGGCAATAAGTGGATCGGCACGGCGGGTACCTCGCCCTTCGGCGCCTATGGCTACAATCCCGAAGGTGTGCGTATCGGCCAGGAGGAGGGCCGCGAAGGCCGCGCGGTCAAGGTCTGGGACAAGCGCGAATTCAAGAATCTCGATGATTCGGTTGAGATCGGTACGCGTAATATCAAGGTCGCACTAAGGCGCTTGCGCCGCTTCGCGCGCGAAGGCGCGCCAACCGAGCTTGATTTGCCCGACACCATCCGCGCAACCGCCAAGCAAGGTTGGCTCGACATCCGTATGGTGCCCGAGCGCCACAATGCGGTGAAAGTGCTTCTGTTTCTCGATGCAGGCGGATCGATGGACCCGCACGTACGTGTCTGCCAGGAGCTATTTTCCGCGGCCCGTACGGAATTCAAACACCTGGAATACTACTACTTCCACAATTGCGTTTATGAGGCGGTATGGCGCGACAATCGGCGGCGTCACGCCGAACGCATCGATACCTATCAGGTGCTGCATACCTATCCGGCCGACTACAAGGTCGTCTTTGTTGGCGATGCGTCGATGAGCCCCTATGAGATCGTTTATCCTGGCGGCAGCGTCGAGCACTTCAACCCCGAGCCGGGCGAAATGTGGATGCGCCGCCTTACCCAGGTTTACCCCAAGGCCGTGTGGCTCAACCCGGTGCCGGAGAAGTACTGGAAGTACACCCCGTCGATCGACATGCTCTCACAGCTCTTGGAGGGGCGGATGTTCCCGCTAACCCTTGACGGGCTCGACCGCGCCATGCGCGAGCTTAGCCGCTAACGCAACCGGCGCGGCGTGCGGTGGCTCCCGGCGCGAAAACGGTTCTTCTGATCAACGAGTTGGGTGCGGGCTACGGCCATGTTGCGCCGTTGTTGCGCATTGGCTCGGCCCTCGCCGCGCGGGGGCATCGTATCGTTTGCGCAATGGCGGACGTGGTTCGTCCGGGTCTCCTGTTGCGACGTGCGGGGTTTCCGGTCATGCAGGCGCCGGTCTGGCCGGGCACTCGGTCCGAACAAGGGGCGGGATACAGCGATCTGCTGGTCCTGCTCGGATTTGAGAGTGTGCCCGCGCTGATGCTGATGACCGGCGCCTGGCAGGATCTGTTCGATCTGGTGATGCCGGATCTAATCGTCGCCGATCATAGTCCGACGGCCGTACTGACGGCCTACAAATCGATCCCCACGGCGCTGGTCGGAACCGGCTTTGAATTGCCGCCGGTCGAATTGCCGGAGTTTCCGATTTTGCGGACCGATCGCGCGCCGTTGGCACCCCAGGCAAAGCTTCTGGACGTGATTTCCAAGGTCCAGAAGCATCGGGGTTTGCCTGCGCCGCCTACTTTGCCGAGCCTGTTTGCCGCTGAGTTTCGCGGCCTTCGCATATTGCCCGAGTTGGATCCCTACGCGGATCTGCGACGTGAGCCGATATTGGGGCCGATCGAGCCATTGCCGACATACATGCCAAGACCCAATGGGCGCTTGGTTTTTGCCTATATTGGGACCGAACACCCCGATGCTCGCGAGATTGCCGAAGGGCTTGGCGCGGCAGCGGCGGGAGTAGTCTGCCACGTGCGGGACGATCCGGGCACCATTGGGGCGTCGCTCGAAAGGAGCGGGGTAACCGTGCTCGCCGATCCAGCCGACCTTACTGAAGCACTGCCGGCCTGCGATATGGTGGTCGGATACGCTTCGTCGGGACTATCCCATGCTGGCCTGGCCGCGGGGCGCCCGCAACTTGTGCTGCCCTACGATTTGGAGAAGGAGAGCACGGCGACTGCACTCGACCGCCTAGGTGTTTCGCGCACACTTGAAGCGAGGCTTACCGCGGCGGCTGTGACCGATGCGGTCGAAGCGCTGCTCTGTGAGGATCGCACCGTGCACCACGCGGCCGTCTGTGCGCAAAGCATTGCGGGACGCACGCCCCCCAATGCGCTGGCGACTATCGTCGAGGCCTGCGAGGCCTTGCTGGCCTAAAATCTGATGAGGTCGTACGTGGTGTACGTACAACAGGCTAAGACGTACGGCGCGTCCGCGAAAGATGACCGGCGATACGAGCGTCCATCCAGCGCCGGACTGGCGCCTTCAGATGTCGGCGCGGTTCGAGCCATCGCGCCAGCCGCTCGCCGTGGCGGATATAGATGGCGCGGAACCAGCCAGGCGCGTCCACAAGCAGCCAGCCGCGGAACAGCAGCCAATTCGGGTCGTCAGCCCCATAGACCGCGCGTGCGACCCAGCACACATATCCCGCGGGCAACTGGGCCGGAGGGACCGGGGTTTCGCCTTTGATCGCCGTGTTGATGTCTCGGCTTCCATAAGGCGTGTCCCACGGACCGGTGGCGGTTGTCACAAAAGGCGAGCCCAAGGGTGGAATGCCAGATCGGGCGAGCACGCCGTTGACCGTACCGTCCCAAGGCCGAGGCCCGACTGTGTTGCCGCCGGGATAGATGATGAGCGATTGACCGGCTTTGGTAAGTCGGACTGTACGCGGCGGGGCGCCGTCAACGGTAAAGGCCAGCGCGCCCTCGACCAGAATGAGGACCAGGCCACCATTGGGCAGGAAAAAGAAATCAACGATGGTCCCACGCACACCCATCGTGCCGACCGGTGTTTTTATCTGATAGGAGCGGGGATCAACGGATCCGGAGATGAAGCGGAAAGCTCCTTTGGTCGCGCTGATAACGGCCTTGCCGGCATTCCGGCTCGGATCGTAGACGAACTGATCGAGCGTGACGCTCGAGTTGGGCCCGACAGTAAGGGCTGTTTCGTCGCTGAAAATCAACTGCGCGCTGGCGTTACGTGCCGTATCGACCCGTTCATTCTTGAAGACGCCAAGTCCTGATTTGAGCGTGCGGGTTTCCGACCCAAGGGTCCCGGTTGCCTGGTTTCTTACCGCGGCTGCGGTCCCGATGCGGTCGGCGGCGCTGGCCTGCTGGCCGCCAAGAGCGATGATCGCGACGCTTGCGAGGAGGAAACGCTTATACGCTCTCATCAGGCCGTGTCCATGGGCGGGGTCCATTCGTGGGTGGCTTTGGGCCATGCAACGCCAGCATCATGGTACCGCAGCCCTGTGTGGCAGGCCAAGCCCGCATGGTTCAGACCCCACCTCGAATCGGGCCGATGCCTGCGATACGTGGATGCGGATGTGATTCCTCCCCAAAGCTGCGACAAATTGGACACGCTTGCCGAGTGGTCAGACATCGAAATTTGACTGAGACTGCCCGTCAAGCTGCGATAATCTGAGCCTTGATCTAGTGATGATAAGAGGGGTGCTTTGTCATGGCCACCCGCGATCCAATTAGCGCGCTTGCCACTCACGAGGTGACAAACCAGCCGCCGCCGCTTGAGCCATACAATCTCTACGACAGCGATCCTGCACTGAGAGAAGCATTGCACCGCGAAGGGGGCAAATGGGCTGAGGCCAAAGTTCGTGCCTTTGGTGAGCGCCTCGGCGCCGAGGAAACGTTCGAACTTAGCCGCCTCGCCAATGAGCATCCGCCTGAGCTCAAGCTGTTCGATCGATACGGGCACCGGATCGACGAAGTCGAGTTTCACCCCGCCTATCACCAGTTGATGGCGCTCGCGATCGAAAGTGAAGTGCCGTCAGTGGCTTGGACAGCCAAGTCAGGCGGCCATGTGGTTCACACAGCGCTGGAATACATGCTGATCCAGGTCGAGGCCGGCGTCTGCTGTCCCATGGCGATGACCTATGCCGGCGTGCCGGCCTTGCGCAACCAGCCGGAACTGGCGGCCGAATGGGAGCCGAAGATTCTGTCGTCGAGCTACGACAATCGTTTCGTTCCGGCGACGGAAAAGGCCGGGGTCACCATCGGCATGGCGATGACGGAAAAGCAGGGAGGTTCCGATGTCCGTGCAAACACGACCCGCGCCCAGCCGATCAATGGCGGCGGCCCGGGCGGCGAGTATGAACTGGTCGGCCATAAGTGGTTTTGTTCCGCGCCGATGTCTGATGCCTTTCTGACGTTGGCGTATACCGATGGCGGATTGTCCTGTTTCTTCGTGCCGCGCTGGAAGCCAGATGGCACGCGCAACCCGTTCTTCATCCAGCGCCTAAAGGACAAGCTGGGCAACAAATCGAACGCTTCTTCTGAGATCGAATACAACGCCACCTGGGCTCAGATGGTGGGGGACGAAGGGGCCGGCGTTCGCACCATTATGGAAATGGTCCAGCACACGCGCTTGGATACGACGCTGGCCCCGGCCGGGATGATGCGTCAGGCGATGGTCCGCGCGCTTCACCACACCGCGCATCGGACCGCATTCCAACGCATCCTGTCGCAGCAGCCGTTGATGCGAAACGTGCTGGCGGATATGGCCGTCGAGTGCGAGGCCGGCACGACCATGGTGATGCGCATCGCGCGGGCTTACGACAACAGCGCGCATGACGATTCGGAGCGTTTGTTCTCGCGGCTTGCCGTCGCCGTTGGCAAATACTGGCTCAATAAGCGGATATCGGGGCTCGTCAATGAGGCGATGGAATGCCTCGGCGGCGCTGGTTATGTCGAAGAAAGCACGATGCCGCGGCTCTACCGCGAGGCGCCGTTAAACGGCATCTGGGAAGGCTCGGGCAACGTCATCTGCTTGGATGTATTGCGGGCAATGCACAAAGAGCCGGATAGCGTAGCGGTCTTCATCGGAGAGCTTGAGGCGTCGCGCGGCGGTGATCGCCGGCTTGATCGTGCCATCGACCGGCTGAAGACGATGCTGGCCGATCGCGACGAGGCCGAGCTACGGGCGCGCCGTATCACCGAGGCCATGGCGCTGGCGCTCGAAGGCGCGTTGTTGGTGCGCCATGCGCCGCCGGCGGTGGCTAACGCGTTCTGCGCCTCGCGCCTCAGCGAGGATTGGCATCAGACATACGGCACGCTTCCGACAGGCCTGGACCTCGATGCGGTAATCGACCGGAACCGCGCTGGCCTTAGGTGAGTTTCCTGTGGATGGCAATTCGGCTGAACTGCCTAGAAAATAAGCGTTTTTGAGATCGAATATTCAGTCTTGAATTCCGTTTGGCTTTGAGTATCTAGAGATTATCGGAGCTCATTCGGGGCCGATAACGACAGTGGTCCGACCATGGTGGTGGACCTACAAATTCTACATGTTGCTTCCAAAGGAGGATATGTAGCCATGCGACTGCAATACCTTTCCCCCCGCATTTCCAAGCGCGCGCTCACGACCGGCGGATACGATCCCTTCCGGCAGTTCCGCTCGCAATTCGACCGGTTGTTCGAGGATTTCTTCGGTGATGAGGGCGTCCCCGCGACCCGCGGCGAGGCGGCCGCGCCAGCAATCTCTCCCAACCTCGATGTCGCCGAGAGCGACAAGGCTTACGAGATCGCGGTCGAGCTTCCGGGCGTCGCGGAAAAGGACCTCGACGTCACGGTCTCCGACGGCGTACTCGCCATAAAGGGCGAGAAACGATCGGAGAGCGAAGAGAAGGACAAGAACTATCACCGGGTCGAGCGCAGCTATGGTTCGTTTGAGCGCCGGCTCACCCTGCCGGCCGAGGTCGACGCCGAGAAGATCGATGCCGGCTTCGCCAACGGCGTGCTCATGGTGACGATCCCCAAGGCCGAAGGCGCCAAGGAGACCGTGAAGAAGATCGCGATCAAGAGCGCCTGACGCCGACAACGTTTCGGCGCTAGTCTGGAAGAGAGCCGGGCCCCATCTGGGGCCCGGTTTTCATTTGAATGAGCTGGGATGCGTGCCGATCAAGCGGCCTGCTCCATCGCGGCCGCCAGGTTCTCGTTGAGCTTATCGAGGAACTGGTTGGTGGTCAGCCACTTCTGATCGGGACCGATCAGCAGCGCCAGATCCTTGGTCATGAAACCGGACTCCACCGTCGAGACGCAGACCTGCTCGAGCGTATCAGCGAAGGCAACCACGTCAGGTGTGTCATCGAATTGGCCGCGGTATTTGAGCCCGCGGGTCCAGGCGAAGATCGACGCAATCGGATTGGTCGAAGTTTCGCGGCCTTTCTGGTGTTCACGATAATGCCGGGTCACCGTACCGTGCGCGGCCTCTGCTTCAACGGTCTTGCCGTCGGGTGTCATCAGCACAGAAGTCATCAGCCCGAGCGAGCCGAAGCCTTGGGCCACCGTGTCGGATTGCACGTCGCCGTCGTAGTTCTTGCACGCCCAGACGAAGCCGCCGGACCATTTGAGTGCTGCGGCGACCATGTCGTCGATCAGTCGGTGCTCGTAGGTGAGCTTCTTGGCCTCATACTGATCCTTGAACTCGGCGTCGAAGATTTCCTGGAACAGATCCTTGAAGCGGCCGTCATAGGCTTTAAGGATCGTGTTCTTGGTGGACAGGTAGACATCCTGGTTCCGCAACAGCCCGTAGTTAAGGCAGGCCCGCGCGAAACCGCGGATCGATTCGTCGAGATTGTACATCGCCATCGCGATGCCGCCGTCGGGGAAATCGAAGACTTCGCGCTCGATGACCTGGCCGTCCTTGCCTTCCCATTTGATCGTCATTTTGCCGGCGCCCGGAACCACGAAATCGGTGGCACGGTACTGATCGCCGAAGGCGTGGCGTCCAATGATGATCGGTTTGGTCCAGCCCGGCACAAGCCTCGGCACGTTGTCGCAGATGATCGGCTCGCGGAAGACGGTCCCGCCAAGGATATTGCGGATCGTGCCGTTCGGTGAGCGCCACATCTCCTTGAGACCGAACTCTTCGACGCGGGCTTCGTCGGGGGTGATGGTGGCGCATTTGACGCCGACCCCGTGCTCCTTGATCGCTTCGGCCGAGTCAATCGTGATCTGGTCATCGGTTTCGTCGCGCTTCTCGATCCCAAGGTCGTAGTATTTCAGGTCGATATCGAGATAGGGCAGGATCAGCTTGTCCTTGATGAACGCCCAGATGATGCGCGTCATCTCGTCGCCATCGATCTCAACGATCGGATTCTTGACCTTAATCTTTGCCATGAGTTCTGGGCATTCCCTTGTGTCCGCAGGTGGGTATCCGCCGGTGGTGCGCGGCAGACCGGTCGGACCATATCATTGCGCCTCTGAATCGCAAGGGAGCGCTTGGCGGCCGAATGTCGCGGCTCGGATGGCAGTTCTAAATGTGCTCGCGATCAACTCCAAAGCGCGGTGGCGGCAGGGCCTCCAATGCGTCGAATGCCGCATCGACTTCGGTCACCACTGTGAATAGCTCGGCGTGCTCCTTTCGCACGAAGCCGCCCTCCACCATCGATGCGATCATGCGCTCCAGCGGTGCCCAGTAACCGTCTATATCGATGATGACCACCGGCTTGTCGTGGAGGCGCAACTGTCGCCAGGTCACGATCTCGAAGGTCTCGTCGAGTGTTCCGAGCCCACCGGGAAGCACAGCGAAGGCGTCGGCCAGCTCGGACATCTTGGCTTTGCGTTCGTGCATCGTGTCGACGACCACGAGTTCGCTCAACGCATCATGTCCGACTTCGCGATCCTGCAGATGACCTGGAATGATGCCAGTGACCGCGCCACCGCCCCGGAGAGCCGCATCGGCCATGATGCCCATCAAGCCGACGCGGCCGCCCCCGTAGATCAGGCGAATACCGCGTCTGGCGAGTTCTGAACCAAGGCGCTCGGCCGCCGCCGCATAGACCGGCGACGCTCCGGCGGACGAGCCGCAATATACGCACAGGCTGGAGATCGCTGGCATGGATGTCCGGTTGGATCGCAAGTGCGCCAGAGTAGGGCATTGAACACGGCGGGGCGCGACGCCGCGATTTCGCCTCTTGTTTCCCATCGGCCGGGCGATGTCAATCGGGCCGCGCCAACGGTAGCCATGTGGGTAGTAGCTGCGGTCGAGGTCTAAACTCAAACTTGAGCGGGGCTTAGATCCCAATAGGGCTCGGGTCCGAAACATGTTTGCAGATGCTCGACAAGCAGGCCGACCATACCGGAAGACTGCCGATTGGGGCGATAGACCGCGAACAATGATATTTCCGGGATCTTGTATCCCGGCATCACTATCTGCAGCCGGCCGTTCTCCAACTCGCGGTGGACAAAAAAGGTTGGGAGGTGTGCGATGCCGAGACCATTCAATGCGGCTTGCATCAGGACATCGCCGTTATTCGCGGTGATGCGGCCAGAGACACGGAGCGTATGGGCACCATCCGGTCCGATGAAATTCCAGACATCGCGTGAGGCGAGATAGGTATAGTGGAGGCAGCTGTGGTTCGCGAGATCCTCGGGCGCCGCCGGCATGCCAGCTCGTTCAATGTAAGACGGGGAGGCGGCCAGCACGACCCTGACCGGCGCGATGCGCTCGGCGATCAGGCCCGGTTCGACTTGTTTGGCGACGCGGATCGCCACGTCGTATCCTTCTTCGGTCAGATTGGTAAAGCGATCAGACAGGCTGACGCTCAGCTCAAGATCCGGATGGCGGTCGGCGAATTCCGCTATTGCTGCGCCAAGGTGGTGGACACCGAACGAGACCGGCGCGTTGACCGTCAGCGTCCGTCCGGTATCGGAATGCAGGCGTTGAACAAGTTGATCAGCCTCGTCGGCCTCAGTCAGGATCCGCATGCACCGATCGTAGTAGACCAATCCCGCGTCGGTCGGCACGACCCGGCGCGTCGTGCGGTTGAGCAGTCGCGCGCCGAGTTCGGTTTCCAGCTGCATGACCCGCTTACTGACCGCCGATCGCGACATGCCGAGTTTCTCGGCGGCTTCGGTATAGCTCTCGGCCTCGACGACCCGAGCAAAGATCTGCATGCAATGGAACTTATCCATGGAGGCCCCCAATTGTTGCTCAAATATGGACAATTATGATCACACAAAGGTGATTATCCAACTGTCCGATAGCGGTAATATGCTCACGTTACGTGGGATTGAGCGGGATTGACGTTTCCGGCGGATCGGTTTGGGTATCCGTTGGGGCAACAAAGGGAGAGGAGTCTGCAGATGCGGATACTGAAGGCGCGGCACCTTGCGGCCGCAATTGTCGTTGGCGGCTTGGTGGCGATGTCGAGCACGACTGTTCTTGCGGCCAATGGCGCCGAATCGCTTGCATTGCGTAAGGCCGTCATGCAGTCGATTGGCGCGCACTTTGGCGCCACCGTTGCGGCGATCAAGAGTGGCGACAAGAAGCGGATCCAGGCAGCCGCGCGTCAGGCGCAGGCGATCAACACGCTTTCAAAAGGCGTACTGATCCTGACCCCGCGCGGTTCTGGGGCATCGGCGGGTAAGACCCGGGCCTTGCCCAAGATCTGGCAGGACTGGGCCGGATATCAAAAGGCTGCCGCCGGTTTGACGGCAGAGTCGGCCAAGCTTGTAGCGGCGTTGAAAACCGGAAATGCCAAGGCTGCGATGTCGCAGTTTGGACGCACCGGCAAGGTCGGCTGCGGCGGCTGTCACGGCACCTACCGCGCCAAGAAGAAGAAATAGCAAACCGATCTTGATATAGTCCGGGGGCGGCGGAACCATGCTCCGCCGCCCTCGTGCGTTTTCGGTGGGGATTGCAAAGTTGCGTTTCAGCATTGTCGGAATCAGCTTGGCAATTGCGCTCGCAATAACATTGACGCCCGGGAGCCAGGCGCGCGCGCAGGGTTCGGTGCTGGAACGCGGCAAGTATCTGCTCCATGCGGGCGGCTGCATAGGCTGCCACACAGATAAGGCGATCCTGAAGGCAAAGGGCCCGATCCTTGGTGGTGGCCGAGCCCTCAAGACAGCATTTGGCACGTTTTACGGGCCCAACATCACGTTGCACCCAGTGCACGGTATCGGCCGCTGGACCGAAAGACAGTTCCGGCGGGCGCTTCGTCATGGCCGGGCGCCGTCGGGGTACAACTACTATCCGGCGTTTCCCTACACCTCGTTCACTCAGATGAGCGACCGTGACATCGGGGCATTGTGGTCATATTTGCGGACACTGAAACCGGTCGACCGGCCCAATCGGCGCCACGCGCTCAAATTTCCCTACAACATCCGGTTTCTTGTGACCTTTTGGAAGTGGTTGAATTTCAGACGAGGTCGGTTCAGGCCGGCCCCGGCCAAATCGAAGGCGTGGAACCGCGGCGCCTATCTGGTCAATGCGCTCGGCCATTGCGGTGAATGTCACACCCCAAGAAACGCCTTGGGCGGCCTAAGGCGTCGCCTTGCCATGTCCGGATCGTCGGGCGGTCCGGCCGGCGACACGCCAAACATCACGCCCGACAAGGATACCGGTATCGGCGGTTGGAGCGCCGACGATATCGTGAGCGCGCTCAAGCTCGGGATCCTGCCAGACGGTGACTTCATTGGCGGCGAGATGACCGAGGTCGTTGAGCACGGAACCTCACAGCTCACCGATTTCGATTTGAAAGCGATCGCCGCTTATCTCGCATCGCTGCCAGCAGTGCGCAGCAAACCGAGAAATAAGAAAGCGGCAGGCGATGAATGACTTTCACCGTCGCTATGATGCTCGGGTGATGGATACTGTCCCACGCGATGGAATGCGGTGCTTCTTGGAGACGAGAACGAGCTCGACACCGATGATTTGGCGCATGCAGCGTTGCAGGTAGTCGGCTAGATCCCAGTCCAACCCGCTCACCTCGATATCGACCTGCAGCTTGCCGGGGGCTTGTCCGTGGCAACGACTGTGAAATGCGGCGGGGATCCGTCCACGCTTTGCGAACAGCTCAAGCAGGCGTGGCAGAACGGCCGGCTCGGCGTCCGCTCGAACGGAAAAGCAATAAGTTCGATTGAGGTCAGTATTTTGAGTGTGCAGCATGGCTCTGGGTCTCGGGCATATGATCGATTCGGACGGCCGTCGGTCCCGGTCGCTTGATAAGCGCCGGGCCGGCAATTCGAATAATCTGTCCCGAGAATGGAGCCAACATGGATTGGAAAATAGCTGTAAACACGCCTCGCGGCAACCATAGCCAAACGCGGATCAGATGGTCCGGCGCTGCTTGACCTGACGGGAATGACCGGGCACCTCTAATCCAGGGAACAACACAGTCTGGCAATGACCCGGGTCGGCGGGCATTACGGAGTAGGGGACGCGTTCATGGCTGACGATGGATTGTTGATCGGCAAGACCAACGACGACCAGAAGCTTTCCTTGCAGCTCTTGCCGCGGATGGCGAACCGGCATGGCCTGATTGCGGGTGCGACCGGAACGGGAAAGACGGTGACCTTGCAGGTCATCAGCGAGCAGTTGTCGCGCGCCGGCGTGCCGGTATTCGTGGCCGACGTGAAAGGCGATCTCTCCGGTCTATCGCAAGCGGGAAAGGACCACCCCAAGATCGATGAGCGTGTCGAATTCCTGGAACTCGAAAACTATCGCCAGGAAGGGACACCGGTCATTTTCTGGGACGTGTTTTCCGAGCAGGGCCACCCAATCCGGGCGACTGTTTCCGATATGGGACCTTTGCTGCTGGCTCGCCTGTTGGACCTCAACGAGACCCAGGAGGCCATACTCCATCTGATTTTCAAGCTGGCGGATGACGATGGCTTGATGCTTCTCGATCTGAAGGATCTCAGAAGCATGGTCGCGCATGTCGGTAAGAACGCCAAGGAGCTGCGAAACGAATACGGCAATATCAGCCCGGCTTCGATCGGCGCAATCCAGCGTTCATTGCTGGTGCTCGATGAGCAGGGCGGCGACGTGTTTTTCGGCGAACCGGCGCTTGATTTGCTGGATTTCATGCGGAATGCGCTCGATGGGCGAGGCATCGTCAATGTACTGGCCGCCAACCAGCTCATCCAGAATCCAAAAATCTACGCCACGATGTTGTTGTGGCTGCTGGCTGAGCTGTTTGAGGAACTGCCCGAGATTGGCGATCCCGACAAGCCCAAACTGGTGTTCTTCTTCGATGAAGCGCATTTGTTGTTCGACGATGCGCCGAAGGCTCTGATCGACAAAGTTGAGCAGGTTGTGCGGTTGATCCGTTCCAAGGGCGTCGGCGTTTTCTTCGTAACCCAGAACCCGCTCGACATCCCGGATGATGTGCTCGGTCAACTGGGGAACCGTATACAGCACGCTCTGCGGGCGTACACGGCGCGCGACCAAAAGGCGGTCAGGGCGGCTTCAGAAACGTTTCGGGCAAACCCGGATCTCGACACCGAACAGATCATTACGCAGTTGGGGGTTGGCGAAGCGCTGGTTTCGTTCCTGGATTCCAAGGGCGTGCCCGGGATTGTACAACAGACGCTTATCCGCCCGCCTTATTCGCGAATTGGCCCGGCCTCCGATGGAGAGCAAGCCGCGGTTCGTTCCGCCAGCCCGGTCGCCGCAAAATACGAAGAGCCGGTCGACCGCGAGAGCGCATACGAGATCCTGACCGAGCGAACACAACGCCGGATGCGTGAGGCCGAAGATCAGCGCCTTGCCGAGCAACGCCAAGCTGCGGCGGAAAAGGCTGAACGCGAAGCGGCGCGCGCGCACACGCGCACGCGCCGTTCCGGCGGCGGCCGGCGGCGGCAATCGGTTGGCGAGGCCATGGCCAAAAGCGCCGCGCGAAGTATCGGGTCTTCGCTTGGCCGTCAGATCGTCCGGGGTATTCTGGGTGCGATACTGAAAGGCTGATTGCTCAGCCAACAGACGCGATTGAGCGAGAAATACATTCGTAGACGTCGCTGGTTTGCCCCACGCGGTGGCCTGCTATAGGGTCGCCGCGCGATTGAGATGCTGGGTTGCGGCTTGGGAGGTGTTGCCGCCGTGCCGGCACGGATGGAAGCGAGAGACTGATTATGACCACGGCCAAGAACGGCGATACTGTGCGGGTGAAATTTACCGGTACGCTGGAAGACGGGGTGCAGTTCGACACCACCGACGGGCGCGATCCCATGGAGTTCACGATCGGCGCCGAACAGGTCATCGCCGGCTTCGATCAGGCCGTGATCGGAATGGCGCCGGGGGAAGTGAAGAAGATCGTGCTGGCGCCCGAGCAGGCTTATGGCCACCGCGACCCGCAGATCGTTGATACCGTGCCGCGGCAGGCCATACCGCAGGAAATCAAGCTTGCCGAAGGTCTTGTCCTGGAAGCCAAGCAGGAGGACGGGCAGACATTCGGCTTCACGGTTGTCGATTTCAACGAGACGACCGTCACGCTCGATGCCAATCATCCGCTGGCCGGCGAAACCCTCAATTTTGACATCGAGCTGCTTGAGATTAAATAGCGTGTCGGTACGTTAGCGGCGGCGTCGCCAAATTGAATCACCGAAAGAATCAACACATACCATTACGTCTTTACCCAAGGCGCACTGATCGAGGATCCTTTCTTCATTGATAAGGTCTACCCTTTTACCGTTGCGGACCAAGTTGAACCGCAGAACCCTGCGTTGCGGCGGACAGCGATCCCAATGAATGTTGATCTGCATTCTGGCGAGATGCTGAACCACCGCCCCACTATAAAGCTTGCGCGACTTTGTAAGGGTCATGGTTCCGGTTAACCGCTGTTTGCCGCAACGGTGGCCCGTATTGAGGGTCAACGGATCCAGAACCCAAAGACCGGCCAGCAGCTTTCGCCGTTTGGTTCTCGGGGGTGGCACCGCTTTGGTTTGCCGGGGGACGATTAAGTTGCCTTGCTTCGGCTTCGCAGGGGGCGAAGGTTTGGGTCGCAGGAGGGATGGCCTCGGACCCAACGCCAGCTGACGTTTCTTTTCAGCCAATGGCGGCGTCCTCTCCTGCAACAAGGATTTTTTCGCAGGCACTTTTTCCTTGGCCGCCTTTGGCTCTGGGCTCTGGGCTGGTTTGGGTTTCGGCGCGACCTTCTTTTCCACGCGTTTGGGCGGCTCCGCATCTGCCTTTTTTGGCGCCGGTGCCGGCGCTGGCTTTTTTCCCGCGACCTGCGGTGGCTTGATTGGCTCCTGTTTGGCTTTGGCCTTTGGCAGCTCGGGCTTCAGCGTGGGCGGCTTTATCGTGATCTCTGGTTTCTTAGGCTGCGGTTTTGGCTCCAGAAGCGAGTGCTTGGTCTTTGGCTTTGCCGGGTCTTGCTTGGTTTTCGGAGGCGTTTTACGCGCTTGTTTTTTTGGTTTGGCGGCTGGCTTCTTCTCCGGGGCTTTGCGTACGATCTCGACGGGAATCTCCCGCGGCAGTGCCTTGGGCTTGCGGGGCTCGGGAATGACAAGCAGCGCCAGCGAGGCGATGGCGAGATGAAACAGTGCCGAGCAGGGCAGGCCCCAACGCACACCGATCCAATCCCGTTTTCCTGCCGGCAATCTCATCGGTCGTTGCGTATGCTGTCTCCGGACTGGGGCTGAGCGCCATCTTATCAGGTAGATGAGGCTCGGCAGACCCAATCTCAAGAATCAGGCAATTGTGCGATGATCTGGCCCGGCGACAGCTCACTATCCGCCAAATCCGGAGAAAATTGGTGGGGCTTGTGAAGGGATTGCTCAAAATTGGCTGGGGGACCTGGATTCGAACCAGGACTAAGCGGGTCAGAGCCGCTCGTTCTACCGTTAAACTATCCCCCAGGACCGGCTGGGCCGACACGCAAACTGCCGGCTCGGCCACTTGGACCATTGCCGACCTTGTCACGCATATGCGGTCGATTGCGAATAATTTAGGCCGATCGGGCCAAATTGCAATTGCGCCGGTCCTGCAATAGTTTCGAAACATCGGCGGCGTCCGGATATGGAATGCCGCACGATCGGGGCTATAGGGAGGCGCCGGCATGACGGGCAAAGGCAACTGCAGTGGCGATGATGTGCGTGGCCCGACCTATGCCGCGCTTGATCTCGGCACCAACAATTGCCGTTTGCTGGTTGCCCGGCCCACGCCCGACGGCTTCAAGGTTATCGATGCATTCTCCCGGATCGTGCGTCTTGGCGAGGGGCTCGCCAAAACTGGCCGGTTGAACGAAGCGGCAGTGCGGCGCGCGGTCGATGCGCTGCGTGTCTGTGCCCGCAAAATGCGGCGGCGCTCGGTGTTGCGGGCGCGCAATGTTGCCACGGAGGCCTGCCGGAGGGCGGAGAACTGCGATGCGTTCCTGACCCGGGTGCGCAACGAGACCGGGATCGACCTTGAGATCATCTCGACCAACGAGGAGGCCCGGTTGGCCCTTGCCGGATGCCTGCCGCTCCTTGAAGGGGCCGAGCGTCATGGCTTTGTGTTCGATATCGGCGGCGGCAGTACGGAGCTTATCTGGATTGAGCTCGATAAGGTGAACGGCGAGGCGCAGAACGGTATTCAGGGAACACTTTCGCTTCCGGTCGGCGTTGTAAATCTTGCGGAACGGTTTGGCGGCGATCGTATCGGGCGCAGCGTCTATGAGGAAATGGTCGAGGATGTCGCGAGCCGCCTCTCCGATTTTGAGCGCACCCACGATATCGCGCGCAGGGTTGGGTCGGGTGACGTGCAGATGCTTGGTACGTCGGGCACGGTAACGACACTTGCAAGCGTCAATCAGGGCCTGGCCCGCTACGAGCGTAGCCTGATCGACGGCGCCTATCTCGGTCGCGAGGATGCTGCGGCGATCAATGCGCGGCTGGCGGAAATGAATTACGACGAGCGGGCAGGGGTCCCATGCATCGGACCAGAGCGGGCCGATCTGGTGGTTGCGGGGGCTGCAATTCTGGATGCCATTTGGCGCACATGGCCGGTCCCGCGCTTGCGGGTGGCCGACCGCGGATTGCGCGAAGGCATATTGCTGAGCCTCATGACCAAGGCCCGGCCGTGCGGCGCGGCCGCGCTTAACTGACCGGTCGATGGCGGAGGGCAAGGGCAGCGGCCAGCCACCCCGCCGCACCAAGGCGGTGAAGGTGCGTTCCTCGCGGCGTCGGAGTGCTTCCTCGACCCGCTGGCTCGACCGTCAATTGAATGATCCGTACGTGCAAGGCGCGCAGCGCGCCGGGTATCATTCGCGGGCCGCATTCAAACTGGTTGAAATTGACGATCGTTTTGGGCTGTTGCGGCAAGGCGCGCGGGTGCTGGATCTCGGCGCGGCGCCGGGCGGCTGGACGCAGATCGCCGTCGCGCGGGCCGGCGCGGGGAACGTGCTGGCGCTCGATCGTGAGGAGATGGTGGAGGTTTCCGGCGCTCAGTTCCTGCGAGGAGACTTCCTCGAACCAGACACGGTCGAGCGGCTGAAAGAGGTGCTCCACGGGCGGGTGGACGTAATCCTGAGCGACATCGCACCGTCGACGACCGGGCATGCGTCTACCGATCATTTGCGTATCATTGCGGTCGCCGAAGCTGTCCTCGATTTCGCCGAAATGGCGCTGTCTAAGGGCGGGGCGCTCGTGATCAAAGTATTCCAGGGGGGCGCCGAAAAGGAACTCCTGATCCGTCTCCGCCGATTGTTCGAGACCGTGAAGCATGTCAAGCCGCCGGCGAGCCGAAAAGAGTCACCGGAACTCTACGTCGTGGCCAAGGGGTTCAAAGGGCGGCCCGCGAGCTGATCGATCAGTTCGACTTTTGGAACGGAGCCGGCCAAGTATCAGTCGCTGTCGGCCGTGGCCATGCTGCTGAGTAGCCGGGTCTCGAAGCCCGCTTCGCGAAGCGCGCCGAGGATGGTGTCGACGTGGTTACGGTCTCGAGTTTCCAGTACCACGTCGAGATCGGCAAGTTTGACCGGGACATCCTGGAACAATCTTTGGTGATAGATCTCGACGATGTTCCCGCCGTGGTCGCCGATCAGCGTGGCGACGCGGGCAAGGGCACCGGGCGCATCGCTAATCTCGACACGAATTCGGATCAGGCGTCCTTCGCGCACCAAACCGCGCATGAGGATCGACGCCAGGATCCGCGAATCGATATTACCGCCTGAGACAATCACGCATATGCGCCTGCCGGCAAAGCGGGCGCTATTCGCAAACAGTCCCGCCAGCGCGGTGGCGCCGGCGCCTTCTGCGACCGTCTTCTCGATGTCGATCAGCGTTTGCACGGCTTGCTCGATTGCCGCTTCGCTGACCAGCAATATATCGTCGACCAGACGCTTCACGATCGGTTTGGTCAGCGTCCCCGGATCCTTGACCGCAATCCCGTCGGCGATGGTGTGGCCGCCGACTTCCGGTGTCTCGCCCCTCAATGCCTGGTGCATTGATGGGTAGAGCTCGGCTTCGACGCCGACGATCTCGATGTCCGGATTGAGGCTCTTGGCGCCAACAGCGATGCCCGAAATCAACCCGCCGCCGCCGATCGGAACGACGATGGCATCGAAGCTTTCATTCGCTTCGAGAACTTCAAGCGCGATGGTTCCCTGGCCCGCGATGATCAAGGGGTCGTCGTAAGGGTGCACCAGGGTGAGGCCGCGCTCTATCCGGAGTGCCTCGGCGTGTGAGGCAGCGTCCGCCAGGGATTCGCCGGACAGCACGATAGCCGCACCCAACGCTTCGGTACGGCTGATCTTGGTGAAAGGTGTTCCGATTGGCATCACGATGGTCGCCGGAATGCCCAGTCGTTGCGCGGCGAAGGCGACACCTTGAGCGTGGTTCCCCGCAGAGGCCGCGATGACGCCAGCTGTGCGCTCAGTAGCGGTGAGGCTCTTCAATTTTACGAGCGCGCCGCGCTCTTTGAAGGACGCGGTGAATTGTAGGTTCTCCAGCTTCAGCCAAACCTCGCATCCCGCCATCTTCGACAACACCCTCGAATGCGAAAGCGGCGTCGGCGTGATCGATCCAGCGATCTGCCCGCGTGCGGCGCGTACGTCGTCGATGGTGATGGCGAGCGGCGTGGTGCCGCCTTTTGTGCGCTTACTTGCCGGCATTATCTGGCCGCAGAGTAAGGATGCCGCGCGCCGCTTTGCGCAGGGCAGCGCGCTTGGTCGGAATGCGGACGTAGCGAACGTCCCGCCACCGCTGAACGAAATCGCCATAGTGACGGGAGAATGGGTTACCCGATTGTCCGGTGGAAATGACGAACCGCGAGCGTTCCAGGTCGGCAAGATCATAAAGAGCCCGGAAGCCCGGGCCGTGTCGTTGGGCAAACGGAGAGCGCGTGTTGCGAAAGACCGGAGAGGCCTTGTTGACCGTGTAGCCATCGCCATTGGATGGGATCTTGAGATTTCCGATGTCGCGGAGGAGCGGAATGAAATTGAAAACAGGATGGCGGAAATCCGCGAAATGCGCCCGACCCCAGCGCCAGTTTTCTATCTCGTCGCCATAGCGTTTTTCGAGATCGGTCAGCGCGCGCTCCAACGCCAGTGCCATGCGGCTCTCGCAGGTCTCATTGGCCGGCGTGCCAACGACGTCGCACCACCGTGTCGCCTTGGTCAGCATGTGGCGAACGACCTTGGGGCGGGCACCCCAATAGCCCTCGAAGAGCGTGCCAAGCTCGTCGGCGTAAAGCGCGCGATTTGCCTCGCGGAGCCAGGCCATGAAGATCAGGGGCTCCGGGCGGCTTCGATCCATTTGCCGGTTCCAACGCCGCAACCGGCCGATCGCGTCTCTGCCTCGAGCAGTCGTCGCCTGAACCTTCAGGAAGAGCGGCAGGATCTCACCTGACATGCGGGAGAAATGATCGGCTTGGATGCGCGCCATCGAAGCCAAGTCGTGTTTAGCGGGTTGTGCAAGCAGCTTGGCGATACGCGCCGCGCGAAAATGGTCACCCCATTCGTGGGAAAGGAAGTGTTTGTATGAGGGACCAGTCAGCCGGTTGTTGGCATTGATCACACGGCCGGACGAAGGGTTCCGTGTTTGCGGCAGTTCGTCGAATGGGATGAACCCAACCCAGTCATTCTCTCCCGTCGCGCCGTTCGCGGGCATGTAGCCTTGGCCGGAGCGGCGAATGGGAATGAGCCCGGGCGTGAACAGGCCGATCGCGCCGCTCGTATCGGCATAGGTGATGTTTTGTGGCGGGGAGGTCCAGCGTCGCAGCGCCGTTTTGAACTGCGACCAGTTTCGCGCGCTGTTGAGCGCCAGCAGCGCGTCAGCCGTCGTGTCGTCGTCCCGCAACCAAGGAGCGGCTAGCGCCAAAACACGGCCCTTGGGAATAGCGCTTCGCGCGCTCTCGCCAATGATTGCATTGAGGATCGGGCCGTGACGGGTCTCGCGAACCCTAATGGTTACAGGGCGAGCGGACTTCACCTTGATGGTCTCTGTTCGCTCGATGAATGGGCGGGACCCTTCCGGGATCAGATAGCGAGATGGATCGGCGGGATCGACCGTCTCGATAAAGACATCGTCCGTGTCGGCATAGGTGTTGGTGAAGCCCCAGGCTATATGTCCGTTATGGCCGAGCAGAACGGTCGGCACGCCGGCGGTGGTGGCGCCGACGATCCGGCCCTTGGGCGTTTCGATATGGACCAGGTACCAAAGGATCGGCGTGCGGATCTGCAGATGCGGATCGTTCGCCAGGATCGGTTTGCCCGACTTTGTATGTCGGCCCGATACGGCCCAGGCGTTCGAAGCACCGCCCTTGAAAGCCTCGGGGATTGCCGCCAGAACCGGACCGAGTTCGAGCCCCTTGAAGCCTTCCGAACGCCGGCTCGTGCGGCTTGGGATAGTGACGGGGACGTCGCCTGGATCGGGCGGCCAAAGATCGGGGATTGCCTTCGGCCCGATCCGTTGGGCCAGGTAAGCGCGGAGCAGCTCGCTGCGCCAGTTGATGGCGAGACTGGTCGCCATGATGCGGCCCCATACGAGCGAGTCCGCAGGTTTCCAGGGCTCCGGTGTGATGCCAAGCAGTTGAAACTCAAGCGGCAGAGCGCCGTCATGGGTTGCGAGAAAGGCGTTGACCCCGGCGGCGTAAGCCTGAAGGCCCGCGCGCGTTTCCGGCCGCAGGTGCTTGAAGCTCATCTGTGAGCGACGATACATGCCCAGCGTGCGCGCCATCCGGTCAATGCGAACCGCCGGTGCCCCGACAACCTCGGCCAGTCGTCCCGCGCCGAATCGGCGCATGAGTTCCATCTGCAGCAGCCGATCCTGGGCATGGACGTATCCGAGCGCGAAGGCCGCGTCCCGGTCATCGGCGGCGAATATGTGCGGTATGCCATTGGCATCGCGGATGATCTCAACCGATTGGCCCAGCCCTTTCACAGAAGTCTCGCCATCGATTTTGGGAAGCGATGTTCGCAGCCAGAAGAAGCCGGCAATCAGCACAATCAGCGTCAGCGCACTTGCCGCGAGAAGCACGCGGCCGGTCCATTTGATAAAGCGACGCATGGTCTGGATAGCCGATCTTTGGTTCAATTGCCGGGGCTGCGGTCGTGCGGCCGGTTTGGGCGTGCGTCCTAGTTAGCCAAAGCTTGGTCGCCGACGCAATGACAGTGCTGTATTGACGAACACGGCCGTGAATAGAACGCCGCCGCCAATGAGCGCCCAATCGCTCGGAACTTCGTTGATCGCGAGCACACCCATAAGGGCGCCAGTATCGTCTCCACGAGCGCGATCAACGTGGTTTCGGGCGGAGGCAGACGCTGCGCGCAGATCACGAAAAGCGCGAGGTCGAGGCTGATCTGGCCCACACCCATTGCGGCCAGGATGGCCATGTCGCGGACCGGAACGTTCGATAATTCCGCATAAGGGGCTGTGATTGTAATGGACAGTAGGCCTGCAACGCAGATGGCGGGTATTAGATTGACACCACCCCTGTCCCGCATGATGGCGATCGCGTAGATGACGGCGGCGATAATTGCGAAAATGTTGCGCAGCAACTCGCCTCCACCCATGCGCCCAATGAACATGAGCGCAACGCCGACGGTGGCAACGACCATCGCGGCCCAGGCCGCTAGCCTGACCCGTTCCTTTAGAAAAACCATTCCGAGCAGCGCGGCGAAAAGCGGCGCCAGCGCGATCAATACCAGCGTGTTGGTGACGGTCGTTCGGCTTATTGAGAAGACATACAGGACCAGGGCCAAGCCGAGCACCATGCTGGTGTAGATCCCCGCACGACCCGCCCCCCCGAAACGCGGCATCGATCCGGCCACGCTTGGTCGCCACCAGCACAGCAAGCATGGTCAGTGTCATGAAGAGTGATCGCCAGAAGACAATCGTCCATTCGTCAACGGACAGTGCGCGTATGATGGCGGTTGACAAGCCCAAAAAATCGTCGAGCTGACGATGAGCATAATTCCGGTTAGACGGGTATTCGGAATTGGCGTTGGATTGGGTGCGATCTTGATCGGTGGCGCGCTTCCCGCTCTCGCAAGGACGGGGTCGGTGATTATGGCTCCGCCATTTTTTTGGATTTGCCTATGCGCCACCGCCGCGCGCAAGGACTTTCACGCGAAGCTCGTACTGCATTGGCCGCAGCAGGAGCGCTAATTGTTTGGATGCTCCATTGATCCCCGCAGCTCCCTGTGAAGGGATCGCCGCCTGGTAATCGGGCCCGACGCCTTATTGGGACTTGGGTGGAATTTCTGAGCGACCTCTGGCGTCTGACAGCAAGTCAGCCAGCTATCTTCTTTGCCGCCTCAACCGAGAAATAACTGAGCACGCCGTCGGCGCCGGCCCGCTTGAAAGCCATCAGGCTTTCCATCATCACGCGCTCGCCATCGAGCCAGCCATTCTGGGCGGCGGCCGTGAGCATCGCGTACTCACCGGAGACCTGATAGGCGTAGGTTGGCACACCGAAGGTCTCTTTTACCCGCCGCACGATGTCGAGATAGGGCATGCCCGGCTTGACCATCACCATGTCGGCGCCTTCTTCGATGTCGAGGGCGACCTCGCGGACCGCTTCGTCACCGTTGGCCGGATCCATCTGGTAGGTCTTTTTGTCGCCCGTAAGACTGGAGGAGGAACCCACCGCGTCGCGGAACGGACCGTAGAAACCCGAGGCATATTTCGCCGAATAGGCCATGATGCGGACGGCGTCGAAGCTCTCGTGGTCGAGTGCATCGCGGATGACCCCGACGCGGCCGTCCATCATGTCGGACGGCGCGATCACGTCGCAGCCGGCTCTTGCCTGGACCAGCGCCTGCCGCGCCAGGATCGCTAGCGTGTCGTCGTTGTCGACATAGTCATCGCGGATAACGCCGTCATGGCCGTGGCTGGTATAGGGATCGAGCGCCACGTCGCAGATGACGCCGATCTCTGGGTGGGCCGATTTGACCGCATCGATGGCTCGGCAGACGAGGTTGTCGGGGTTTGTCGCTTCGGTGCCCTCGTCGTCTTTACGGTCCTCCGGCGTCATCGGAAAGATCGCGATGGCCGGAATGTCGAGCGCCTTGGCCTCGCCCACAGCTGCTGGCAGTCGGTCGATGGTGTATCGCACCACACCGGGCATCGAGTTGACGGCGACAACCTCGTCCTTGCCTTCGATCACGAAGACAGGCCAGATCAGATCCGCCGGTGTCAGGACGTTTTCGGCGACCAGGGCGCGTGACCACGGGTCGCGGCGATTGCGCCGCATCCGGACACGAGGGAAGGCACTGAGTGCTGTCGGCACGCGAGGAAAACGGGGGCTCATCGTACGGTCTTTCGGTGCAGGGCCGGAGTGTCGTTTATCCTAGGACGAGGCTTTGCCTCGGGCAATGTTGACAAGATATGGTTAATATCGCGCTTAGGCACCATGAGGGGCACAAGAACTCGCGATGATTTTGATCTTTACGTTAACGTAAACGTAAACGTAAACTAAGATCGGCAACATCGTCCGAATTGAAATCGGCGCCGATCAGTGGGCCTTGTGGTACTTTTTCCACCAGACCCGTGAAGTTTTGGCCGATGTATTGCCCGGGAGATTGCGATGCCCGACGACGCTGTCCTGGAAAGCAAATCCAACGCTAAAGGTGCGGGTGCCGCGCGTGCACCCAAACGCTATCAGCTGAAAAACCGATTGCGCTTCGTGACAGCGGCGGCGCTGTTCGACGGTCACGACGCGTCGATCAACATCATGCGGCGGATCCTGCAGTCCGGCGGCGCCGAGGTGGTCCATCTCGGCCACAACCGGTCGGTCGACGAGGTCGTCACCGCGGCGATCCAGGAAGACGCGCATGGCATCGCGGTGAGTTCCTACCAGGGCGGACACGTCGAGTATTTCAAATTCATGATCGACCTGTTGCGCGAACGCGGCGCCGGCCACATCAAGGTATTTGGCGGCGGCGGCGGCGTCATCGTGCCGGAAGAAATCCGCGAACTTCACGACTACGGCGTGACCCGGATTTACGCGCCCGAGGACGGTCAGGCAATGGGGCTGATCGGCATGATTGACGACATGCTGCGGTTGGCCGACGTGGACTTGACGAAAGATGCGCCGAAGGATCTGAAAGGCCTGAACCCGGCGTCCCACCGCGAGCTTGCGCGGCTGGTCACCGGCCTTGAAGCCGGTACTTCGGCGAAAGGGCTGAAAGAAGCGCTGGCCAAGCAGGCGGCCAAGAATGACGCTCCGGTGCTCGGCATTACGGGAACCGGCGGCGCGGGCAAGTCTTCGCTGACCGACGAGATCGTCCAGCGCTTCCGGCTCGACCACCCGGAGGTTGCGATCGCGATCATTGCGATCGATCCCTCGCGCAAGAAGACCGGCGGGGCACTGCTGGGCGACCGTATCCGCATGAACGCGATCGGTGACGGCCGTGTTTATTTTCGTTCGCTCGCCACCCGCGGTTCGGACAAGGAGATTGCCGAGGCCCTGCCCGATGCGATCCTCGCCTGCCGCGCGGCCGGCTTCGATCTCGTCATCGCGGAGACCTCGGGCATCGGGCAAGGCGATGCGGGCATCGTGCCCTTTGTCGATATTTCGCTCTACGTGATGACGCCGGAGTTCGGCGCGGCCAGCCAACTTGAGAAGATCGACATGCTCGACTTCGCCGACCTGGTGGCGATCAACAAATTCGACCGCAAGGGTGCGGAAGATGCGTTGCGCGACGTGCGCAAACAGGTGCAGCGCAATCGTGAAGCCTTCGGGGTCGGGGCGGAAGCGATGCCGGTGTTCGGCACGATTGCCTCGCGGTTCAACGATGACGGCGTGACGGCGCTCTATCAAGGGATACTCGACGCCTTCCGGACGGCGGGCAAAGGGCGGTGGGATAGCAGCCTGCCGATGGCTGCGGCCAAGGTTTCGGGTAAGGCGCGGGCGATTATCCCGGCCGAGCGGGCGCGCTATCTGGCCGAGATCGCCGAGACGGTGCGCGACTACCATGCCCATTCGGCGGAGCAGGTGCGCATCGCGCGCGAGCGACAGCAACTGAGCGAGAGCAAGCGCATGCTGGGCCAGGCGGCCGGTGCAGCCAATGAACTCGACGCGCTGATCGACCAGCGCGACGTGGCGCTCGATCCGCGGGCACGCAAGCTGCTCGATATCTGGCCGACCGTGGTGGAGAACTATTCGGGCGACGAATATGTGGTGAAGATCCGCGACCGCGAGATCCGCACCAAGCTTACCCACAAGAGTCTATCCGGAAACAAAATCCTCAAGGTCGCGCTGCCGCGATACGAAGATCACGGTGAGATCCTGCGGTTCCTTCTGGCGGAGAATTTGCCGGGCAGCTTCCCCTACACGGCCGGGGTTTTCGCTTTCAAGCGCGAGGGCGAAGACCCAACGCGCATGTTCGCGGGCGAGGGCGACCCCAAGCGCACGAACGAGCGCTTTCACTACCTCTCCAAAGACAGTGCCGCCAAACGCCTGTCGACCGCTTTTGATTCGGTCACGCTTTATGGCTGGGATCCCGACGAGCGGCCCGACATCTACGGCAAAGTTGGTACCTCGGGCGTTTCGATTGCGACGCTCGACGATATGAAGGTGCTCTATTCGGGTTTTGATCTGACCGATCCGGCGACCTCGGTTTCGATGACCATCAACGGTCCCGCCCCGTCGATCCTGGCCATGTTCCTCAACACGGCAATCGACCAGAACGTTGACAAGTTTTGCGCAGAGAATGGGCGCGAGCCGACCGACGAGGAGATCGCGAAGATCAAGGAATGGACGCTGGCGAGCGTCCGCGGCACGGTTCAGGCCGACATCCTGAAGGAAGATCAGGGCCAGAACACCTGCATCTTCTCAACCGAGTTCTCGCTTAAGGTGATGGGGGACATTCAGGAGTATTTCGTCCATCACGACGTCCGCAATTTCTACTCGGTCTCGATCTCCGGCTATCACATCGCCGAGGCCGGGGCGAACCCGATTTCACAGCTCGCTTTTACGCTGGCTAACGGTTTCACCTATGTCGAGAGCTACTTAGCGCGCGGCATGCATATCGACGACTTTGCGCCGAACCTGTCGTTCTTCTTCTCTTATGGGATGGATCCCGAATACACGGTGATCGGCCGTGTCGCCCGGCGGATCTGGGCGACCGTGATGCGCGACAAATACGCCGCCGGCGAGCGCGCCCAGAAGCTCAAATTCCACAGCCAGACGTCCGGCCGCTCGCTGCACGCCCAGGAGTACGATTTCAACGATATCCGCACCACGCTGCAGGCGCTGATCTCGACCTACGACAATACCAACAGCCTGCACACGAATGCCTATGACGAGGCGGTGACGACCCCCTCCGCCGCCTCGGTGCGCCGCGCGATGGCGATACAGCTCATCATCAACAAGGAGTGGGGGATCGCCAAGAACGAGAATCCGAACCAGGGTTCTTTCGTCATTGACGAGCTCACTGACCTCGTCGAGGAAGCAGTATTACAGGAGTTCGAGCGCATTTCCGAGCGCGGCGGCGTGCTCGGGGCGATGGAACTCGGCTACCAGCGCGGCCAGATCCAGGAGGAATCGCTCTACTACGAGACCCGAAAGCATGACGGCAGCATGCCCATTGTGGGCATCAACACCTTCCTCAACCCCGACCCGGCTCCTCAGGAAACGACGCTAGAGCTTGCGCGCGGAACCGAGGCAGAGAAGCAGAGCCAGATCAAACGCCTGCGTGCTTTCCAGAAGGCAAATGCCGGCGCGGCGCCAGAGACGCTAAAGCGCCTCCAGGAGGCGGTGCGACGCGACGACAATGTTTTCGAAGTGCTGATGGAAGCTGTGCGTGTTTGTTCTCTCGGGCAGATCACCAATGCACTGTTCGAGGTCGGCGGTCAGTATCGGCGGAACATGTAGCCGGTCGGTCTGCGCAAAACGACATGACTGTTAGTCGCGATATTCATGCAACTAGAGGACGTGTGATGCTTAGCAGGTTCGTACCGGCGGCGCTTTTATTCGTCCTTGCCGGTGCGACACCAGCCTGGGCCGATGCTGTGTTCGTGGCTTCCTATGCGAGCCAGGCCGACAAGCGGGTATTTGTCACCAAATATGCGAGCAACGCCGATTGCATCATTTGGCGGTCCAAATATCAGTCGAATGCCAAAGGGCCGGCGAAATGGTTCTTCGTGAAACATGCCAGCGGCGCCAATCTCAAGATCTTCTATGTGAAGTATGCCAGCAATGCCGATCTGAAGATTTTTTTCACGCCGTATTCGAGCAATGCGCGTTGCAAATAATTTTTTGACGGGAGCCAGGTCCCTTTGGCATGAGCGGCCTGCGTGCCCGTGAGTTTTCTCTTAACCCGTCGGCGGATCGGCGCTAGCCTAGCGGAGCTGGATCGATCGTCCGGCAGCGGGTAGGGCAAAGCAGATACGGCCGGGCAATTCATCATGACGGAACAGACCGTACCCACAATCCTCGGGACCGGTGTACGCTTGGTCGGGACCATCGAATCGGAAGGTCCGATCGAGGTGCATGGCCGGTTGGAGATCGATCTGCGATGTGACCGGCTGGAAATGTCGGAAAGCGCGGAGATCATTGGCAATGTTGCCGTAAAGCATGCTGTCATACACGGGCGTGTTACGGGGAATATCAAGGCAACTAGCGTGCGGCTTTCGGAGTCGGCGCGGATCGAGGGTGATATCGTCGCCGACGACATTGTCGAGATTGCCGCGGGGGCGATCTGTGTCGGCCGGGTGAAAAGCATGCAGGCCAACCGGCCAAAGGCGGTCGCGGCGCAAAAGGGATGAACCAGAACCGGCGCTCCGTCCTGGCGCCCGGGGCCAATCAGTGGAACCGACCTGGGGGGGAAGGGGATGCATCGAGCGAAATTGGCAGCAGCAATCGGGATCGCTTTTGTCGTGGTCGCCACAGCAAGCGGTGCGATAGCCGAATATCGCAAGCCCAAGGGTGTCTATGCGCTCTTCCCGCGGGGCCTTATCAAGCGTATCGCCATGCCGGGCGAGACAGACGGATATATGTTCAAGACCATCCGTCGGCCGGTCCTGGTGGCCGGAAAAGAGCGCTCTCATCTCGCGGTTATCACAAACGGTGTCGATGACAAGACCTGGTCGTTTGCGACGATCCTGACGACGCTTTTGCGAAGTTATTGCGGCATACGCGAAGGGGCTTTCGCACCCCAGCTCATCAAGAAGGCCTATGCCGCGGAGCCCGTTGCCCAGGCATTAGCCAGTTCCGACGCCGGTGCGAAGACGGAGCCGCTAAGACGCCAGAGCGCCGTGGGGAGCGCGTGCAAGGTCACGGTCCAGATTGACGGGGCACGGTGGCGGAAGATAACCGCCACCTTCGAACCGGCCAAGTAGCTGTCAGGCCCATGAAGGAGCCGATGTGGGAGGGCGTTCAAGACGCCCGCTTCTTCGAAGATTTCGCCGCCGGCGCCCGCTATCGTTGCGGGCCCATTGCGGTTCGTGACGATACGATCCTGACGTTTGCACGGCTCTATGACCCGCAACCGTTCCATACCGATCCCGATCATGCGGTTGAGACAATTTTTGGTGGCTTAATATCCAGTGGTTGGCAGGTATTAAGCGAAACATTTTCGAAATCAGTCGAAGAAGGGTTTCTCCGCGGAGGGGGCCTGTCCTCCGAGGGATTGGAGAATCTTCGCTGGCTCAAGCCGGTGCGCCCTGGCGATTTTATTCAGTTGCAATTCCACGCCGTAGACACAGTTCCAGACGACATTCATACGGATCGAGGCCGGGTCACATTCGATGTTTCGGCTCTCAATCAAAATGAACAAGTAGTCATGAGCTATCGGCTGCGCGCGATCATCCGTCGGCGCATAGCTTGAATGCGGTAAGGTTAACTGTGGCAGCCTTGCAATTCGAACACCACCCGGCTACCTATTGACTTGGCGGTATCTGCTCCCGCTGGGAACAGATTCATCACAGTCCCAATACCTAGGGCGATCCGGACGAACCAACGTGGATCAGGACGGCGATCGTGCCGCGGGCGGTATGGTTGACGCCCGTTCAGCGGATCGAGAGTGACCGCTCGCAAAAGGGTTAACAGCGAAAGGAGATGCCGTGGCGAAGGAAGAAGCGATTAAATTCAGCGGTGAGATCACCGAGGTCTTGCCGAATGCCATGTTCAGGGTGCTGCTCGACAATGGTCACGAGATCATCGCTCACGCTGCGGGAAAGCTCAGAAAGTTCAGAATCCGAATTCTGGCTGGCGATAAGGTCGATGTTGAGATGACGCCATACGATCTGTCAAAAGGTCGCATTGTTTACAGGCACAAATAGCTGGTATATAACGGTTTTCTGCCTGAGGCGCTGAAGACGCCAATGATAGGCACAGGGTTTGGGGTCAAGGGGTCTGGAGTGATGGAAACACAAGAGCAGTTGAAGGAGACCGTGGAAGTGGACACACGGAAGGAGCGGAAGTGCTTGATGTGCACCACCCGCTTCCAGTCCGATGGCGCCCACAATCGGATCTGTCCGAAGTGCAAGAGCACTGAGGCTTGGCGCCGCGGCTGAGCCATCGGCCGACCGATCCCGGTCAATTCCGCTATGTAGTCACCTGAACGCGCCGCCATATCGGCGGCGCGCTGGTGTTTGCGTGGGCTGCGTTCGATACTTGATCTTGGCTCCGCGCGCGCGACTATTTCCGCACGACGATATGAAATATATGCCAGTGCTTGGTATCGCCGACAGGCCGTTTGGCGTCGGTTTCTTCTTCGAGAAATCGCTCCACCTTCAACGGTGCCAGCAGTGCGGTTGCCTCCACCCTGCTGAGGAATGTGATGCCTGTTTTCCCCAACGCAGGCGCGGCCCAACTGTCGCTGTCGCCAAAGAACTGGCCGCAAAATCGGCCACCTGGCTCCAATGCGTCAACAATCCGCGCCCATAGATGATGAAAATTCTCCGGCCGGCATAGCGGCAAGGCAAAGCTCGAATTGATCAACGTCGCTGCCGGGAGCGCGACGAATTCGAAGCGCTCGGACAGCGTCACAAGCCCGCCTGCGCCGGATACGCCGGATAAACCCTCAAGCGCACGGATCGCCTGGGGCTCTGCATCAATGGCCAGCACCCGCCAGCCGCGCCGGAGCAATTCGAGGGTATCGCGCCCGCCGCCACAACCAAGATCTATCGCAAGAGGAGATGCGGGTTTCGCCCCATGCCGCCAATCGTCGTCGAAACGCCGCAAGGCAAAGCGCAGCGTTGAGCGCGGAGGCCGGCTGGCGGTGCGCTCGTAATAAGTAGCCCAGTCGTGCGATGGACCTTCGCCGTTTGCACCTAAGTTTGCACCTATGCGTGACGGTCCGCTCATTTGCGGTCCTCTCACAGACCGCCTAGAAATCCGATGACGATCGCCGCGATGATCAAAAGGCCAAGAACCGTCGCCACCACGATGGTTGCGATCTTTTGGTATTCGGGAAGTCGCGACCACGCTGACCCGAGGGTCTCCGTGGAATGGGCGGTCTCTCCGGGTGCCGGGATCGGACCGCGCTGGGTTTCTTCGGCCGAGGCGATAACCGTGGCGCCCGGCGGCCTGGGTTTCATGACCCGCCGGATGAGATCGCGTGCGGTCGTGCGATACTCGCCCAGCATGAGCGCCTCGGCGGCCGTCACCTCTGCTTCGGCGAATTGCTGCCAATCTTCGGAATGCTCCACATAGCTGCCATTCGCGCTGCCGAGGTCAATGACCATGTATTGGCCGTCACCCAGTTCCTCAATCCGGGCATGCCGGCGGGACACCGAGAGGTCCTCGATGACGATGTCGTTTCCTTCGTCACGACCGATCGAATAGGTGACCAACGCGTTATATCTCCCAAAGCTGGCGGCCTCCTGGCCAAGGGCAGTACGTCTTATAACTACGGTAACGTGCCCGCGACAGGCTTTGCGTCGCGATCAATATGCCCGTGCAGCAGGAGACGACCGCGTTAGTATTCTGTTAACGATGGATGTTCGGGGCCGCAAAATACCCGTCTGTCGCCAGTTTTCTCGGCTGGGAGCGTCATTGGCGGCCCATGTCAGGTATGGGCCGTTGAGGCCGCCGGCAGTCATGCCGGGATGCGACTATTCCACTCAAACCTTACTGAAATGGGCCGGCATTCACTCCGCCGGCCCCAAAAGCTTAAGGAAATTTTAAGGCGCCATTCCTACGATCAACCCAGGCACCTAAACATCAGGAATTGGCCGTGGAGCACGTATACCGAGAAGCATTCAGCATGATCGAGCGGCTGCACCGACAGTTCCTCGACGTTCTGCGTAGTGAGCTTGACCGGTTGGGCGTTGACGATATCAACAACGTCCAGGGTCTGATCCTATTCAATATCGGAACCGATGAGTTGACCGTGGGCGAGTTGACCGCGCGCGGCTACTACCTCGGCACGAACGTCACCTATAATCTGAAAAAGCTGGTCGAATACGGCTATGTTCAGCAGGAGCGCTCGCCGCGCGATCGGCGTTCAGTCCGGGTGAAACTGTCCGATAAGGGCCGGGAGCTGGCCGAGCAGCTAAAGACGCTGTTCACCAACCATGCTCGTGCGCTGGGCGATGGGGTTATGTCGGCGGACGACCTCGAGGCGATGATCAAGAACTTGCGCACTCTCGAGCAGTTCTGGACCCGAGCGGCAAGCCAGCCAGGGTTCCTTGCCTCGAATACCCAGGCCGCGTAGAGCCGCTCAATCTAACTGTCGAAGAGTTCGTCGGGGCGATCGATGAACTCGCTCAAGGTCGCGTGCATCTTCTGGAGCGCGCGGCCTTCGATTTGACGAACCCGTTCCTTGCTGACCCCGAAATTCTCACCGATTTCCGCCAGTGTTATCCGGCGTTCGGCCAGAAATCTCTGGGCGATGATCTCCCGCTCTCGCGTGCTGAGCCGGTCAAGCGCCTTATCGATCCAGTCCGAGCGGGCCCGACGGCCGCTGGCGGAGGTCTCGATGTCCTCGGGGTTTGGCGAAAAATCGGCGAGCAGGTCAATCTGCTCGATACCATCGTCGTCGCCGATCGGCGTGTTGAGGGATTGATCGGACCGCGCAATATGGGCTTCCATTCGCTCGATTTCCACGACGGTGGCGCCCAGACGCTCGGCGATCAATTCGCGATCGTCGGCAGAGAGCCTGCCATCGAACCGCGCGGCGTGGCGTGCGCGCAGGCGTCTTAGATTGAAGAACAGGCGTCGTTGCTTGGGCGTGGTTGCCGCGCGCACGATCGATGAATTGCGGAGGATGTAGTTTTGGATCCCGGCAACGATCCACCAAGTCGCATAGGTCGAGAACCGCACGTTGCGCTCGGGATCGAATCGCTTTGCCGCTTCCATAAGGCCGATATTTCCCTCCTGGACCAGATCGGCAACCGGCAAACCGCTGCCCTTGAACCCGACGGCGATACGGACCACGAGGCGGCCGTGAGCCTCGATCAGCTCGTGGAGGGCATCCTCATCTTGATCATTGAGCCAACGACGCGCCAAGTCGGCCTCGACTTCGCGCTCCAGCAGCGGCGCTCGCATCGTTGCGGCGATATAGCGGCGATCACTCTGGCCTGTGCGGGCGTTATTTGACGAAGCCATGGTATCCTCAAACCCGGTATCCTATATCCAGCACTCGGCAAACGGTCGCCGGCCAGATGCCAGACGTTGACTACTATCGAGCCGAAACTATATCGCTCATAGTTGAATGGTGCAATATTAATATCGACTCGACATTAAAACGATCGGCAGCCAGCGGGTCCACCAATGCCTGAAACCCTTGCTCATCTGCTCGATCGCTTAGGCCGGGCAGTTCACAATCTGCAATTTGCCGGCGGGCTCAATCCGGCACAGTGGGAGGCCCTTCGATTCCTAAGCCGGGCCAATCGGTACTCACGTAAGCCAAGCGCGCTTGCCGACTATCTGGGCACGACCAAGGGCACGGTTTCGCAGACCGTGAAGGCGCTCGAGGAGAAGGGGCTTATCGAGCGGGCGGTGGAAGCCAAGGACCGGCGCATCGTGCGCTTGGAACTCACAGACGACGGCCGGGCGATGCTCGTGAACGACCCGCTGCTCGCCCTTTCGGAAGCCGCTGCTGCGCCTCCGGAGGAAGTGGCGACGGCAACACGTATTCTCTCGGGGTATGTCCGATCGCTACAGGGCCAGTGCGGTATGAAGTCGTTTGGTGTCTGCACGAACTGCGGCCATTTCGGCTCGGACGTCTGCGACGACGGCGTCGTGCCGCGCTGCGGGCTCACGGGCGAACCGTTGAGCGAAACGGAAATCAGAAAGATCTGCGGCTCGTGCGACGATCAGTCGGGCGGCTCGTAACCGCCCTCTGACCGTCTGATTGGAATCAAGCCCCGGTGAATGATTGAAGACCCGTCTGCGCGCGCCCCAGAATGAGGGCGTGGATGTCGTGCGTGCCTTCGTAAGTGTTGACCGTCTCCAGGTTCATGACGTGGCGGATGACATGGTATTCGTCGGAAATGCCATTGCCGCCGTGCATGTCACGGGCCATACGGGCGATATCGAGCGACTTGCCGCATGAATTGCGTTTGAGCATGGAGATTGCTTCGGCGGATGCTTGGCCTTCGTCGAACAGGCGGCCGAGACGCAGGCAGGCCTGCAGCCCAATGGTAATCTCGGTCTGCATGTCCGCAAGCTTCTTTTGAATAAGCTGGTTCGCCGCCAACGGCCGGCCAAACTGTTTGCGGTCGAGGGTGTATTGCCGTGCCGCGTGCCAGCAGAATTCGGCCGCGCCGAGCGCCCCCCAGGAAATCCCATACCGCGCGCGGTTGAGGCAGCCGAAGGGGCCGGAAAGGCCCTGGACGTTGGGCAGCAGGTTCTCATCGGGCACGAAGACGTCGTCGACCGCGATCTCACCGGTGATCGAGGCACGCAGGCTGAATTTGCCTTCGATCTTCGGCGCCGAGAGGCCCTCCATGCCCTTCTCGAGGACAAAGCCGCGAATGATGCCTTCGTCGTTCTTTGCCCAGACCACGAAAATGTCCGCGATCGGCGCATTGGTGATCCACATTTTGGCGCCATGCAGGCGATACCCTCCATCGACCTTTTTGGCGCGGGTCTTCATGCCGCCGGGATCCGAGCCATGGTCAGGTTCGGTGAGGCCGAAACAGCCGATCCATTCGCCGGTTGCCAGTTTCGGCAGGTATTTCTGACGCTGCACCTCGCTCCCATAGGCGTTGATCGGATGCATGACCAGGCTCGACTGGACGCTCATCGCCGATCGGTAACCGGAATCGACCCGCTCGACTTCGCGCGCAACCAGACCGTAGATCACGTAGCTTGCGCCGGCACCGCCATAGGTTTCCGGGATGGTTGAGCCGAGGAAACCAAGCGCACCAAGCTCGTTCATGATCTCGCGATCGAAGTGCTCGTTTCGGTTTGC
>Ga0209633_10000548_pt1 | contig 42913 bp, 47 predicted proteins | sample Cruoilmetagenom1_FD_187290 | JGI IMG/M metagenome (GOLD analysis project Ga0209633, IMG submission 187290) | Oil polluted marine microbial communities from Coal Oil Point, Santa Barbara, California, USA - Sample 1 (SPAdes) (version 2) | ecosystem: Environmental > Aquatic > Marine > Oil seeps ...
ATGATCGGATTGATTTGCACGGTATGCGGCAATCTGAAGCTCATAACGCGCTTTTACAGTTTTTGCGGCGTGGGCAGGCGGCGCAATTCAAGACGGTGCTTGTTATTACGGGCAAGGGTAAATTCAAATCCGAGCGGTCAGAAAACTGGATGGATGACCGGGATGTGGGTGTCTTGCGCCGGGAAGTGCCGAATTGGCTCAAGTCAGATGAGCTGGAGGATGTGGTAATTGGTTTTTCCAATGCACTGCCCCAACACGGCGGAAATGGCGCGCTTTATGTTCGGCTGAGACGCGGGCGTTAGGGCGTGATCAGCAAGATGCCTGCCCCTGTGGAGGCAGGGGTGTACGCGGTTTTGACTAGTCAGGTAACCCCGCCCGGCAATGGGGCTGAACCATCGGCTGGTATTGATGGGCTGCTCTCATCGTTTCTTCGAAACGACTGCCGCGAGGTGTTTCGCTATGCGAAAAACCTTTAATCACAGAATAAACCTTGAGAGATCTGTGTTTTTGGCGAGATCGCCGATGTGCTCGTCAACATAGGCTTTGTCGATAAGGACCTTTTCACCCGACCGGTCGGACGCGTTAAAACTTATCTCATCAAGAACGCGCTCCATGACGGTCATCAGACGCCGGGCGCCGATATTCTCGACATTTGAATTCACTTCAACGGCGATGTCGGCCAGGGCGTCTATGGCGTCTTCTGTAATCTCGAGGTCGACCCCTTCCGTTTTCATTAGCGCGATATATTGCGTGATGAGGCTGGCTTTGGGTTCGGTCAGGATGCGTTTGAAATCATCTTTTGTTAGCGCGCGCAATTCGACACGGATCGGCAAGCGGCCCTGAAGTTCCGGCAACAGGTCGGATGGTTTGGCGACATGAAATGCGCCAGATGCAATGAAGAGGATATGGTCGGTTTTAACCGGTCCGTATTTTGTGCTGACAATAGTACCTTCTATCAGGGGAAGGAGATCGCGCTGGACGCCTTCGCGTGATACGTCGCCGCTGCGTTCCGAGCGGGCGCAAATTTTGTCGATTTCGTCGAGGAAAACGATGCCGTGGTTTTCGACAAGGTCCATGGCTTTGGCGATGATGTCGTCTTCGTCCGTGAGTTTGTCAGCTTCTTCATCAAGAAGAATTTTATGGCTTTCTGTAACTGTAACCGTTTTGGTTTTAGTGGCGCCACTAAATGCTTTTCCGAGCATGTCCCCGATGTTGATCATGCCCATTTGCGCGCCAGGCATGCCAGGGATGTCCATGCTTGGCATGCCATGTCCGTGATCGGCGACCTCTATATTAATTTCCTTGTCGTTTAATTCTCCGGCGCGCAATTTCTTCTGAAAACTGTCGCGGGTGGCCTGGCTTGCACCCTCGCCAACAAGGGCGTCGATTACTCGTTGTTCGGCATTATATTCGGCGCGGGCGGAGACTTCTTTATGGCTTGCTTCACGTACCAGGCTGATGCCTGATTCGATCAGGTCCCTGATGATCTGTTCTACGTCGCGGCCGACATATCCGACCTCGGTAAATTTGGTGGCCTCAATTTTAATGAAAGGTGCTTCGGCGAGACGCGCAAGACGACGCGCGATTTCTGTTTTTCCGACGCCGGTTGGTCCGATCATCAGGATGTTTTTAGGCAATACCTCTTCGCGTAAATCGTCTTCGAGCTGTTGCCTGCGCCAACGATTCCTGAGAGCTATTGCGACCGCACGTTTTGCGTCGTTCTGACCAATGATATGATGATCGAGTTCGGATACTATTTCTCTCGGGGAAAAATTTGACATGTGGCGCTTTTACTATCTCTTGATTGATGCTGGATTAGCGTTCTGAGGTTAGGGTTTCTACGACAAGATTTTCGTTCGTATAGACGCAGATATCGGCGGCGACTTTCATTGCACGACGCGCGACTTCTTCGGCTTCCATATCCATATCGACAAGTGCCCGTGCAGCTGAGAGTGCGAAATTGCCGCCTGAGCCTATGCCCATGAGAAAATTTTCCGGCTCCAACACATCTCCATTTCCTGTGAGAACAAGTGTGTCGGTTTTGTCGGCGACGATCATCATAGCTTCGAGGTGGCGGAGATATTTGTCTGTCCGCCAGTCTTTGGCAAGTTCAACGCTCGCGCGCATGAGTTGGCCCGGGTATTGTTCGAGCTTGGCCTCAAGGCGCTCAAATAATGTAAAGGCGTCCGCGGTGGAGCCTGCGAAGCCGCCGATTACGGAACCGTCTCCAAGTTTGCGGACTTTTCGGGCATTGCCTTTGATTACAGTTTGGCCGAGGCTGACCTGACCGTCTCCGGCGATGATAACTTTGCCATTTTTGCGCACGGTTACAATCGTTGTGCCGCGCCAACCAGGTGTCTTATTGTTGCTCAAACTATTCACTCGATTTTCAATTTTGTTCTCACTTTATCTCTCCTAATCCATATCGGGCTCGGGGGGTGTTAAGTCAAGTGAAAGGATGGAATGGCATTATTGATCGGTGGACTATGGCATTTGGGCAGCTTAACTGTTAGACGACCCTTGATAAACGCATGTTTTATGTGTGGTCCTCATTTTCAGATCAAGTTCTGGCTACGTGCCGGGGCGGTGTTGGACCTTGTGAAAGAAGGCATTGAACAGTGAAAAAACGTAAAGCATCGATTTCCCGTGATACGCGTGAAACGAAAATCAGCGCCAGCATTAATCTGGATGGTGATGGATCATATGATATTCAAAGCGGTATCGGCTTTCTTGATCACATGCTGGAGCAGCTTTCGCGACACTCCTTGATTGATATCAAGCTCAGAGCTGATGGCGATTTGCATATTGACCAGCACCACACGACAGAGGATTGCGGCATTGTGATCGGTCAGGCGTTGAAGAAGGCGCTTGGCGACAAGGCCGGTATCAGGCGGTATGCGGATATTCAATTGCCGATGGATGAGACGCTGACGAGGGTTGCGATTGATGTGTCGGGGCGTCCGTTTCTGGTTTGGAATGTGAATTTCAGCAAACCGAAAGTTGGCGACTTTGATACCGAACTTTTTCAGGAATGGTTTCAGGCATTTGCGCAAAATGCTGGTATCACGCTGCATGTCGAAAATGTTTACGGTGTCAATAATCACCATATTGCGGAGACGTGTTTTAAAGCGCTTGCGCGTTCGTTGCGGGAGGCTATCGAGCTTGATCCGCGACAGGGGAACCGTATTCCTTCTACAAAAGGTGCGCTTTAGAAGCCTGCTGGAGCGACCTTATTTAATTATTGATCTAAGTTTACGCCAGATTATATAATGTATTGAGGTGGCCGCTTGCGGATGCCTGGTCTTTTCATGTTCAATTTAGTTGAAAGACGCGTTTGGTGAAAATTTTTACAGTATATGACGTCAGTGGTACGGAGGCGCGACCGCTCGACCGTGCTGATGAGCTTGAGTTTATTCGGGATGGCTTTGCAGTATTTGCGGTGATCAGCCCGGTTCTGTGGTTCATATGGCATAAGCTCTGGATTCCACTCTTTGTCTATATTGTTGTTATCGGTCTTCTCATGGGGATCGGTGAAGTGGCGGGTATCGGCGAGGACGGGCTTGGGCTTTTGTCGCTGCTTGTTAATCTGGCTGTTGGGCTTGAGGCGAATAATATCAGACGCTGGTTTCTTGAGCGGAGTGGTGCCAATATGCTCGGCGTTGTTAGTGGTCATGACCTTGAAGAGTGCGAATATCGTTTCTTTTCGTCCTGGCGGGAAAACATTGAGAAAAAAGGTCTTGTCGCACGGCTCGAGACTGCTTGAAGTAGCTAGGGTATTCTGCTTAAAACAGGCGTGGTCCAACAAATAAATCTTACAGAAAAAATTCGGCAGGTTTTTCAGGTTCGGCAAGTTGTGGTTTGAGCGAGGTTTCCTGCAATTGACTGCTGATATCAGCTGTATTGATATTTTTCTCTTGTTCATTTTTCCTTTTGTGGCCTTTGGAGTTTTTAAATATGAGCCGGCTGGTGATTATTGACTATGGATCGGGGAATTTGCATTCCGCGGTTAAATCATTTGAACGGGCGGCATCTGAGGCGGCCAGTGATATGGAGATTTGCCTGAGCTCTGATCCGGCAGATGTTTCAAGCGCTGATCGGATTGTGCTTCCTGGTGTGGGAGCGTTTGGTGATTGCAAGGAGGGGCTTGCAAATATTCCTGGAATGCTGGACGCGTTGAATAAATCTGTAATTGAGGGTGGGCGTCCGTTTCTCGGCATATGTGTGGGCATGCAATTGATGGCCACGCGTGGTTTAGAGCATGGAAGCTGGGACGGTCTTGGCTGGATTGATGGTGAAGTGCGGGCGATTGAACCTGATGACGCGTCGTTAAAAATTCCACATATGGGATGGAATACGCTTGATCTGGCGTTTGAGCATCCGGTTCTAAGCGGTATTAAAACCGGTGCGCAAGGATTGCACGCTTATTTCGTGCACTCTTATCATTTTGTTGGTGCAAGCGATGACACGCGGTTGGCGGTGACGGATTACGGTGGGCCAGTTACGGCGATGATTGCGCGAGATAATATGGTCGGTACGCAATTTCATCCTGAGAAAAGCCAGAAACTCGGCCTGAAACTGATATCAAATTTTCTTAAATGGCGCTGTTAAAAAGGGCACTCGAATTGATTTTATTTCCTGCAATTGATCTTAAAGACGGGCAATGCGTTCGCCTCAAGCTTGGTGAGATGGATCAGGCTACTGTGTTTAATGATAATCCGGCGGCTCAGGCGCTTGAGTTTGAGACCCAGGGTTTTAAGTATCTGCATATGGTAGATCTTAACGGGGCCTTTGAGGGGTCGCCGGTGAATGGTGCGGCAGTCGAGGCGATATTGGGTGCCGTCAATATGCCGGTTCAGCTTGGTGGTGGCATCCGCGATATCAAGACAATTGAGATGTGGCTGGATAAAGGGATTTCTCGGGTGATCCTTGGTACAATTGCCGTGCGCGATCCTGGTCTTGTGCGCGAGGCATGCGCCAAATTTCCAGGTCGGGTTGCGGTTGGTATTGATGCACGAGACGGATTTGTTGCGGTTGAGGGCTGGGCTGAGGTGAGCGAGGTTACGGCTATAGATCTTGCGAAACAGTTTGAAGACGCGGGCGTTGCTGCGATTATTTATACGGATATTGCGCGGGACGGAATTCTAACCGGGCTCAATCTTGCTTCAACCGTGGAAATGGCGCGTTCGGTGAGTATTCCGGTTATTGCATCGGGAGGTCTTGCGTCAATTGCTGATATTGAGGCGTTGATGCAACCTGAATATGCACTTTTGGAGGGGGCCATTTCGGGGCGCGCGCTATATGACGGGCGGCTTGATCCAGCAGAAGCTCTGGCACTTATTGAGACACGCGAAGGGGGGTTAGCTGGCTGATGTTGAAATCGCGTGTAATACCATGTCTTGACGTAAAAGATGGCCGGGTGGTCAAGGGCGTGAATTTTGTCGACCTGGTTGATGCCGGTGATCCGGTGGAAGCGGCGATTGCTTATGACGCTGCGGGGGCTGATGAGCTTTGTTTTCTTGATATTACGGCGAGCCACGAAAAGCGCGATATCATTTTTGATGTTGTAAGCAATACGGCGGAGCATTGTTTCATGCCGCTGACGGTTGGTGGTGGTGTGCGCGGCGTTGGCGATATTCGTGCTTTGCTTGAGGCTGGTGCTGACAAGGTCTCGATTATGACGGCGGCGGTTAAGAACCGTGATTTCGTTCGCGAGGCGGCGGAGAAATTTGGCTCGCAATGCATTGTGGTTGCGATTGATGCCAAGCGGGTTTCAGGTGATGGTGAGGCCGCGCGCTGGGAGATCTTTACCCATGGCGGGCGAGAACCGACGGGAATTGATGCGGTGGAATATGCGCGTGAAGTGGTAGCACTCGGGGCCGGTGAAATTCTGCTTACATCCATGGACCGGGACGGTACGCGGGATGGATTTGATCTTGAGTTGACGAGGACGATTGCGGACGCCGTATCCGTGCCGGTGATTGCAAGTGGCGGAGTTGGGACGCTGGATCATCTGGTCGAGGGGGTAACGAAAGGCCATGCCAGTGCAGTTTTGGCGGCTTCTATTTTTCATTTTGGTGATTATTCAATCGAAGAAGCAAAGCGCTATATGGACAGTGCGGGTGTTCCTGTCAGGCTTGACTACTAAGGTTGATCATTTGGTCCCATTGTCGGATTGAAAAAACTTAAGTTATCATCGAGTATGTTGGTGGTTCTGGGAGACTTTTGATGAGTGAAGATGTGATCCGTCAACTGGCGATGACGATTTCGGCCCGGCGCGAGGCTGATGGCGAGAAGTCTTATACAAAAAAGCTTCTTGATGGCGGGCCCAATAAGTGCGCCAAGAAATTTGGCGAAGAGGCTACTGAACTGGTGATCGCCGGTGTGGCAGAGGATGTGAGCGCGCTTAGGAACGAGGCCGCAGACGTTCTTTATCATCTCCTGGTGCTTCTTGAAGTCAGGGGTGTTTCGCTTGACGATGTTTACGGCGAACTTAAAGGCCGCATGGGAATGTCTGGTCTTGAGGAAAAGGCACAACGTAAATAGTTTTTTGCCGGAGTTTGGGGTAATGGCACAGATCGAATTTGGTGTTGGTTTTGATGAGGCGGATATGCCCGAAATTTCACCCTTTCAGGTATTTTCGCGCGATGAGTGGGCGCGACTGCGCGCTGATACGCCGATGACGCTGGACGAACTTGATATCGAACAGTTGTCCGGTATCAATGAGCGGCTTTCGATGCTGGAAGTCGAAGAAATTTATCTCCCACTTTCGCGCTTACTTAATCTGCATGTTGCGGCATCTCAGGAGTTACACGCTGTAACTTCGCGTTTTTTGGGCAAGCAAAACGGCAAGATGCCCTTTATTCTCGGACTCGCGGGCAGTGTTGCGGTGGGCAAAAGCACGACCGCACGCGTATTGCAGGCATTGCTGGCGCGCTGGCCAAACCATCCGCGGGTTGATCTCGTGCCTACTGACGGTTTTTTGCTTCCAAATATCGAACTTGAGGCGAAGGGGATTATGAACCGGAAGGGTTTTCCTGAAAGTTTTGATACGGCGCGTCTTATTAAATTTATATCCGATGTCAAAGCGGGTAAGCGCAATGTCGAGGCGCCCGTCTATTCGCATTTTTTCTATGACGTGATGCCCAGTCAAACGATTACCGTTGATCTCCCGGATATTTTGATAGTTGAGGGACTTAATGTTTTGCAGCCGGGACGCGCGGTTAAGGATGGACGTGCGGTGCCGTTTGTTTCCGATTATTTTGATTTTTCAATTTATATAGATGCCGATGTCGAGGTGATTGAGGATTGGTATCTCAAGCGGTTTTTGCGACTTCGGGAAACCGCGTTTCGAGATCCTGCAGCTTATTTTCATCGCTATGCAAAATTGCGCGAGGATGATGCCATCGCAAGAGCGTCAGCGCTCTGGACGAACATCAACCTCGTCAATCTCAATGAGAATATTCTTACGACCAGGGAACGCGCTGATCTTATTTTGCACAAGGATGCTGATCACCTGGTCGATAGTGCGTTGCTTCGAAAGCTTTAACCTTTAAGATTCATGGATTTTGAAAATTCCTTTTGGGTGCGTAGCACTGTCAGGATCATATCGGTTAATAATGCTTGCTGACGAAGAATATTGGCCATTGGCGAGAGCTTCAATGCAGATTCGTAAAGCTGAATTTGCTTTTCCACAGTTGTTGACACAATATTTTCAATATTGAGATCGGCCATTTCTGTCGGCATTGCCATGCCTTTTGTCATCTCTCCAAATGGATTTGATAAGCCAAACCCGTTTAGAATGTCAGTTGGTGAGGGTGCGCCTTTGCCTGGAGCTTTTCTGGTCGGGACAGTTTTCTTAGGTGAGCTGATTTTTGGCGCGGCGCGGGTGGCAGCTGCTGTCCTGGTTGTGACGGTCTTCTTGACGGTGGGCTTTTTAACTGTGGGCTTTTTTGTCGCAGTTGCTTTGGTGCGGGTTGGTACGCTCTTCTTGGCGGCGGCTTTTTTCCTGGTGGTTGCTGCTGCAGTTTTTGCAGGCTTCGCTGCCTTGCGCTTTGCGGCTGGAGTTTTAGCTGGCTTCGCTGCCTTGCGCGTTGCTGCCGGTTTTTTTGCCGCTATGGAGGGTTTTTTCGCAGCCGCCTTTTTGGTCGGTGTGTCGGTCTTTAATTTATCGCGTAAGCGACGAATGCTTGATGCATCGGTGATGCCGACGGCCTTGATCGCGGTTGTCGGTTTCAGGCCAGGATCTTTTGCAAGTAGTTTATTGATTTTTGCGATAATTTTGTCGTCGTCAATTCCTGAACCCTTTGGTCGGCCGCGTGCTGATTTGGTTGCCATGATTTTCTCCGTTATTAAATGCGCCTGTTTGTTCGGGTTATGTTGAATCTTTTTTTTGAATCGGTACAAATAAAAAGTTCTGCAATAACTGCCGAAACTTCGTAAAATAGGTCGCATACTGCCTATTTACGGTGCATTTCTGATTTTTATTGTCCGCTGTTGCAGAATTGTATCAGATTTAATTTCCGAAGGGAGAATAATTTTGGTCAGATCAAACCATTGTTTCGGGCGAGTGTCGACAAGGTCGCCTCCGGGCGGGCACCTAAATGAGATATGACTTCTGACGCTGCTAGGCTACCGAGTTTAGCGCTGGTCTCGTGACTTTCGCCAGTGGTGAAGCCAAAAAGAAAACCGGCGGCATAAAGATCACCGGCTCCAGTTGTGTCGATGACCTTGTCGACGGGTATTGCGGAAATTTCAATAGATTGATCTGGCGTAATGACTAGCGACCCGTTTGATCCGCGGGTGAGAGCGGTAAGTGCGCAATCCGATTTTACCTTTGCACAAGCTTCATCGAAATTGCTGGTTTCATATAGTGCGGATATTTCTTCCTCATTGGCGAAGAGAATGTCGATGTTATTTTTGATAAGTGCCAGAAATTCGGTACGGTGCCGATCGACGCAGAATGCATCAGATAATGTGAGGGAAACTTTACGGCCGCCAGATGCGGCAATTTTTGCGGCTTGCTCAAATGCCGCTTTTGCCTCCGGCCGGTCGAATAAATATCCCTCTAAATATGTAACCTGAGCATCTTTGATTATGCTCGCGTCTATTTCCCCGTGATTGAGTTCGGGGCTGACACCGAGATATGTGTTCATGGTGCGCTCGCCGTCCGGTGTGACGAGGACGAGTGAACGGGCGGTTGGTAAGCCATCCGTTGCTTTTGTTGTGTCAAATTTTACTCCGATTGCGCGCAGGTCGTGGGCGAATATGCGACCGAATTCATCGTCGTTGACTTTACCGATGAAGGCGGTGTCGCCGCCAAATGACGCGATGCCGGCGCAGGAGTTGGCGGCTGATCCACCTGATATTTCTGTTGCGGGACCAATAGCTGCGTAAAGCTGTTCGATGTCTGTTGTTTCAATTAGCTGCATATGCCCTTTTGACAGGTTCTGTGTTTGCAGGAATTCATCATCGCAACGGCTGATAATATCGACGATGGCGTTGCCGATACCGACAACATTGAAACGGGCTTGGGACATGATGATTTGCTCTCGCTGAATATGCTTTTGATTTAAATGTTTGGAATTGCCGCGCACTATAGTGCCTGGCTGATTGTGCGCAATTGTTCTTTTGATAGTCGCCAAATTTTCAGGGGCGGATCGTATCTTTGGAGTGGACCTCGGCGATTTCGCGCCTTTTTGATCCTGGCTCAAACCAGTTGAGTTTTTCTCTCAAGGTTACAACAGTGCCAATGACAATCATTGCGGGACCGCGCAGCTCAGATGCGGCGACCTCTTTTGATAAAGTCGATATGGTTCCGGTGATGACGCGTTGATTGCGCCGCGTGCCGTTGAATATGGCTGCGGCGGCCAGGTCCTTGTCGGCACCCCGACGGATAAATTCTCCCATGAGTTCGGGCAGGTGCGTGAGGCCCATATATATACAGACCGTCTGGCTCGGTTGAATAAGCGTTTCCCACTCGAGATCAAAGCGTCCATCTTTGCCGTGACCGGTCACGAATATAACGGCCTGCGCGTGGTCGCGGTGGGTGAGGGGGATGCCGGCATAGGTGGTGGCACCTGATGCGGAGGTTATTCCGGGGACAACCTGAAATGGAATGCCTTCGGCGCTCAAGGTTTCGATTTCTTCGCCGCCGCGACCAAAGATAAATGAATCGCCACCTTTAAGACGGAGTACGCGTTTGCCTTGGCGCGCATAATCGACCAGCCATTGCGAGATTTCCTCCTGGGGGACGGAGTGATCCTTGGCCTGTTTGCCGACATAGACGCGTTCGGCGTCACGGCGTACGAGGTTGAGGATGCCGTCGCCGACAAGGCGGTCATATAGAACAATGTCGGCGCGTTGCATAAGGCGGAGTGCGCGGAACGTCAGGAGGTCGGGGTCGCCGGGGCCGGCACCAATGAGATATACTTCACCGACTGCGTTTTTATGGTCGCCATCTGCGAAGGAACTTAATTCGTGCTCCATTTCGGCAGTTGCATCATCTTCGTGGCCAGAGAGCACAAAATCGAGAACCGGGCCGTCCATTACGCGTTCCCAAAACCGGCGCCTGAGTGCTCCATCCTTGATTCGGCTCAATACTTCATGGCGGTAGCGACCGAGAAAATTTGAGAATTGCCCGTAAGCCGCCGGAATCATCGTTTCGAGGCGCGCTTTAATCATGCGGCCGAGTATTGGAGATGTGCCAGCGGTAGAGATGCCGACGACGAGCGGCGACCGGTCGAGAATTGAGGGCGTTATAAAATCGCAAAGGTCGGGGCTGTCCGCGACATTGACGGGGACGGATGCGGCCCTGGCGAGATCATGCACCTGCCTGTCGCGTTCATCATTCTCGGTTGCGGCGTAAGCAAGTGCGACACCTTTGAAGTGTTTTGGCTCCAGGGTATCTCTTATGTGCTCGAAACACTCGTCTTTCTCGAGATCAATAAACTCTTCGCTAAGTTTGTCTGCGAAAAGGAGGATTTTTGCACCAGCCCGGCGCGCCATGTCTGCCCGGCGTGCGGCCAAGGTACCGCTGCCGACAATTATCACTGGCTTGCCTTTGACGTCATAGAATATTGGTAGGTGGTCCATTGGGGGCTTTCAGATTTCTTTAGTTGTGGCGCGGTGCAGAGGGACTTTGATTTATATCAGGTTTTGCTTGCTCAATCGCCGGTGTGCTTGTTGGCCCACTCAATGAGATTTTGGGCGAGTTCTCTGGCAGTGTCCGGGTCGAGGTCGAGTGTCGTAAACCTGCTGCGTTCCTTTATCGTGATGCGATAGAGATGCATGCCGCCATCATAATCCATTTCTTCAAGTTTGATCTGTTTGTTGTAGGGTGCCTCGATGACGGCTATCTCAGTTTTTTTATCCGGGTTCATGATTTTTTACCTGATTTCCATTTTGAGCGTTTCTGTTTCAGTGGAATCGGGAGGCCACTCCAGAGCGATTAAGTCTTTGTTCTAACGCATGGTGACTAAGTCACTCGAACCGGCAACTCGTTGCAAGCCGCGTACACCCCTGCCTCCGGACACCTGGTGTCAGGTGCAGGCTTTTTGCTGATCATGCTTTAGCGTTTTCGTGCTGGTTTTAGGTGTGCCTGGCTCGGCTGGTTTTCCCAATAAAAGGCTGTTTCGAGTTTGATCTCCCAATTTCTGCGTGGGGTGTCCTGGAAATCCGGCTTAATGTCAAATTGGAGGAACATTTCTCCGTCGCGGGCGGCCTGGCGGACGGCTTCTTCGAGATCTTTGAAAGACTTGATGTTGGGATTTCCTATAACGAGTTCGCTTATCATCACCATGATTGAGTTCCTTTAGTTACTGTCTGGTCCCTGATGGGTATATTTAACTGTCGTTTTTTTGTTTTGGAGCGGACACGCGCTGGTAATAGCGGGCGCGGTATAAAAGCCTTTCTGAATTATCCTGATCATCTTTATCAAACCCGGTCCGGTTGTGCAGAACATTATTGCATATGATGCCTTCTCCAGCGTTTAGGCGGGTTCGTATGATCAGTGGATCATTGGCCAATACATCGCCCAGAAATTCAACAGCCTGTCTGGTCGTTTCATCATCCTTCCACGTTATGTTTCGGGTGCGGGCTGTGAACCGCATATTCAGTTCGCCGGATCCGTCGATAAAAAAGACCGGGCCTATGTTTGTTGGTCTTACTTTTCCGTTGTCTTCTCTGTTTTCCGGAATTGTCATGGCGTCCTCGGCCATGAAGGCTGATATGAAATCCGGATTTTCGTCACGCAGCCTGATATATGCGATATCGGGATCAAGGATGGCGTTTTCACCCCCACTTTGGGCAGGGCGGGCACAATGCAGGGCCATGGCGCGGATGGCGTGGTCTGGTCCGTGATAATTGTAATAGCCATCGGTGTGCCAGCTTAAGCGCCGGTTTGTATAGGGAATATATCCGGCTTGTGATTTCTTGCTGGATAGTTCGAGTGCAACAATGCCATCGTCGCCGGCGGAACGGTGTGCCTCTGTGTTACTTAATCCAAGTGTTGCGGCGAAGTTTATGAAGTGCTCGCGGTCTGGTTGTTTCTCTATTGGTGTTCGATAGAAAGAGAAATTGGCTTTGGCGCAATTAGCACGAATTTTTTCCAGTTCCAATTTACTGGGGGCGGCCAGATCGTCGATATCAACCATAATATCGAGCGGATTTGCGGGCGCGTTGGCAAGCTTTTGTGCCCGCCAGGTTTGATAATTCACTACATTGACAGATGGGTTTTCATCTGTGTCATTTTTTACCGGATCTTTGAGCTGATCAAACCTGGTTTTCATGGGTATTTGGATATGTGGGGCGCGTTCTGTCATCATTTCTCGTCTTAATCTGGTGTTTATTTTGGCGGCAAAATCGTAAAATTGTTAATTTTTTTTCTTCACTTTTTGTGCTGCGCTGCAACAACCGTGAATTTGTAGCTATTTTGTAATCCATTGAAAATATTCAATAATTTCAGAATAAATTTATTGGTTCAGGATTGATATCCGCAGCATATTTATTTTAACCGATGTGAATATTTAAACATTCGCTTTTCTTAATATAAGTGTTATAAGACAAATGTGTTTCCATCGCCAGAGCCCTTTATGGACTTTTGAGAAATGCTTTTTTAGCGCTCCCATTTAGACTATAGTCAAATAGTCACTCGGATCGCGGGTCTGAATTAGTTTTTAGTTCAGTAAAGTGTTTCGCGGCTCAGAGTGAGGAGACGTGAATATTAATTGGAGGAACACAGGAATGGCAGGCAGCAATATTAATGGCTCTAACTTTAATGAGGGCACTCTTGCTGATCGCGCAGTTTCCTGGTCCGATTTTTCTATCGGTACAATGAATAAGGGTAGTATAATGGCTGATACAGACGACACCAAAATTCATCCAACACCAAATCTTGACCAACTGGAAGATGGTCCCTGGCCAAGTTTTGTCACTGGATTGAAGCGCTTGCGTGACAGTAAAGGCAAGCAATATGCGCCAATGATGAATGACCTTATGGGGCAGCTTGAGCATTCTTATGATAAGAAGCTTGGTTTCTGGAAGGGTGGAACGGTTTCAGTTTTTGGTTATGGCGGCGGTATTATTCCGCGCTTTTCCGAAGTTGCCGACATGTTTCCGGCATCAAAAGAGTTTCATACACTCCGGGTTATGCCGGCTCCCGGCAATCATTACGACAGTAAGGTCATGCGCTCGATGTGCGATATCTGGGAGCGTCATGGTTCAGGCCTGATCGCGTTCCACGGCCAAACCGGTAACATTATGTTCCAGGGTGCAACTACCGAGAATACGCAGTTGGCCTTTGATGAGTTGAATGAGCTCGGTTTTGATCTTGGTGGCGCCGGTCCTTGCCTCAGAACTGCGATGAGCTGTGTGGGCGCTGCACGTTGTGAAATGTCAAACTATGATGAGCAACGCGCACTTCGCGGTATCATCAATGAATATCTTGATGAAATTCACCGTCCTGCGCTTCCCTATAAAATCAAATTTAAGTTCTCTGGTTGCCCGAACGATTGTGTGAATGCAATTCAACGTGCTGACTTTGCCGTTATCGGTACGTGGCGCGATGAAATGAAGGTCAATCAGGAAGAAGTTAAGGCCTATGTTGGCAAGGTTGGTCGCAAATATATGATCGACAGTGTTATTTCAATGTGTCCAACGCGGGCGTTGAGCCTGAATGATGATGATACTCTGGAAGTTGATAATGAGAGCTGCGTGCGGTGCATGCATTGCCTCAATGTGATGCCAAAAGCGCTTTCACCGGGAGATGACAAAGGTGCATCGATCCTTATTGGTGGCAAGCGTGCGCTTAAAGTTGGCGATCTCATGGGCACGCTGATCGTTCCATTCATGAAGCTTGATTCTGATGAGGATCACGAGAAACTGGTCGAATTTGCCGGTGAAGTGATCGACTTCTTTGCTGATAATGCTCTTGAGCATGAGCGTGTTGGTGAAACAATCGACCGTATCGGTCTGCCAGCCTTCCTTGAAGCGATGAATATCGAGCCAGACGCAAATATGGTCAATCATCCGCGGACATCGAGCTATGTTCGTACAGATGATTTCACCGAAGAGGCTGATAAATATTTCGCACGGAAAAAAGCCGAGGCTGAGAAAGACGGTGCTAACGTCGCCGCGGAATAACAATTGGGGTCGTTTCGCATTGCGATGCGACCCTTTTCTACATGTCATACAGGATAAAACTGCGAGGATAATCGCAGGGAGGAAGAATTGTCATGAGTGAAGCTGCTACTACACCACGTCGCCCGGATGAGACCGGTGTTCCGGATCCGATGCAATATATGCATCCGATGATGGTTAAAAATTATGGTCAATGGGATTGGCATGAACGTTTGCGTCCAGGCGTTCTTCATCACAAGGCTAAAAGCGGTGATGATATATGGACTGTGCGCGCGGGTACGCAGCGACAGATGGATGTTTATACCCTTCGCAAGCTTTGTGATATTGCGGATGAATATTCGGAAGGATATTTCCGTTTTACGTCCCGTTCGAATATCGAATATATGACGAGTGACGAAACAAAATGGCAGCCATTGGTCGACAAGCTTCTTGCGGAAGGTTTTCCAGTAGGTGGCACGGGTAACTCGGTATCGATGATTTCGCATACCCAGGGCTGGCTCCATTGCGATATTCCGGGCACGGATGCATCAGGTGTTGTGAAAAGTCTGATGGACAAGCTTCATGCGGAATTCATCACGGAAGAAATGCCTAACCGCGTTCGTATCACCACCTCATGTTGTCAGATTAACTGTGGTGGTCAGGGCGATATTGCCATCAATGTGCAGTATACGAAGCCGCCGCGGATCAATCATGATCAGGTTTCAAACGTTTGCGAACGTCCTTCAGTTGTGGCGCGTTGCCCGGTTGCGGCTATTCGTCCGGCAATTGTGAATGGCAAGCCATCGCTCGAAGTCGATGAGAAGAAATGTGTCTGTTGTGGCGCTTGTTATCCTCCTTGTCCGCCAATGCAAATTAATGGTGCGGATTCAACCAAGATTGCGATCTGGGTTGGTGGCAAGCATTCGAATGCGCGCTCCAAGCCCACATTCCATAAACTGGTTGTTGCAAACCTTCCCAATAATCCGCCGCGTTGGCCTGAGGTAGAGGAGATCGTTATGAAGATCCTCTATGCCTATAAAGACAATGCGAAAGACTGGGAGCGGATGGGCGAATGGATTGAGCGCATTGGCTGGCCGCGGTTCTTTGAACTTACTGATCTCGCGTTTACCAAGCATCATATTGATACCTGGAAGGGTGCGCGTCACACGATGAACCATTCGACGCATATTCATTTCTAAAGTGAGCGTCACAACATTGATGGCATGCATTTTGGTGTGTGGCTCCAGATTGAGGTGTTGAGCCTTGTTTCTGGTTGATGTTGAGAATGAACAATGCTGGCGGCGATGGCCAATGTCATGCCGTCAGATTATCGATAAAAGCAGCGGTAATGGAGGTTGAGTTGAAGTTTGGTATTGTTGTCAATGAGGGGCCTTATACGCATCAAGCGGCGGATACAGCCTATCTGTTTACCAAAGCGGTTCTTGAAAAGGGCCATGAGGTTTTCCGCGTGTTCTTTTATCATGACGGTGTGAATAACGGCACGCGTCTTATGGTTCCGCCACAGGATGAGCGGAATATTCAGAAGAACTGGACGGAGCTTGCGGAAGCGCACAATCTCGATCTGGTTGTGTGTATTGCGGCTGCACAGCGTCGCGGCATTCTTGATGAGAATGAAGCAACGAGACAGGGCAAGGACGCGAATAATATAGCACCGGGTTTCAGGATTTCCGGTCTTGGTCAGTTGATCGAGGCAGGTATTGAAGCCGACCGGTTGATCAGTTTTGGCGATTGAGTGAGGGCCTGAATATGGCAATGGATGAAGCAGGTGGCGGCGGTGCCACGACGAAGAAATTTCTCTATGTAAACCGGAAAGCGCCTTACGGCACGATTTATGCGCTTGAATCGCTTGAGGTTGTGTTGATCGGTGCGGCGTTTGAGCAGGACGTCTCATTGGCATTTATTGATGATGGTGTTTATCAGATCATCAAGGGTCAAAAGACCGACGGCATTGGCGCCAAGAATTTTTCGCCTACTTATAATGCGCTCGGTGATTATGAGGTGACCAAGCTTTATGTCGAGGCTGAAAGTCTTGCTGAACGGGGTCTCTCGGTTGATGACCTGATGCCAATTACGTTTGAAGACGAAGATGATGATTATGCGGAAAAGCCGAGCATCCAAGTCGTTAATCGTGCAGAGATGGCGGACATTATGTCGGGCCAAGATGTAATTTTGAGTTTTTAAGGGGAGCGTTTCGGCAAGATGGCTACGCTACATACAATTAATAAATCACCGTTTGAGAGATCAACGCTTGTCAGCTGTCTCAATCATACGTCTGAGGGTGACAAAATTCTGCTGATTGAAGACGGTGTCATTGGCGTACGCAAGGGTTCGGCTTTTGCGGAGTTGGTGAAATCTGCGCAATCAAATTGCGCACTTTACGTTCTGGCACCAGATATGGAAGCCAGGGGGATTGCTCAGGGCGATCTCGTGGATGGGGTCACGCCTGTTGATTATAGTGGATTTGTTGATCTGGTGGCGGAATGCGACCGGACACAAAGTTGGCTTTGACGGTTTTAATCCCGGCGGTTGACCTAAAGTAATAATTGAAACTGGATTTGGTTCGTAGATAGGAGAATTAATATGGCTTACGAATTTAACGGTGCGACGATTGAGGCTGACGAAGAGGGCTACCTCACAGACCTTAGCGTTTGGAATAAAGATCTGGCAGTGCTGATTGCTGAAGACGAAAAAATTGATATGTCGGAAGAGCATTGGGAAGTTGTGAACTTCCTGCGCGATTATTATGACGAATATCAAATTGCGCCTGCTGTTCGGGTTCTTATTAAAGCAATGAAGAAAAAATTTGGTCCTGAAAAGGGTTCAAACAAATACATGTATGAGCTGTTTCCTTATGGTCCTGCGAAACAGGCTTGTAAGATTGCCGGTCTGCCAAAACCAACCGGCTGCGTTTAATACGCTGGCAAATTATCGAATTATACCGGTTAAAATATAAGGCCGGATTTCGAATAAGGGTCCCTCCAATCTTAGACCATTTGTAAGGTTGGAGGGGTGCCTTAACTGGGGTGGAGTAGGTCTATTGATTACGACAATTTATGCGCTTCTGTTTTATGTGGCGACTGCGACAATTCTTCTAGGATTGGCGGTTCGTATTCGTGACTATGCAAACACCCCTGCACCTTTGAAGGTGCCTACAACGCCTGCGCCAACTACAAAGGGCGGTGTTGTGATGCGCCTCTTTAAAGAGGTGGTGTTTTTCAAAGCGCTATTTAAGTCGAATAAGTGGATCTGGCTGTTTGGCTGGGTTTTTCACTTTGCGCTTCTTTTGGTATTGCTCCGGCATCTTCGGTATTTCACAGATCCAGTATGGGGATGGGTTTCGCTCATGCAGCCATTGGGGAAGTATGCAGGCTTTGCCATGGTTATTGGACTTGCCGGGTTGCTCTTCAGGCGGATTGCCGTCAACCGGGTTCGGTATATCAGCGCGCCATCTGATTATCTTATGCTTCTCCTTATTCTCGGCATTGGAGCGACTGGATTGGGCATGAAATATATTGTGCATACGGATATCGTGGCGCTAAAAGCATTTTTTCTGGGCCTGATGTATTTTGACTGGCAGCCCCTGCCTGAAGATCCGCTGCTCCTCATCCACCTTGGGTTGGTGGCGCTGTTGATGATAATTTTTCCCTTTTCAAAACTTATTCACGCGGTTGGTATCTTCTTTAGCCCTGGGCTTAATCAGGTCGATAATCCTCGTGAGAAACGCCACTTGTCTGCCTGGGCTGCGAAGCTTGAAGCGGGTGACGGGGGAGGACGTTAAATGGGAATGGATGTTATTGATAAGACGGATCAGGGCGGCAAGTTGACCGTTGATGATTTTCTCGATCCGGCGGAAAGGCCTGTTTTTAATCCTGGAGCCATGGAGGGCAGCGCGCCATTTATCGCGAAGCCTGAGCATCAGGAAAAACTTGGCTATCCTGGCGAGCTTATTGAAAACTGGGAAGAAGTCGTTGTCGATAAGATGGGCGAGGTTGCGACCAAATACCGCTCGTTCAAGGTATATCTCGATAGTTGCGTGAAATGCGGCGCGTGCACTGATAAATGTCACTATTTCCTTGGGTCGGGTGATCCGAAAAACATGCCTGTTGCGCGTCAGGATCTGTTGCGCAAGGTTTACCGCCGTTATCACACCTTCGCAGGCAAATATTTCCCCTGGCTGGTTGGTGCGCAGAATCTGACCAAAGACGTGCTGGATGATTGGTATAGCTATTTCCATCAGTGCTCTGAATGTCGCCGTTGTTCGGTTTATTGTCCATACGGCATTGATACGGCCGAGATCACCATGGCTGCCCGCGAGATTATGGCGAGTGTCGGCATGGGGCAAAAATACAGCAATGAGATTATCGGCAAGGTTCACGATGTCGGAAATAATCTCGGCCTTAATCCTAAAGCGCTGCGTGCGACCCTTGAAGATCTCGAGGAAGACCTGGAGGATGAAACAGGTCTTAAAATCAGGCTGCCGCTCGATGAGAAGGGTGCCGATATTCTTTTGGTGACACCCAGTGCCGACTTTTTTGCGGAACCTCATATTGATGGGTTATTGGGATATGCCAAAGTTTTCCATCAGATGGGTGAGAGTTGGACGATCAGCTCGTATGCATCTGAGGCTGCGAATTTTGGTCTCTTTACCGGCTCTTATGAACAGATGCGTGAGATTTCGCTACGTATTCGTAAGGCGGCGGAAGATTTGGGCGTCAAGCGGATTATATTTGGCGAGTGTGGTCATGCCTGGCGCGTGGCTTATAATTTCCTGAATACGCTGGCGGGGCCGTTTGATTTTCTCGATCAGAGATACCCAATTCCGCAACATATCTGCGAATATACCTATGACCTTATTGAGCGGGATCAATTGAAATTCGATAAGTCGAAAAATGATCACATCCGGCTCACATTCCATGACAGTTGCAATGTGGCGCGGGCCTCGCGCATGGGTGATAAGCCCGGTGGGCAATTTGAAATACCGCGGGCTATTTTGCGGGCTTCTTGCAATCATTTTTACGATATGGCGGATGATACCATTAAGGAAGCCACCTTCTGTTGTGGTGGTGGTGGCGGTCTTTTGACCGACGATCTGATGGACATCAGGAAGAAGGGTTCGCAGCCACGGATGCGGGCGTTGCAGCAGGTAGCGGAAGAACACGGTGTGACCCATATGGCGGCCATTTGTGCGATCTGCAAAACTCAGTTTTCGAAGATTATGCCGGAATACGGATTTGAGATGGATAACATTGTCAGTGTTCATCAAATGGTTTCGGGCGCCATCATTCTTGATGGTGCGATATCTGATGACGATGATGGAGATGAAGACGTAACGCCAGATGCTTGAGATCAATCTCAGGGATTTATGACTTACGTTCATGCTTGAGGAGTGAATAGATGACTGATTCAACGGATAATACAAAGCTCACAACGCGCCGCTATAAAGAGGGCGAGAACATGTGGGATTGGGACGATCTTGAATCGAAGATCTTCCAGGAAGATACGACCTATAAGTGTCCGACCTATGTGGCCAAGACACCGCCTTGTCAGGGTTCATGCCCATCGGGTCATGAGATCCGGGGTTGGCTCGCTATTGCACGCGGCATGGATACGTCGCCAGTTGAAGGTCAGGCATGGCAGGAATATGCGTTTGAACGCATGGTTGCCGCTAATCCTTTTCCGTCCTCCATGGGTCGCGTTTGTCCGGCACCATGTGAAAGCGGTTGTAACCGAAATGAAGTTGATGACTTTGTAGGTATCAACGCGGTTGAGCAACATGTGGGTGACTGGGCGATTGACAATAATATTGGTCTTGGAAAATCAGGCGAGTTTACCGGCAAGAAAATCGCTGTCATTGGTGGCGGTCCTGCTGGTTTGACTGCTGCGGTGTTCCTGCGCAGATATGGTCATGCTGTTTCGATTTTCGATAGTCATGATGAGCTTGGTGGCATGATGCGGTTTGGTATCCCTGGATATCGGACGCCGCGCGAAATGCTGGATAGTGAAATTGGACGGGTCATCGATATGGGTGTCGATGTTCGCACCAGCACGACGGTTGGTAAAGATATTAGCGTTGAGGAGCTTGAAGAGCACTTTGATGCGATTTTCTGGGGTATTGGCGCGCAAAAGGGTCGCGGCCTTCCTATTCCTGGATGGGACGCAGAAAATTGCCTGGCTGGCGTCGACTTTCTTGATGCGTTTAATCAGGGTTGGGTAAAATCTACTGCCAGCAAGATCGTTGTTGTGGGTGGCGGTGATACGTCTATCGACGTTGCCTCCGTGGCACGGCGTCTTGGACATATCACGGTTGAAAACCCTGTTGATCATACGGAACCAGCGGTGCTTGGTTATACGGCTCATGATGTGGCAGGCACATTGCGCCGCGAAGGTGTGCGGGCAACACTGACCACGCTCTTCCCGATTGAGCAGATGACGGCGGCTGAGCATGAGCGTGAAGATGCGCTTCGTGAGGGCGTTGATATTCGTGGTGGCGTGATGCCTTTGGAGGTTATCAAGGACGAGAAGGGTGCAGTTAAGGCGCTCAAGATGGCCGAATGTACGATGGACGGAAACCGGCCGGTTCCGGTTGAGGGAACCGAGTTTGAAATTGAATGCGATATGGTCATCTCTGCCATTGGTCAAATGGGTGATTTTGACGGCATTGATGACATGGATAATGCCAATGGCTTTATTGGTATTGATCAGGTCTACCGGGTCAAAGGTAAAGACAAGCACTTTGCCGGTGGCGATATTGTGCGTCCGCATCTTTTGACAACGGCTATTGGCCACGGCAGGATTGCTGCAGAGACGATCAATGATTTTCTGAATGGTGTTGACGAGGACAAACGTCCGAAAGTCGATGTTCACCACTTTAATCTCCTGAATGAGCTGCATCAGCGTCACCTGGACCCTACGGAATATGATCACTCGCAGACGCGTGGTACGGATAGCGGTGAGTGGGCGGTTCATAACTATGAGGACCGATCTGAGAGTCAGATCATTCCGCATGATGAACTCTTTAAAGGACATTTTGCCTATGAAGCGCGCGAGAAGCGTGTTGATAAGCCTGTGTCGGCTGAAGAGGTCATGGGGAACTTTGACGAACGCATTCAGGTGATCAGTGAAGAGCAGGCGATCAAGGAAGGCAATCGTTGCATGAGTTGTGGCATGTGCTTTGAGTGCGACAACTGTGTGATTTATTGTCCCCAGGATGCGGTGTTCCGGGTCAAGAAGGCGGACAAGGCGGTTGGACGTTATGTCGATACGGATTACGACAAGTGTATTGGCTGTCATATCTGTATGGATGTCTGTCCATCGGGTTATATTAAAATGGGTCTCGGAGGATAATCGACGTGACCTCAATGCGCATTTTCAAATTTATTCTTTCGATCTGGATTATGGTGATTGGTGTTTCGCTGCCTGGTCAGCTTTCGGCTGCGGAAAGTTCGCTTTTGCCGACCATTGCCAAGGGCAAGGGCGATAAATGCGTGTTGCCGACCGAATATATGCGCCGGAATCATATGGATCTTCTGGACCATCAGCGGGATGAAACGGTTCTTGACGGTGTGCGGACAAAGCAGTTTAGCCTAAAGGGATGCGTGTCGTGTCATGCGGTTAAGGGTACTGACGGCAAGGCGGTTACTGTGAAGGATCCAAAACATTTCTGCGCCAGCTGTCATAATTATGCGGCCGTGCATATTGATTGCTTTGACTGTCATGCGTCGCGGCCCGGTGAAAAAGACCAGTTTGGTGGATTAAAATCGAAGCCTGCCGGCCATGATGTGGCGGCGCTGAAATCTTATCTGCATTCCGGATCGCAAACTGGTGTGCTGACTGGTCAGCAAACTAGTTTGAGGGGGCGCAACAAATGAGTGATTTCATTAAAGGCTCTGGTGATGGTTGCGGAAAAGAGGGCGGCTGTGGTTGCAGCTCGGGATCCGCTGTAAATTCCCATACCGATCATCGTGAAACCGATATGCCTCAGACAAGGCGCGGATTTATGAAGGCCGCTACTGCATTGGCGATGATAACCATAGCTCCAGGTATCACACTGTTTGCTACTGGCGGTCCTGCGAAGGCGCGTCCTCTTGATGAGGCGGCGTCGCCGAAGATCCGTTGGGGCATGCTTATTGATGCCAGCAAATGCGATGACGGTTGCACGAAATGCGTGTCGGCGTGTTCAAAGGAAAATGGCTGGAAGGATAATGGACGTCCGGATACCGATGCCCAGTGGATCCGTGCTGTTACTTTGAAAAACAGGAAAACCGGTGCGACAGCGACGCTGCCATTGATGTGTCAGCATTGCGAAGAGCCGCCCTGCGTCGATGTCTGCCCTACCGGGGCTTCGTTTAAGCGGGCCGATGGCATTGTCCTTGTCAACAAACACACCTGTATCGGTTGCCGCTATTGCATGATGGCGTGTCCTTACGGGGCGCGGTCTTTTATTCATGAACCTCTTGAGGACCAGAAGGATCACGCGCCGCGCGGCAAGGGTACAGTTGAAAGTTGCACGCTTTGTGTTCACCGGATTGATGAAGGCCGGTTGCCGGCCTGTGTTGAGACCTGTAACGCGGAGGCGGGTGGCGCGTTGATGTTTGGTGATCTTAATGATCCGAATAGCGAAATTTCAAAGCGGATTGCGACTTATGCCAGTATTGAGTTACGGTCTGGATTGCAGCTCAATACCGGCGTGCGTTACCAGAATATCTAAGGGACGGATTTATGGCTCGGACGACCTATAAAGTACTTAAAGGCAGGGGTTTCACGTTTTGGTCGATTATGACCCTGCATGCGCTTGTTATACTCATTGGACTCGGCGCGACTTACTATATGGAACATAACGGACATATCGTTACTGGTATGAATAACCGTATTGTCTGGGGGATGCCGCATGTGTTTGCGATTTTTTTGATCATCGCCGCTTCTGGTGCACTCAACGTTGCATCAATCTCTTCGGTCTTTAATAAATTGGCATATAAGAGTTTCGCCCGGCTATCGGGACTTTTGGCGCTCGCCTTGTTGGTTGGTGGTCTGGCGGTACTGGTGCTTGATCTTGGTCGGCCGGATCGATTGATCGTGGCGATGACGAAATATAATTTCAAATCAATATTTGCCTGGAATATCTATCTCTATATTGGATTTATGGTGATTGTAGCCGGCTATCTTTTTGTGCAGATGAGCCGCGGTACGGAGCACTTGACCAAGCCGATGGGAATTGTTGCATTTGCCTGGCGGTTGATCCTGACAACAGGTACCGGTTCGATTTTCGGCTTTCTGGTCGCGCGCGATTTCTATGACACAGCGATTATGGCACCTTTGTTCATTGCGACCTCGTTTCTGTTTGGTCTGGCCTTCACTATTCTCGTGTTGTCGTTCACCTGCTTTACGATACGAAACCAGCTGATGACCCGCGAAGTGATGCAAAAGTTCCGTGATCTCCTGATAATTTTCATAGTGGTGGTGCTTTATTTCACAGCGGTCCATCATCTGAATAATATCTATATTACGCAGCATCATGGCGTTGAGAAATTTTTGCTGTTGGACAGTCCGGTGTATTCAACCTTGTTCTGGGGCGGTCAAATTATTCTCGGCAGTATTTTGCCGCTTCTCATTCTGACTAATAAGTCGCTGGGTAGTAATCGGTCGGCAATGACATTGGCTTCAATCATGATACTCATTGGTGGATTAGCTCAGATTTATGTCATAGTTATCGGTGGTCAGGCCTATCCTCTTGAGATATTCCCGGGTTGGGATGAGATAAGTAGCTCCTATGGTGATGGACAGATCGCTAACTATATGCCGTCTCTACCGGAGATCTTGTTGGGTGTTACCGGTATTTCCCTTGCGATGTTTATAACCGGTTTTGTATTGACGATTTTGCCTTTCCTGCCAGAGCCAATTTCAGACGAATAGCGACGCATTTAGTGGTCGGCTTTATTCCGTCGACACTGGCTGACAGGGGACGCAGTTGAGTTTAGTTGTAATTTCCGCTGCGCCGACCAATATTTGTTCCATACACGCAATCAGAAATCGGAATTCATGACACGTACCTCAAATGATTTTTCACAATATGTCGCCATTCTTGGTCGGGGTAAAACCAAGACCCGGGCCTTGACTTTGGTTGAAGCGCAAACGGCAATGGATCTCATTCTTGACGACAAGGTAGAACCTGAGCAATTGGGTGCATTTTTGATGCTTATGCGCATCAAGGAAGAGACACCTGAGGAGATCGCGGGGTTTGTGCGGTCAGTGCGAACGCATATGGATTTGCCGTCAAGCGTACCGCAGGTAGATTTTGACTGGTCGTCATATGCGGGGAAACGCCGCCAATTGCCGTGGTATCTTCTTTCTGTACTCCTGCTTGCGCGAAACGGTTTCAAGATATTTATGCATGGTACGGAGGGGCATACGCCGGGCCGGATTTACACGCGTGATGCTTTGCAGTTTCTCGGGCTAAAGGTTGCTGAGAATCTGAGCCAGGCTGCGGATCAGATCGCATCTTCCAATTTTTCATATATTCCGCTCGAGATATTGAGTCCCAAGCTCAAGGAGATCATCGAGCTTAGGCCGGTCCTTGGTTTGCGCTCGCCTGTGCATTCGCTGTCGCGGATGATCAATCCTTTTGACGGTAAGTGTTCTATTCAAGGGATTTTTCATCCCAGTTTCATGGAGACCCATCAGGAGGCGGCCATTCAACTTGGAATGGAACATATGGCGGTGTTTCGTGGTGAGGGCGGCGAGGGTGAGCGGCGGCCACATAAGCCCTGTGAAATCTGGACTGTTCACGGCAAGACAACCGACATTGAACGTTGGCCACCACTTATTCCAGAACCGCGTCAAGCACCGGATGAAAATATGGAGCTTGGTGATTTGCTCAAGCTTTGGAGCGGTGAGCTTGACCATGAGTATGGCGAGGCGGCGGTGATTGGAACATTGGCCATTGCGCTCAAGGCTATTGGACGTGCAGATAGTATTGATCTGGCTGTTCAGGTGGCGCGCGATATGTGGGCTCAGCGGGATAAAGCCCAGTTCCCGAAAGTTGCATGATTAAGCGCCCACGTATTTATATATCTGCGGCGCATAAATCGTCTGGCAAAACGACTTTGTCGATCGGGCTTATGGCTGCGCTCAATGGGGCGGGGCACAAGGTTTATCCATTTAAAAAAGGTCCCGACTATATCGACCCGATGTGGCTTGCAAGGGCGAGTGAGCGACCTTGTTATAATCTCGATTTTAATACTCAAGGCGGGTCAGAGATTGAGCAACTCTTTGCTCGATGCTCAACGGATGACGGGATTTCGATCATTGAAGGTAATAAGGGCCTTTATGATGGGGTAGATCTCTATGGATCTGATAGCAATGCGGCTCTCGCCAAGCTCGTTGAAACGCCGGTTATACTTGTGCTCGATGTAAGCGGGATAACGCGGGGGGCGGCTCCCCTTGTGCTGGGCTATCAGGCCTTTGACAAGGACATTAATATTGCCGGTGTTATTTTAAACAAAGTTGGCAGTTCGCGGGTTGAAGATAAATTGCGGTCGGTGCTTGAGGCGTATACGGATGTGCAGGTGTTGGGGGCGGTGGGGCGAGATGAAACGCTTGCCGTTCGGGAGCGTCATCTTGGATTAACGCCACCAGGGGAATTTGGCGAACTCGACGCGATTATTGGCAAGCTTCGGAATAGTGTTGAGGCATCGGTTGATCTTGGTGCGGTTCTGGCGGTGGCCAGTGGTGCTCCGCCATTAGATATTGCACCACTTGCCCCTGAAATTGTGAGCCGCAAGGAAAGAGTTCATATTGGTGTCGCGCGTGATGCCGCATTCGGGTTTTACTATCAGGATGATTTGCAGGCTCTGGAGCAGGCAGGGGCCGATCTTGTGTTTTTCAATGCGGTTGAGGATGAGTGTTTGCCAGCCGTTGACGGTCTTTTTATTGGAGGCGGATTTCCTGAAACGCAAATGGCGGCCCTGTCTGCGAATAAAACCTTGATGGCTGATATTGCGAAAGCCGCAACGCAAGGGATGCCGATCTATGCGGAGTGCGGTGGATTGATGTATCTCACCCGGTCGATCAGTTGGGGTGAGGCGCGTTTTGATATGGTTGGGGTGATTGAAGCTGATACGGTCATGCATAGCAAACCGCAGGGGCGGGGGCTGGTTATTCTTGAAGCCACTGAAAATCATCCATGGTTGCTTTCGGAGGATGAAGTGGCTGAGCCGGAACCGGGATCAGACAGGTTGGCTGCGCATGAATTTCATTATGCGGGCCTTGAAAACATTTCATCAGGTTTGAGTTATGCTTATCGGGTATTGCGGGGATCGGGCATTGATGGTGCCTATGACGGGATCGTTGTGAATAATGTTCTGGCAAATTTTGCCCATTTGCGTGAGACATCCCGGCTAAAATGGGCGTCTGAGTATGTCGCCTTTGTGGGAGCCAAGAGAAAAGATATTTCCGTGGATTGATGGATGGGGTCAGTTGGGTTCTGAATAAAATTGCTTAAATATTTAGCAGTATTTTTGAAATTATATTCCGAATGGATAGAGTCCTTTGCTTGATTATTGACCAGCAGTTCTCTTCAACTAATTTATACCAAGTAAAAAATTTCATTAACCTATCATTTTCGGAAATAAAAATTTACTGTGCTCTCAAATTATTAATCGGGGGTCTTGTCAGTTTCGTATGTCTGCGCTACCGCGGGTAAAAATACTAACTGGAAAATTATCGCATCAGGGGCAAACTATTATGAGTAAAACTAATACTGGAAATTTTTTCGAGGATTTCTCAATCGGCCAGGTCATTAAACACGCGACGCCGAGAACGATTACGACAGGTGATGTTGCACTTTATACGGCACTTTACGGTCCGCGCTTTGCGGTTCAGTCATCTGATGCGTTCGCTCAAACTGTCGGTATGGAACGTTCGCCAATTGACGACATGCTGGTATTTCATATCGTATTTGGGAAGACTGTTGCGGATGTTTCGCTTAATGCGATCGCCAATCTTGGCTACGCGGATTGCCGTTTTTTGAGTGCGGTTTATCCTGGCGATACGCTTTCAACCACATCAGAGGTGATTGGGTTGAAGGAAAATTCCGACGGAAAGACGGGCGTTGTATATGTGCGGTCTACGGGCATCAATCAAAAAGGCGATATTGTACTTGAATATGTACGCTGGGTAATGGTCCGGAAAGGTAATCTTTCCAGCCCAACAAAGGATGCGGTTGTGCCTGAATTACCAGATTGTGTGCCGTCGGATGTTTTGGGCGACGCGATACCTAAACTCAACCGCTATGCCTATGATGCGGATCTTGCAGGTTCAAATTTTTTCTGGGACGATTATGAGGTCGGCGAAAAAATTGATCATGTGGACGGCATGACAATTGAAGAAGCCGAACATCAAATGGCGACACGGCTTTATCAAAACACGGCTAAAGTTCATTTTAATCAACACACCGAGAAAGATGGGCGTTTTGGCCGTCGGATCATATATGGCGGGCAGGTTATTTCGCTCGCGCGTGCGCTGTCATTTAATGGTCTTGGGAATGCTTTTCATCTGGCTGCGATTAATGGTGGGCGCCATGTAGCGCCATGTTTTGCGGGCGACACGGTTTATGCCTGGTCCGAGATTTTGGAGAAAGATGAACTTCGGATGCGCGATGATGTTGCTGCGCTTCGGGTGCGGACAATTGCCACCAAGGATCTGGCTTGCGCAGAATATCCCTATAAACTGGACGGTAAAAAATACGTCGACGGGGTGCTACTCGATCTCGACTATTGGGTTATACTGCCAAAATAACACCAAATATACATTCCTAACTTGATCTGTGAGGACAGCTTTATGGCCGATCGACAAAGCTATGATTTGCTCGTTGAGCATGCCTTAAGTGAAATTTCTGAATTGGCGCCGTGGGATCTTGAGGAAGCGCTTGGCGATTTGACGGAGGATGATCTTAGGCCTCTGTTGATTGATGTGCGGGAGCCTTATGAGTTTGCTCTTGGTTTTATCGATGGCTCTTTGAATGTGCCGCGCGGTATATTAGAGGCGGCGTGTGATTACGGGTTTGCGGAAACGGTGGTCGAGCTGGTTGAAGCTCGGCCTCGACCGGTTGTTGTCATTTGTCGGTCGGGCCGTAGAAGTGCTCTGGCTGCACAAACGCTTCGCGCACTCGGTTACAGGGACGTGAAATCCCTGAAACTTGGTGTTAAAGGGTGGAATGATAGCGATTATCCACTGTCCGATGTTTTGGGGAGTGTTGTTGATGGGGAGGTGGCAGAAGAGCATTTGACGCCAGAAATTACTCCTGAGCAATTGGGGCCAACCATTAAAGGGACGGGTTGATCTGAAGTCTGTGATCTTGGGATTACACCGAAATGAGAATGTGGCTGTTAATCTATTCACCCATTTGCTGATTGCCGTTCCATTGACTTATCTCTAAAACCCTGTTCAGAATTCTTCATATAAATTCGTTGCCTGGAGGAGTATTCCGTGAGCGCAAAAATGCCCGGCAAACGGCCAATTTCACCCCATTTGCAGATCTATAAACCCTTGATCAATATGGTGATGTCGATATTTCACCGTATTAGCGGATCGGCGCTTTATTTTGGCATGTTTTTTTTGGCCTGGTGGCTGATGTCAGTTGCGAGTGGACCAGAATATTTTGGTTTCGTGCAGGGGGTGCTCGCAAGTATTCCTGGACGCCTGATCCTGTTTGTTTTCACCTGGGCCCTGATGCTCCATGCGCTTGGCGGCGTTCGTCACTTCATATGGGATACAGGACGCGGGTTTGAGCTTGGAACGGTAAACTGGATGTCCTGGTTGTCGCTATTAGGCTCAATCGTGTTGACGCTATTGATCTGGTATTTTGGCTATAAAATGATAGGGGCATTTTGATCATGTCGATGCGTACTCCATTATCGCGCACCCGTGGACTAGGTTCCGCGAAAGAAGGTGCTGATCATTTCTGGTGGCAGCGGGTCACGGCTGTGGCCAATCTCGTTCTGGGGATATTTGCCGTCGCGCTTCTGGTCAGTCTTGTCGGTTCTGACTATGCGACTGCAAAGGCGACATTGGCATCACCTCTGGTTGCCATCATGCTTTTGTTGTTTGTTTTGTCAGCCAGCTACCACATGAAGCTTGGTATGCAGACGATTATTGAAGATTATGTTCATTCGGAAGGGCGCAAGATGCTCTTTATTATGCTGAATATTTTTTATTCGGTGTTTGTCGGGCTGACTTGCGTATTTGCGATATTGAAATTGAGTTTCGGGGCTTAAACCAACATGACTAAAAATGAAACGGGTGACGGAAACAGTGCTGCTGGTCTTTTGGGCGGTGCTTACAGTTTTACCGAACATACTTATGATGTTGTGGTGGTTGGTGCTGGTGGTGCCGGTTTGCGGGCGACATTGGGTTGTGCCGAGGCCGGGCTTCGCACTGCTTGCGTGACCAAGGTTTTTCCAACGCGCTCGCATACGGTTGCCGCGCAAGGTGGTGTGGCCGCGTCGCTCGGTAATATGGGCCCGGATAACTGGCGCTGGCATATGTTTGATACGGTCAAGGGGTCCGATTGGCTCGGTGATCAGGACGCGATTGAATATCTTTGCCGTAATGCGCCGAAAGCCGTTTATGAGCTGGAGCATTTTGGCGTTCCCTTTTCGCGCACTGATGAGGGCAAGATATATCAACGGCCATTTGGCGGTATGACCACGGACTTTGGCGAAGGCCCGCCGGCGCAGCGTACGTGCGCTGCTGCTGACCGTACGGGACACGCCATGCTGCATACGCTTTACGGCCAGTCGCTCCGGCATTCGGCCGAGTTCTTTGTTGAGTATTTCGCGCTCGATCTCATCATGGATGATGACGGGGTGTGCCGCGGTGTGATTGTTCTCAATCTTGAGGACGGTTCATTGCACCGTATGCGTGCGCATACGGTTATTCTGGCGACGGGTGGTTACGGGCGGGCCTATTTCTCATGTACGGGTGCCCATACATGTACGGGTGACGGCAATGCCATGGTCTTGCGTGCAGGCTTGCCGCTCCAGGATATGGAATTTGTGCAGTTCCACCCTACGGGTATTTATGGTGCTGGTGTTCTCATCACGGAGGGTGTTCGTGGCGAGGGTGGATATCTCACCAATTCGGCGGGTGAACGCTTTATGGAACGTTATGCACCGTCGGCCAAGGATCTTGCGTCGCGTGATGTTGTATCGCGTTCGATGACGGTTGAGATTAATGAGGGGCGCGGTGTTGGTGCAGAAGGTGATCATATCCATCTCCATCTCGATCATCTTGATCCCAACATTATTGCTGAGCGATTGCCCGGTATTTCGGAAAGTGCGAAGGTATTCGCCGGTGTCGATGTGACCCGTGAGCCGATCCCGGTTATTCCCACCGTCCATTATAATATGGGCGGCATCCCGACCAATTATCATGGCGAGGTTATTGCCGGCAAAGACGGCGATCCAAACGCTATCGTGCCCGGTCTTATGGCAATTGGTGAGGCGGCATGTGTATCGGTTCATGGTGCCAACCGTCTTGGCTCAAATTCGCTTATTGATCTTGTTGTGTTTGGACGTGCGGCCGGATTGCGTTGTGCTGAAACCATTAAAACTGGTGCGACCCATCCTGATCTGGGTGCCAATGCCGGTGAGGAAGCCGTGGCGCGGCTTGATAAATATCGCCACGCGTCTGGCGGAACGCGGACCTCCGAGTTCCGTCTTAAAATGCAAAAAGCAATGCAAACCAATTGTGCCGTGTTCCGTACTGGTGACCTCCTGCAAACAGGTGTCAATCAGATCAAGGAAATCTGGTCAGGCATTGATGATATTGATGTGACAGATCGTTCGATGATCTGGAATACTGATCTTGTTGAGACGCTGGAATATGAAAATCTGATTATTCAGGCGTCGGTCACGGTAAATGGAGCTCTGGCGCGTCAGGAAAGTCGTGGAGCGCACGCGCGGGAGGATTTCCCCAACCGTGATGACGAGAATTGCATGCTGCATACTCTGTCATGGACCAATGAGAGTGCTAAAGACGTGAAGCTTGGCTATCGTTCGGTGAACAACTTCACGCTCACAGATGAGATTGAGTACATCAAACCGAAAGCCCGCGTATATTAAAACTCCGATCTTCGGTCAATCTCGGTGTCAGCTTTGTTCCTGCGATGCTCATTGACTAATAGTCAACTGCGCTTCTCGCAACTTCGCTTCCTTGAGCTTGCCTCGAATCTCGGAGTTTTATTGCGGCGGTGTCTTAGGGCGTCATCGTCATCTCTGCGGTGCTCATGAATATGTTGGATTGAGGCGCGCGGCACTCTGCACAAAATGACAACATAAAACCCTCACGAACTGCACATCGAGCATGGTGGGTGCCACAGTCTCGACAAGCAATTCAATTTGACTGCACTCTCCTGAAATTAATGGGGTCTGCATAATGTCAAATTCTACCAACGGTTCCTTTAGTGCTTCATTGCGCGGTTTTTCGCGCTCACCTGCTTTCAAAACATTTGTGATTGGTACGCTGGTTTTCTTGCTGACTATTCCTCTCTTTGCTGTTTGGGGACTTGTTCAGGAGCGGGAAAGCAATGCCCAGTCGGTGCAACGTGAGGTAGCGCGGAGCTGGGGCGGTGATCAAACTGTGACGGGGCCCTATCTGATCGTTCCCTATACCGTGCTAAAGATTATCGAAAGGGACGATAAGCGCATCGAGCAGGAGCTTACCCGTCATGCGGTGTTCCTGCCCGAACGGCTAGATGTGGCGGGGGATGCGCGGTCGAAGGTTTTAACCCGGTCTATTTATGATGTGACGGTGTACCGGGCAGAACTTGAGCTTAGTGGAGAGTTTGCAGGACCTGATATGAAAAAACTCGCACCGGATGCGGTTCGCATCCGTTGGGAAGATGCGGTTTTTGCGCTGGGGCTTAGTAATGTTTCGGGACTTAAGGAGAAGGCTGATCTTATTATTGATGGGGCGCAGCGTTTAGCGCTTGAACCAAGTATGGGCGTTGATCAGGGGAGGCGCGGCATGACTGGCGTGCATGTGGAACTGGGCGGGCATGGAGCTCGCGATAAGGGACCGATTAAAGGCTTTAAATTTGATCTCAAGCTTGGGTTTAGCGGTTCATCCAACATATTGTTCGCACCTGTTGCGCGGGAAACATCGGTTACAATGAAGTCTGATTGGCCGCATCCGAGTTTTACTGGTGCGTTTTTGCCAGCGGATCGCAATATTAGCGATCAGGGTTTTTCGGCCAGGTGGAAGGTGCCTCATCTCGCCCGGTCTGTAGCTCATAGCTGGACCAACTCTACTGCTGATCTCGATAAATTCAGGGCGACCAATTTCGGCGTCCGGTTTTATATTCCCATTGATTTTTATGATCTGGTGAATAGATCGGTCAAATATGGATTGATGTTTTTGGTGGTCGCTTTTGCGGCTGTTTTTATTCTCGAGCTTTTATCAGGTGTCCGCTTTCATGCGGTGCAATACCTTTTCGTCGGATTGGCAATGGTATTTTTCTTTGTGCTTTTGCTGTCGCTTGCCGAACATGTTGGTTTTCAATGGGCCTATTTAATCGGTGCAGGCTCCACGGGCGGGATGCTGTCTCTTTATGTTGCACGGGCCATGGGAAGCGGGCAAAAAGGCCAAATAATGCTGGGCATATTTGCGCTGCTTTATGGGCTCCTTTATTTTATTCTCACACTCGAAGATTATGCGCTTCTGGCAGGTTCCATCACCGGCTTCGTGCTGCTGACGCTTGCCATGTTCTTGACGTTAAGGGTCAACTGGTCAGGAGATATTTCCAAATCACCACCAGCTGAGCCCGCAGAATAGCGCGTGGTGGTGAAATCGCAGAATATTGTTTTCCAATTGGCCTCTTAACGGGCATAATAGTTTCGGAGTGTAATTAGGTGCGTTTTTCACGCCCGTATTGGAGATATTAAAATGAATTCAGGTGCTTGCGAGGCCTGCGGTTTGAAAATCGAGGAATGCAGTGAAACATTGAACGAGGCCTCTGGTTTGCCTTCGAGCTGGTTTATGCGCAGAATTGACGACCGGGATTATGTTTTATGCGATTGTTGCGGGTCTTATCAGCAGTTCAGGGGTGGTATTACGCCATATTTGCAAGAGGCATTGAGGCTGGATTTATATGCGCGGTGTGAAGATCTGGGCGAGGTCAAGGTGATGGCTGCTGCCCGGGCAGAGCGGCGCAAAAAAAGGGCACGCAAGGGATGAAACATCAATGCGACGCGTGTGGGGCGGGCTGTGCTGTTAAGGCCGAGGGGCCGACCGATCTTAAAGACGCGTTACCAAAGGGCTGGCGGCCACGTCGAATCGACGGTCGGGTCTATGTTTTGTGCGATGTATGCGGCAATCTCAGGCAATTTACCGGTGGGCTATCGCCTTATTTGCAGGATCGGCTAAGTCTGCCGCAACATGTGGAGGTTGAATATCCTGAATATACGGATATTCCCAAGCGTTGGCTTAACAGGGATAGGGGCGGTGATTAAAACCTCTGGCAGGAGGTGCGAAGCTGACTAATTTCTGGCGAGGAAATTACCAAAAATTGATCCGGCTTCAACCAATTGATCATTGAAGAATTTGCTAAAACTCTGTCAGGTATGATCAAAGATTGCGGGATTAAACCGCGTTTGGTTTTAGGTCTCAAAGGACAAACTAATGGTCGAGCTTACGCTTCCACGTCAGTCAAAAGTAATGCCGGGAAAAACCTGGCCAAAGCCGGAGGGAGCAACGCGGCTTAAAGAATTCAGGGTTTATCGCTGGAATCCTGATGATCTTGAGAATCCGCGCATGGATACATATTATGTTGACCTGGATAGTTGCGGCCCAATGGTGCTCGACGGCTTGCTCAAAATCAAAAATGATATAGATCCAACCCTTACTTTGCGTCGTTCGTGCCGGGAGGGTATTTGCGGCTCTTGCGCCATGAATATTGACGGTACCAATACGCTCGCCTGCTTGAAGGGCATGGATGAAATTGGCTCTGTTGTTCATGTTTATCCGTTGCCGCATATGGAGGTCGTGAAAGACCTCGTGCCAGATATGACAAATTTTTACGCGCAGCATCGTTCTATTGAGCCATGGCTCCAGACCGACACGGCGGAGCCAGAGCGGGAATGGAAACAATCGCGTGAGGACCGCGAAGGTCTTGATGGACTTTATGAGTGCATTTTGTGTGGCTGCTGTTCGGCATCATGCCCGAGCTATTGGTGGAATTCTGATCGTTATCTCGGCCCTGCCGCTCTATTGCAGGCGTATCGCTGGATTAATGACAGCCGTGATGAGGCCACTGGTGACCGGCTGGATGATCTTGAAGACCCGTTCCGGCTTTATCGCTGTCACACCATCATGAATTGTGCCAAGGCCTGCCCGAAGGGTTTGAGCCCGGCCAAGGCGATTGCGGAAATCAAAAAGCTGATGGTTGAACGCCGCTTCTAACGGACTTGTCTGCTATTGGCCGCGCTGATGGAGCATGCTTCAATCTCTAATGTTGAGCGTTTTGAGCGCGTACCGGGCCTTGACGAAGGTCAGGACCCAGACCGGCAACCACGTGCTCAACAAATCAATTTAGTTAAATACCTCCACTTTTGATTGCGCCATAAATTTATTTTCTAGCGCGTAAACGCAATGTTGAACTTATCCTGAAAATGCTCTCTTTTATATTGCCGCATTTTCGAACCGGATAACCGCATACACTTATCCTGAAAATACTCTCTTTTATATTGCCGTATTTTCGAACCGGATAACCGCATACACTTATCCTGAAAATACTTTGGTTTGGATATCGCGTAAAATTTACATCCTGCTGGCGTCAAACTGGGGTATAGATTTGGTGATAATGAACACTATATTATGAACATTAGTGCCTGATCGATTGGCCCATAAATATATCAAACGGGAGAGATGCTTATGACCGACAATGTCAGAAGTGCGGTGAAGGACGGCTATGGTGCGGTTGCGCGTTCAGGTTTAAGCTCTGACGCGGAGGGTATCAGCCGGATTGCCGAGGCTTTCGGTTATTCTACAGAGGAATTATCCAGTATTCCGGCAGAAGCCAATATGGGATTGTCGTGTGGTAATCCGGTTGCGATGGCGAGCATTCGCGCTGGCGAAACGATTGTCGACCTTGGATCCGGCGGCGGTATTGATGTTTTTCTTGCCGCCCAGAAAGTTGGACCTCAGGGCCGTGCAATCGGTATTGATATGACGGAAGAGATGATCCAGCTTGCGCGCGCGAACGCGGTTAAGCACGAGGCTGGCAATGTCGAGTTTCATCTGGCGGAAATCGAAAACATGCCGCTTGAAAGCGGATCAGTCGATTGTGTTATATCTAACTGCGTTCTTAATCTGGTTGCGGATAAGGACAAGGCGGTTGCCGAGATTTTCCGTATTCTAAAACCCGGCGGGCGGGTTGCTATTTCGGATATCGTGCTTCGAAAAGCGCTACCTGATGAAATCCGTGACAGCAAGGCTGGCTGGGTGAGTTGCATATCGGGTGCTATTTCTTTTGATGATAATCGCGGCTCGCTAGAGAGGGCGGGTTTTAGCGATATTGAGATTATTGACAGTAATTCTGATCTCAATGCCTACCGTGAGGGGGGTGGCACTGGTTGTTGCTCGGCGGAGGTTGTAGAGGATGCTGCATCGTCATGTTGTGGTCCTGCGGAAGTTGTAGCACCTGTCGTTGAGGAAACATCTTCATGTTGCGGGTCATCCGAACCAGCAGCGGTTGAAGATGAAGCTTATCATGATCAGATGACGGAAATTCTCGGTCAGTTTGATTTTAATGAATTTGCTGCGAGCGCCAAGATATTTGCGGTGAAACCTGATACAGCATAAAATCCCGTTTATGCGTAGTTTGATCGCTCGAAATTTTGTGAAATTTGGCTTTGCCATCATTTTTGCCCTGGGCATTTTTACGGCCGGGGCATTTCCTGTTCATGCACACGAGATTGAAGGTTTGGCGCTGGGCTTTTCAAGCGGCTTCTTGCATCCGCTTAAGGGGCCCGATCATATGGCGGCCATGGTAGCGGTTGGCCTTTGGGGCGCGGTTCTTGGTCTGCCGGCCTTGTGGCTGCTGCCGGTTTTATTCCCGCTCGTTATGGCGGCTGGCGGTGTTCTCGGCATCCTGGGCGTGTCGGTTCCTTATGTCGAGATTGGAATTTCCCTGTCTGCAATCGTGCTTGGGCTTGTGGTGGCGCTTTTGGCGAAGCCACCGCTTTGGGTCGCGGGGTTGATCGTTTCAATATTTGCAATATTTCATGGTCATGCGCACGGAACGGAGCTGCCTGAAGCTGCCCATGCGCTTGGTTATAGCGGTGGATTTGTGGTAGCGACCGGGCTTTTGCATCTTTTCGGTGTTGGAATTGGGCTTTTGCACGCGCTGCCGGGTGGGGCATGGGTAACCCGCTTTGGAGGCGCATTGGTTGCATTGGTCGGGTTTTATTATCTTTTTAATTCACTGGGTTGAGCGAATGATTATGAAAACCGGTTTAAGTTTGGCTTTTATTTGTGACCCGATCCCACTAGTGGGACGATCTCCCCCGCCCTGACCACCCGATGGAATTCTACTTATGGCTGCTCAGGACGGAGGAGATTTTGTACAATCTCTGATCGGAAACCTACTGGATTGAAGTTATGTTTATGAAGACCGGTTTAAGTTTAGCTGTGTTATTTGCGCTGATGGTTTTTGCGAGTTCAGCCGCTAATGCCCATGACGTTATACCCGGTGTGACCGGTTTTTTCGGGCGGGTTTTGCATCCCTTCATCATCACCGAGCATATGTTCTGTTTTATTTTGGCTGGACTAATAGCCGGGCTTTACGGGCCGCGGCGGATTTGGATATCTCTTGGCGCGCTTATCAGTGGCGTGGCGGTTGGGTTTTTATCGCAGGCGGTTATACCGATAATTGATTGGCTTTGGATGTTGCCGTTATTGAGCGCTGTTTTTTCAGGGCTTCTGGTCCTTAGCGGCCCACCACTTGGGACGTATATATGGCTTTTGGTAATTGGAGCGCTTGGATTTGCTGTTGGTCTTGAGACCGATCCTGAGGGAGTATTTCTCATTGATAAAGTTCAGACCCTTGGTGGCCTCGTTATTGCTGCATCGATATTATTACTGATTATCGGCTGGCCGTTGCGGTCAACATCGCGCAGTTGGGTTCGTATATTGGCGCGGGTCATAAGCTCATGGATTACGGCGATATCAATGCTTGTTCTGGCGCTCTCTCTTTAGAACAATTGACTGATAATCAGTGATCAGAGTATTTTGTCTTTGAACTTGCAGATATCGACAATCTGGCAGCGATGGCAATCGGGTTTGCGTGCCTTGCAGATATATCTTCCGTGCAGGATGAGCCAGTGATGGGCGTGCATCATAAATTGTTCGGGGACGAATTTCAGCAGGGCCTCTTCGACCTCCAGCGGATTTTTGCCGGGCGCTATACCGGTGCGGTTCGCAATTCTGAATATATGGGTATCGACGGCCATGGTTGGCTGGCCAAATGCCATATTGAGGACGACGTTTGCAGTTTTGCGGCCGACGCCCGGGAGTGTTTCGAGGGCATCTCTATCGTCTGGAACGACGCTGCCAAATTCTGCAATGAGTTTTTCGCTAAGTTTGATTACGTTTTTGGCTTTGTTGCGAAAAAGGCCGATGGTCTTGATGTAATCGCGCACCTTGTCTTCGCCAAGAGCCACCATTTTTTCAGGCGTGTCAGCAACCTTGAAAAGTGGGCGCGTGGCTTTGTTGACGCCGACATCTGTTGCTTGAGCAGATAGTGCTACGGCCACTACAAGCGTGTAGGGGTTAACGTATTCCAGCTCGCCCTCAGGTTCAGGATTGGATTTTTCAAGGCGTGCGAAAAACTCGACACGTTCCTCCAATTTGAGCTTTGAGCGATATCTCTTTGCTCGTTTTCGGGGTGCGGGTGACTTCTTTGCCGGGGTACCGGAAGAAGTGGATTGTGATTTGGCCTGAGTTTTGCTCATATAATGGTATTAGTTGAGAGTGGTGGTTTTTCGCAATGATAAATCAAATCCACCAACAGTTTTACGATGTGTTCAGGAATAAAATGCAAAAAGACGATCAAGTACCTTTTGTAGCCGAGCTTAGGCCGTATCGGTCGTTGGGACGTACCGGATTTATGGTACTCATGGGTTTCGTGATTTTGGTCAGTTTTGTTGCGGGAATCGTGTTTACTCTTGCCGGAGCGTGGCCTGTATTTGGATTTTTTGGCCTCGATGTTGTGATTATATATCTGGCGTTTCGCATCAATTATCGCGATGCTCGGCTTTTTGAGCGGGTGGAGCTTGATCGTGAGACTTTGACGATTACGCGTGTTGATCCGTGGGGACGGGCTAAAAGCTGGTCGTTTAATCCCTATTGGGTACGCTTTAATTATCATAATGCGGAACGTGATGAACCGGAGCTTAAATTGCAAAGCCATGGGCAAGAGCTGGTGTTTGGGGGCTTTCTCAATGAGGATGAAAAGACCGAGTTCGGTCAGGTATTAGCCGGTGCTATTCATACTATTCGGCGGTAAAGTTACTTTCGGCCGACAGCCGCACACTCAGTGTGTGGAATGATACTGACGGGTGCTCTCATCATTTCTGCGAAAAGCCTTTATCAGGAAACGGGTCGCACCTTTATACCGGTAGCGCTATTCTGCATGTGATATTGGTTGATTTTTATAGGTGTGGATTGGCAAAAGCAGATAAATTGAAGTTTGCGAATGGTGATGATTATCAGCTCATCCTTAAAGCCATCGCATTTTTGCGCGAGACGCGGCATGAGCAGCCGGATCTTGACCGATTGGCTCAATATATGGGTTTTAGTCCGGCGCATTGCCAAAAGTTTTTTAAACGCTGGTGTGGTTTGTCGCCCAAGGAATTTCTCCAATTTCTAACCCTTGATCATGCCAAGGAACTGCTTTCATCATCATCGAGCGTGCTTGATGCGGCATATGAGGTGGGGCTTTCGGGTGGTGGTCGATTGCATGATCTTTTTGTTACCCATGAAGCGATGACGCCCGGGGATTATAAAAGCCGTGGGGCCGGGTTGACCATTTCTTATGGCTCGGTTCCGTGTCCTTTTGGGTTCGCGCAGATTATGGCGACGACGCGCGGGATTTGCGGGCTTGGGTTTGCTGATGACCTTGATGGTGAGCAGGCTTCATTTCATGATTTGATGAAACGATGGCCGGCGGCAAAATTTGTCAAAGATCAGGCTTATATAGGCAAACTGAGTGCGCCGATTTTTGATCCGGTGAAATGGCGGTCAGCCCAACCTGTTCGTCTGGTGTTTATCGGGACGGAATTTGAAGTCGGGGTCTGGGAACAGCTTTTGAATATCGGCATGGGTCAGGCCGTTACTTATTCTGATGTTGCGAATGCAGTTGGCAGGCCCAATGCGCAACGGGCAGTTGGTTCGGCGGTTGGACGGAATCCGATATCGTTTGTGGTGCCGTGTCACCGCGTGCTTAGGCGTGATGGCGGTCTTGGTGGATATCATTGGGGCATTACGCGCAAGCAGGCGATTATTGGTTGGGAGGCCGGGCAGTTGGAAACTTCAAAAAACTAGATCTTTGGTTTTTGAGTACGTCATTCCTCATCTGCGATCCTCAAATATTTTAATATATTATGCGGTTATCGATTTCGGATTTCCTGCTCAAAATTACAAATCTCAATGTTTTTGGAGATACCCGATATCTAGGCCCTTGAGATCAGGTACGGTGGATTATTCTTGATAGGTTTTAATGTCAAATTGTTTGAGTTCATCAAGATATTCATTGAGGGTGACGATGCCGACGCAGGGGTAGGCACCGGGTTTGATTTTTTCTCCCGCCCATAGCTTTTTCGCGATGATGATTGCGGGGATGGTCGGGATATGCGGGCCGTCGCCGGATTTGGCGATGATGAACCATTTGCGTGTTAGTGGCTGACCCTGTTGATCCCGCCCTTTAACAATTACATGCATGCCGCCATCTGCACTTCCAAATATGTTGAAGACGTTGCTGGCGTTGAGCAGGAGGTTTGCGTGTTTTTCGAGGTTAAGGGGGACGCCGGCGCGGATTAATCCAGATAGTGCCCAGATGCCGAGATGGAGAAATCCGAGCTCCATACCGGCGGAAAATTGAATTTCTTTAAGGCCGTATTGTGCGGGCAGGAGGTCGAGATCGGGGATGTCACAATTTGCCATCCATCTGGCTCCAAGGTCCGGGTAGGTTTGTCGATAGATGTTTTGCCAGCCATATGTTCTTTCGAATTTGGATGGGTGGGGTGCCAGGGGCTTGCCGACATAGCTCATGATGCCTTGTGTTGTGGCGAGGCCGCGTTCGGCCTGTTGTCCGGGACTGATGCCGAATTTGAGGGATGTCATTTCGGAGAAATCGGGCTTGAAATGTTCAAGTACGGCAGAGGACAAGCCGGGCACTGTGCTGGCGCCACTGATGATCGCTGCCCTTTTATTCCGGGCGACTGCGTTCAGTGAAGTGATGCCAGTAACAAAGTCTCGGCCGTCGGCGAGGTCGATATAATGCAGGCCTCGTTCGGCGCAGGCTCGGGCCACGGCATAGTTTGCGTTTTGAAATGGCCCACAAGTGTTGATGACGATGCGTGGCTGGTATTGATCAAGATATTGAGGGAGGTCAGTATTCACATCGAAAATTGCAATGTCTGAATCAGTGCCTAAGTCTTGGGCGAATTTTTGTGCTTTGGCGTGGTTTCGTCCGGCAATTGTTATGGGGATATTCGTATCGCTTAAATTGATAGCAATGCGCTTGCCGAAATTACCGTAACCACCAAGGATCAGGATGTGGTCTCGCATTTAACCTCCGTGATTTGAAATTCGCCGGTATAATGGAGCATCTCGCCGAAAAGTGGGTGGTTGGCGTGGGTCCACATGTGGAAGCGCTTATCAGATATCGCCGTTTCTTCGGCATATCCTTTGCCGAGGATGATATTCAGGGGAATGGGAATATCGAGACCAAACATCCGCCAGACATAGCCTCGATGCTTGAGGATGACTTTTTCATTCTGCCATTGATAGGTGAGGCGCCAGCCAATGCCGAATTTTATGAACTCAATCAGTTCATTGCCGCCGGTGTGAACCATTTTTGATCGAAAATGACAAGTTCCGTGATCGGCGTAATGAAAGGCGCGATCGAAGTACAGGCTATTGCCGTCTTCACCGCACCAGAATGTCACGGTCACGGGTACGCCTTTACCAGAATAAGGGATGAGTGCGCCTGTTAATCGCGACATGACCGAGACGAGGGGGGAGACCTTGACGTCAAGAGTGCCTTCGACCTTGACGCGGTCGGAGGTACCGGAACGGGGTGCGTAATGGGCATGAAAAACAGGTGGTATTTTGTGCCAGTCTTCGCCAAATATTTTTTGAAAAAGGGGTGCGCCTTTTTCAAAATTTGTTTCGAGGTTATTGAGTTTTGGGACACCTTTTGCGCGTAAGAGAAGATTGCGCATGGCGCGCATTGGTGGATATCCGATGCGGCTAAGAGTTTCGCCCTGAAAGAGCAGGCGGTTCATTTGGTTGAACCAGTTTTCTCGTGTGCCGAGGCGGGCCATCAGCATTAAGGCCTTTTGGCCGTGATAGAGCTTGCTCTTATATTTAAGGACCATGCCGTCATCGAGATCGAAACCGTTATCTCTTACCTCATTGAGAATGGGATGGTCCCGGTTTGCGCGGGCGTCTATCAGGTGGAGATCACCGATATTTTTTTGAATGCGAGTGGCGTGGGCAGCAAAGCTGCATATGGGGCATTGGCCGTCATATACAAAGATGACGTCGTTTCTTATGCCGGACTGGTTCTTGTTCACTTTGACGCCGCCTTATCCGTGCCCACAATGATGAATGTGCATCATATAAATGGGATTGGATAAGGGGTAATCAATGGGGGACCTCTTTCATTAGACCCGCCCCACTAGTGGGCGCAATCTCCCCCGCCCTGACCACCCACACACTAAGTGTGTGGAATAATACTCATGGGGCGTCAGGGCGGGGGAGATTTTGTTTGTAGTATTGAGGGGAAGTGTCTAGTTGGCCAGATCGTGTTTTTCGGCGATGCTGCCATCATCGTTAAGACGGTAAATAATGGGAACGCCGGTGGGTAGATTGAGTTTGGTAATGTCGTCGGTTGAGATGTTTTCAAGCTTCATGATAAGGGCGCGCAGGGAATTGCCGTGGGCGGCAATGATCGTGGTTTTGCCCGATAATACGTCTGGCAAAATGGTGCTTTCAAAATATG